>Ga0055584_100007207_pt1 | contig 10904 bp, 9 predicted proteins | sample OSDHelmetaG_FD_58716 | JGI IMG/M metagenome (GOLD analysis project Ga0055584, IMG submission 58716) | Pelagic marine sediment microbial communities from the LTER site Helgoland, North Sea, for post-phytoplankton bloom and carbon turnover... | ecosystem: Environmental > Aquatic > Marine >...
AATGCAGATCAAAGCCGATTGGTATTGCTTTAAGTTTTGGATGTTGAACGGTGCCATCATAATTTTGCGTATACCAAATTCTTAACGGTTTATGATCCAGTAGAGTCTGGAAATTTTCTACGCTGGAGGGTATCGGGTTATCACCATCAGTTGATATTACAACAAACTCTCTGTCACCCAGTTCCGGCAAAATCCGGACCAGTTTACTAATATCGTTATTCTCCCTGCTGGAAGAGATTTTCAAGTTTATCCACATTATGGCTTCTTTGGGCAGGCCCTGGTGAATGTTAAGAACCATGTCACGAACACATTCGAAAGAACGATAATCCTCAGCGCCAATATCGTGCCAGTAGGATCCCGGGGTGTGAGTAATGGAACCGTAGCCTTTCGACCAGATTGGAATCATTGAGAAATAATAAGTTTGTCTGCAGGCAAAGGGAAACGCCAGATAAGCCGATGGGATAAACGGATTTTACAGAAAAGGCGTTTAGCGGGGTGAGACCTTTTTCTTTTATCTAAGTCCCTGTAACACCAGTTTTACTATTCAATAAATCGGTAATGTGGTGAATGCAGGAAAATAACCGCTATACAGAACACCCACAAGCAGTGTCAGTGGTTAAGTTGTTGGTCGTGTATTGCACGATCTGGCTGTGGCTCATAAATATTCTATAGATATGGAGGTTGGCATTGGATGGAAGTATTCCAACGACGAATAGGGTAAATTGAAAGGTGTAGGGTCCCGCGCAATTGAATAAAGACTCTTTGCTGTTTCGAGGTAACTGTCAACGCGGAGATTCATGCGGTAAGTGCGGAATATGTCAGCCCATACAATAAGACGAGGAAAATAAGCGGAACGCGCTTGGATAGAACTGCCCCTCAGGGCTTGTGCGGTTGTTTTCAATGCAGGGTGTTAATGAAAATACTTAAGCGTTCTGGGTTTCTTTTTTGCAGGTTGCTTTACAGGTTTCTTTGCATGTTTCGTCGGGTTGCCCTGGATTTTATCTACCTGGCCGAGGCGCGGTAAACTCTGACCTCTGGTGATTCAAAGTATGAACCAACCGTGTTGTTTGCGCCTGATGGCTGGTTTGTATTGTTTCGTGCCAGGGTTCGCATATGCCCAGAATATATCCGGATGGGTTTTTGTCGGCATATTATCCCCGGTGTTAATGATCGGGTTTGCCATTACCATTGGCTTTTTAACAACGAGTTGGCGAAACGGGTTCAGCCATGCCGGGCTGGTTGTCATCTGGGTTGCTTTATTCTGGGTAGCATCTGTTTGCGTTACCAATGATTATATTATCTGGACACCGCTGGCCCTGTATTTTATCCATGGGCTCATCATGCTCGGGTTGGTGATTGCGCTTATCTGGAAATCAATGAAGGGGTAGAATGATGCGATTCAGACAGGTGTTTGCTGGAAACAGTCAACCGCTGGCGTTGTGAGGTTGACAATACCTGATTGCACAGAAGCCCTGGGTAGTCATCTCAGGATGCCTGTTCAATAGATTCTCATTGAAAGAATGCAGACTGGGCAATCAAGAAAAATATCACGCATAAGGTGTGAAAGCTTGATAGTTATGGTAGCAAAATATTTTATCCCTTGATGTCTATAATCACGATTGTTCTGATCGCCGTTATACTGCGAGGAGCGTGGCAAAGTATTGAAGCCGGTGGCTATATCACCGCGGGATTTCTGATGGTGTTGGCGTGATTGTTGAAGTTACTGCTGAAGTATTGTTGGAGTGCAAAACGCACTCTTACAGACGGGTTGAAGCTGATTCATAGAAACCTTTGATTATAAAAGCGCAGCAATTGTATAATTTATGCAACCAGAGTTTCTCAACCTGCTGCCGCAAAACTGAGCTCTGCTCGCATTACTCAGGACAAATGCAATGCCAAGAAAATTAGTACCAAGTAACAGTCCGTTTGCGCAGATTGTTGGGTTTTCCAGAGCGGTGCGTGTGGGCAATCATATTTCAGTTGGCGGCACAGCGCCCATTGACGAAAATGGTAAAACTATTGGCATAAGAGATCCCGCAGCCCAGACCAGGAGATGCCTGGAAACAATCACCGCGGCGCTTGAGAGCGCCGGCGCGTCTTTGCAGGACGTGGTTAGAACCAGAATGCTGTTAACCGATATTTCACACTGGGAACAAATAGCAAAAGTTCGCGGAGAGTATTTCAGCGAAATAAAGCCGGTGGACACCGTAATGGAGGTCAGCCGATTTATTAATGAGGACTGGCTGGTTGAAATCGAAGTGGATGCCATTGTTGCTGAAGTTGATGATTAACAAAGTGCCGGGCGATCACCTGTTGCTCCCGCCAGTAAAGCAGACTATTCTGCGTGCTGAAAGCAAGGCTCAATAGATATCCATCATGTTTGAGTGACTTAGCCGTTATCAAGTTATTGAATATTGCGTCCAGATATTTTGGTGTGCTTCTGCTGCTGTTTTGCGGCAAGGCGTCTGGTTTTTCCCACCTTGTGGTTTTTGGCGACAGTCTGTCAGATGGCGGTAATCTGGCTGGTATTGTTGGCTTGCCACCACCTTACTACAATAATCGTATTTCCAATGGCCCCGTTGCAGTGGACCTGGTTGCCGGCCAGTTGGGATTGTCTGCAGATTATTCGCGACATCTTTTCTCCTCCCGGGGCGGTGAAAACTATGCGGTTGGCGGGGCAAATGCCGGGGGTAATGATCTTCAGGATCTGAGTAGACAGCTGTCCGCATTCAGCGCTCGCCACCCCGCCGGTCTGGGCCCTGATGCGCTATATATCATAATGATTGGCGGCAATGATATCCGTGATGCCAGAGGGCAGGTGAGTGTTGTGCAACGTACCGCTATCACTTCTGCCGCAGTAACTGCAATCGAAAACCTGGTGCAGCAGTTGCTCACCCGTGGAGCCCGTAACATCCTGGTCGCCAATGCGCCGGATATTTCGCGTATTCCGGAAACTTTACAGGCGGCGGTCAGTGATCCCGATGTTGTATTGAGGGCGCGGGACGCAACCCAGAGTTTCAATAGTTCGCTGAAGCAGATGCTTGACTTATTCCCGCGCAGTAACAATATCAATCTGATGCAGTTTGACCTTTATCAGACGGTCAATCAGATATTGAACAATCCTTCCGGGTTTGGCTTCAGCGTTTCAACTCAGCAATGTTTTAATCCGGATAACTTTCAGCTGGTACCCGGTTGCGACTTTAGGCGCTATGTATTTTTTGATCGTATTCACCCCACCAGCCGCACCCACGGCATCATTGCGCAACGCATGATTTCAATGCTGAGAAGTGAGTCGAATCCATCCCCAGCTGGCTGGATCGGCGCCATCCAGTTATTACTTGATTAGTCCGTTAAGATCATTACAATTTTACGTAGCCTGTTGTGCTGACTCTGCGAAGGTAAATTTCGCGTCTGTGTTACCTCCAGCCCGTTCGCAGAGTTGATGGCACAAAAACAGGGTGACAGGTTGTCACGGTCGGTAGAGCGCTATGCGGTTTCAATTGGCCGGGTCATCTACGTCAATCAATTGCGGTGACCAATGGCCGCGTTGAGACTTAATCCCCAAGTAATAACGACACGGAAGGCGCAATCACCGCGGCAGATGTGTCCGGGCTTGGCGGTGGTGGTGAAGATGCCGGCGGCGTTTTCACCAGACGAAACAGACCCTGAACTTCGCCACCGTCACTGCTGAAGTAGAAGTTGCCGTCTGGTCCGATGATTGCCCCGCTGGGCCGAGCAAACCGGCTGCCGTCGGCGCGCTGAAATCCACTCACCGCATCCTCGACCCCAATGGGATCATTGCCCTGGAATCTCACCATGGCGATCTTTGGCGGGCGCCTGGTTCCCGGGCCACCATTGCTGGCCCAGGAACCGTGAATGGCGACCAGAGCATTGCCGTTGAAGGCATTGCTCAGTTGATTATTCTGCACGAACGCTATGCCCATGGGGGTGCTGCGTGCATCGAAGGTGACCGAGGGCGGTGTTGCTTCAGAGGCGGGGCGGGGTGGGCTTGAGCCAATACAGCCCTGGCGCTGGAAGCTGCTGTCAATATACTGAAACCAGGGCATGCCATGCCATGAGTCCTGATGCAGCCTGGAAAAAATCTCCCTGGGCTGGTTATAACCGAGATCGTCGGAGCCGGCGTTGGTGGTCCAGAGTTCTCCATTTTCCGGGTTCACCGCCAGGCCAATTGGATTTCTCAGCCCGCTCGAGAACGGGGTCAATAACGGCGTAGGCCCCGATTCATCGACTCGCCATACACCCCCTCGGCGCAGGTTGAATGAATAGTCCGGGGATGTGCCGGCAATATACTCATCAGAACAGTTTCCACTGATGCCGATACCGATATACAGGCTATTATCCGCGCCGACAATGACGCTGCGACTGGAGTGACCGCCGGTAGGAAAGGTCAGTATTCTTGTCATTGAGGCTGGCTGCAGCAGGGTCGATGGGCCGGCATAATCAGCTTCATACAATCCTGCTGAATCGGCAACATATAACTTGCCACCACGAATCACCGCGCTATGACTGCGGGTGCCGATACTAACCAGTGTCTGTGCCGAGCGATAAGGGGGCAGCAGGCGATATACACTGGCGCCATTACTGCCGGCAATCAATTCATTGTCGGGTCCCACTGCGAGAAACCGTGCGCCCGGGATACTGGCTAGAAATTCTACCCTGGTACCACTGGGCACGCTGAGGGTCACGGAACTGCCGTTTACCCTGAGCAATTGGGGCACAAGGTCCAGCCCTTGAGCGCCATGGCTGAAAAACCATCCTGCAAGAACCGCTAATTTTACAAACTGTGTCACCGTGTTTCTCCTTGATGCCTTGTTCCTGTCCACCTGGGTCTGGGTGCGGGATACACAGGGAATCCGCTATCGGCAGTTGGCTGCGCGACCACCAAAAACCGTGTTCGGCAGATTATATAATATGGGCAATATTGGAGTATATGCAGGCAGATATGACGGCTCGTTATCTATTAATCTGGTTTGTCCTCGCGGTAATTGCCATCGCGAATGGTGTTTTGAGGGAAAGTACTTATGGCAAGTTGCTTTCTGAACTGACTGCACATCAACTATCTACGGTTACCGGGATAATTTTCAGTGGGATGCTGGTGTGGTTTGTTCAGCGACAATGGCCCATCGAATCCGCGTCTCAGGCCTGGTTGATTGGTCTATGCTGGTTCGTGATGACTTTAATATTCGAGTTCAGCTTCGGCCATTTTGTTGCCGGTCACAGCTGGCAGCAATTGTTCGCTGATTACAATGTCCTGGCTGGCCGCGTGTGGCCGTTGTTCCTGATCTGGATTCTGCTGATGCCATATCTGTTCCATCGATACGGTTAGCGGCTTATCCGCCTGTGGTTGTTGGTGTTTGAATAAATCGCCCTGTGTGCGGAGTGTCATTCAGTGAAACCTGATCTTGCTCGCAACAGGTTTACTGGTAACCGTCCTGGTTGTGGTTGTCTAAAACGGCGTAAATCTTTTATTTGCTGGCAGCGTATGCATCGGAATCCAGCGCAAGTGCATACCACTTGAGCGCTGTCTCTGTATCCTGGGGAACCCCTTCTCCTCTTTCATACATGCTGCCCAGACTTTCCTGAGCCTGGCTGAGTCCCTGTTGCGCTGCAAGTGTAAACCACTTTAATGCCAGTTGAAGATCTCGGGCAGCGTCGGAATCCTGGTTGTTTAACTGATAAATGGTTCCGAGCTTCCATTGAGAATAGGGGTCGCCTTGTTCGGCAGCGCTCTTCAGGCTGTGGAAGCTGGTGGCAACTTCAGAATGGTTTTGCATATTGATGAGTTTTTCCCTGTCCCTTAGATCTGAGCAATACCAAGGAGTGTCCGGCCTCACAATCCAGACATCGAAAATAATCAGTTTAATGTGAGAGCAACGTGAACAGGCGGTTGTCTTCAGGCCGTTAAGAAGAGAATCTATGTGGGGAGAACGGATCGATGTCGACGCAGGTGGGGACGCCGCTTACGATTTCCGACACCAGCTTGCCGGTGATGCCGGCGAGGGTCAGCCCAATATGCTGGTGACCAAAAGCGTAGATCAGGTTGGGGCTGTGTTGATGATGTCCGATCACTGGCAGCGAATCCGGCAGCGTCGGGCGAAAGCCGAGCCAGGTCTGGCTGGGGGGCTGGTCGATAGCCATCATCTGCCTGGCCCGTTTGCGCAGATAGTTCAGTGATCGTTGGTTAACCGGTCGGTTGAGCCCGGCGATTTCCACGGTGCCGGCAAAGCGCAGGCCACGATCCATGGGGGTCGCGTAAAGACCCGCTTCAGCCCAGCCCACTGGTCTCGAAAGCATCGACTCATAGCCGGCGAACTGCACGTGGTAGCCCCGTTCGGTTTGCAGCGGCAGGCGCGCAGTACCAGCATTTTTTAACTGCCTGGAAAATGCCCCCGCGGCAATGACCACTTTTGAAACCGAAATTTTTTCGCCATCAGTGAGTTTGATCCATTCGCCATCAGCAGCCGTTTCAACCACTTTTGCTTGCCTGAACTGTCCCGCCGATGCGATGAAATGCTGGAACAGACGTTGCACCAGGGTTTGTGGGTTAACCGTCTGACGGGCATTGGAGAACAGCAGGCCGCGGTGGAAATCCATCTGCAACTGCGGCTCAAGATCCCTGATTTCCGCATTATCAAGGGTTTCAAAATGTACGCCGTTTTCTGCCCTCGCCTGATTGTAGGGAGTCGCGGCGTCATAAGCCGCTTTGGTTGCATACACATATAGGCAACCATTCTGTTTAAACAGATCGTCGGCACCTGCCGCAGTTACTAACGGGTCAAGACCATCATGGGTCTGCCGCAGCAGTGAACCCAGGGCGCTGATGATGCGCGATACCTCGCTGGCGCGGCAATGTTTGAGGAAGCTTATGACCCAGCCGGGATGTGCAGCTGCGTGCAGCAGATCGATGCTTAACGGGCTGTCCGACGAGAACAACAGTGATGGCAGCTGTCTGGGAATAGCGGGGTTATTGACCGGTACACAGCCATAGTTGGCAATAGTGCAGGCGTTACCCGAGGAGGTGCCGCTGCCGGGTTCGGCACCGTCAAACAGGATGACCTTGCGGCCAGATTGCTGCAACCACAGGGCGCAGCACACGCCGACAATACCGGCACCCACCACGGCAACTGGTTGATCACTCATGGTGGACTCAGGACAGGTCGATCGCGTTAGCGGATAAATCCCCAAACGCCACCGTCTCCAGAGCGCCTTCATGGGTGGCGCGCATCACGACTTTGGGCGCAACCCCGGCGTCGAACGCTTGCTGCCAGCGACTGGCGCACAGACACCAGCGATCCCCTGGCTTCAGCCCGGCAAAGTTGTACTCCGGAACGGGAGTACTCAGATCATTGCCACAGGATTGACTGAACTGCAGAAACTCATCGGTTAAAACCACGCATACTGTATGGGAGCCATAATCTCCGGGACCGGTTTCGCAACAGCCATTGCGGGTGAATCCGGTAATCGGATTATTGGAGCAGACCGCCAGTGGCTCGTCCAGTACGCTGCGGTGATCTTCGGGCCAGTTCATACAGCGATGTTACTTGAAGACAGGCAGGTTCAACAAATCATTTTTTTCTCTGCACCACAAAAGCCTCGTTGGTAAACCACAGGCCACCATACCTTTCGAGAATTTTCTGGGTGGCGCCGATATAGTCGGCGCCCCCTGACATCACTTCTGTCAGCCTCGAGTCTTCGATCTGGGCCACGTAGGCGGCGGCATTCCACGCCGCCAGCAGCGTTGACGTGCCGATATTGTGGTCCACTTCTGATGGCATGGTATGCATATGGTATCGAAACAGTGCATCGCTATCATCGGTGACATCGCGGTAGATACGGTCCGGCGTCAGTTGCTGCATGGTTTCAAGTAGAGACCGGGTCAATAACGGCCCCGGGGTATTAAACGGTGCTTCATCGGGCCAGATCTCCTGAATGATTTCGAGCCCCGGATCCTTGCCCGTAGACTGTACGCCGACCAGAATGCCATTGGGCGCCAGCACTTTTGCCATTGGCCGCAGCACGTAATCTACTTTCTTCTGTAGCGGCAAGCGCGCGCGGTAGGGCTGGGCGGCAATGACGACGTCATATTCGAGCTCCGGGTTGCCCTTTTTCGGCACCAGGTGATCCAGGGTGAATGATCGATCTGCACGGCTGATAGTGACCACGGTTGGCGTCACGTATCGCGGGTTGCCTGTTTTCTCGCTGGGCGCCACCTGCCATAGATCTGCAAGGTTTTTGTGGGTGTCCTTGATCTGACGTTCGAAGCCAAAACTGTTTTGTCCTTCAAGGCGGATATCGTAGTACACAGTGGCAGCCTGATCCGCTTCATTCTTTGGTTGCAGATAGGGCGCTTCATAATAATAGAGGTTGGTGAAGACAAAAACGGTCTCGGGGTGTTCCACCAGGCGATCGGCAATCTTGTCCATCGCCAGACGGATGTCTTCAAGACTTATTTCCTTTCCCACCACCAGAAACGGCGCATTAGGGTAGCGCTGATGCAGCCGTCGCAGGACCCCGGAGATGACGGTGCCATCACCGACCCCGGCATCAAAAACACGAATCGCCGGTGGCTTGGGTTGAATCAGTTCCAGCTCTTTATCGATACGCTCTACGCTGGCCCACTTTTCGCCGCATGTAGTGACAAACATGAGGTACTTCTGCCGATTGTCATAAAACCGAAAGGGTTTGCCGCTGTTTGAATCCGAAGGTGAGGTGGGAGTATGCTGATTCATATTGATAGTAACGGCGCAGTGGTGCGGGCAATGGTGCTGGTGACTGCTAGTCTGAAAGCTTTGCTGGCAAAAGTCCATTGACGCGGGCTTTTAAAGAGGCTGTTTTGACCATTAAACCAAACGTTCTGCCGCTTTCCAGTGTGGCGGAAGCCTGTGAATCCATCGATTAAGCCCATGCCCGGCATCAACTTGTGCCAGGCCGTAAAGTCGATGATGACTGTCCGGCATATTGCGCTCCGCCGGTAATTACCCAACCGCATTAAGCGCTGCCATAGGGCACCACAAAATAACTGGCTGGTAAAACCCCGGTGTCTGCGCCGTAATTCCACTCCGTCACCTCAATCTGCTGGTCGGTATAAAGCAATACCGTTGTGGTGCGGGTGCCATAAGTCTCGCCCCTGATAAAAATAGAGGACAGTTGCTGTTCCCGTTTCACATCGATTCCGGTCTGAGGCAACTGGTTCAACCCTGCGCTAGTGGTGTCCTGCATGATACCGAGAATCTGCGCGGCATCAAGTTCGGTATGGCTGCTGATATAGTCAGTTAAATGCTCTACGCCCCGGGACATCTTCGGCCATTGCTGATCGAGGGGGCCATTGCTGACGCTGTGAAATCCGGGGGACAGTCGCTGAGCGATCTGATTTCCATGGCACCACGCATACAATTCTCCAGCGTTGCCAAACACCAGGTTAAAAGGGTTGTAGTGCTGACTGTGCGCGGCCAGAAACTGATCAAACTGACCGGCATTTTCATATTGTTCACCCTTGTTACGGCGGCACAGAAAATCACTGACCAGGGCGCCGCGGCTGAGGGCATTGGTGCGATGACTCGCCGGGTCACGAAAATTGGTGACCGCGGCAAAAGCACCCAGGCGATTAACCCCGAGCCAGGTGCCGCCGGCTTCGAGGTCCCGGCCTGCGAGAATGTCAGGCTGATCCGGCCAGTAATGCATTGGTTTACTGGGTCTTGCGTAGTATTCGTCACGATTGGCGGCAATCACCAGGGGATAGTGGCGGTGCTGATTGAGAGCGATAAACAAAATACACATAGGCAAATTATAAACGGCCAGATTAAAGTAAACTCGCTATTCTTATTATGCGATCGCCCGCCAATGGAAATCGGAAAACTCAATCACCTGGAAATTATCAAAGAAGTCGATTTTGGTCTGTATCTGGATGGTGGTGATGGTGGAGAAATTCTCCTGCCCAAACGCTATATGCCGGACAGTTATGAGCTGGGCGATGATCTGGAGGTTTTTATATATCGTGATTCAGAAGACCGCTTGATCGCCACCACAGAGACTCCGGGTGTGATGGTGGGAGAATGTGCGTTTCTCAAGGTTCAGGCGGTCAACCGTATCGGTGCGTTTCTTGACTGGGGGCTGCCAAAAGACCTTCTGGTGCCTTTTAATCAGCAGGCGGAAACCATGGTTGAGGGCAAGTCTTACGTGGTTTATGCCTATGTCGATGACAAAACCGAACGCATTGCGGCGTCATCCAAACTGAGTCGATTCCTTAATGAGGATGGCAGCCGGTTCAAAGTCGGGGAAAAGGTCGATCTGTTGATTGTTTCGCGTTCCGAGCTAGGGTTTAAGGCGGTGATCAATGGCACTCACCTGGGGCTGATTTTTCATCGCGAGATAACTCGTCCCGTTGCTGTTGGTCAGCAGGTATCAGGCTATATCAAACAGGTGCGCAACGAAGACGCGCGTATCGATCTGGCCCTTGATGCCGGACGGGCGCTGACCCGTGGAGATCTGCAGGAAAAAATACTGACTTTTCTCAAGGAAAATGAGGGTGTATCCACTGTTACTGATCGCAGCCCGCCGGAATTGATTCTGGAACAGTTTGGTGCAAGCAAAGGTAATTATAAAAAAGCACTTGGTGCACTCTACAAGCTCAAAAAAATTGAGATTGAGCGGGATAAGATAACGCTCATCGCCAAGGGTTCGTCCAGAAAGTCGGTGAAGAATAAAAAATCGGTGGAAAAAATATCGGCCAGAAAGAAAACCAAACAAGAGGCTGAGGCCACAGGGCCATGGGCAAAAAAGGTAAGCAAAAAAGCCACTGACAGCAAAAATTCGGTAGATAACCCCTGGGCAGATAAAGCCGCAGCAAAGAACGCTTCGGCAGAAAAAACTTCGGTAGATAAAGC
>Ga0055584_100007208_pt1 | contig 10903 bp, 8 predicted proteins | sample OSDHelmetaG_FD_58716 | JGI IMG/M metagenome (GOLD analysis project Ga0055584, IMG submission 58716) | Pelagic marine sediment microbial communities from the LTER site Helgoland, North Sea, for post-phytoplankton bloom and carbon turnover... | ecosystem: Environmental > Aquatic > Marine >...
GCGGATGCCAATGCGCGACTGGGCCAGGGCGACTATCTCGTTGCCGAGGCCGACGAAAGCGATGCCTCGTTCGTCCATCTCAAACCCATGCTGGCGATCGTCACCAATATCGATGCTGATCACATGTCGACCTACGAGGGCGATATCGACAAGCTGCGTAGCGGCTTCGTCGAATTCCTGCATAACCTGCCGTTCTATGGTCTGGCGGTTGTTTGCACGGATGATCACGGCGTTAACGAGATTCTCGGCAACATCGGCCGTTCCATCGTGACCTATGGCATCAACGCGGACGCCGATATTCGGGCAGAGAACATCAAGTTCTCTGAAGGCCTGACGAGTTTTGATGTCATACGATCCGGTGATCGCGAAGCGCTGCGAATTTCCCTGCGCCTGCCGGGCATGCACAACGTTCGCAATGCGATGGCGGCCATTGCCGTCGCCGATGAACTGCAGATCGGAGATGACGCGGTGGTTCGCGCGCTCGACAAATTCGAGGGCATCGACCGGCGCTTTCAGATTCTTGGCGAGGTCGAGGCCGCTGCCGGCAAGATCCTGCTGGTCGACGATTATGGTCACCACCCGACGGAAATCGCCGCAACGCTGGATGCAGCAAAATCCGGCTGGCCCGAACGCCGCGTGGTACTCGTGTTCCAACCCCACCGATACACGCGCACACGTGATTTGCTGGACGATTTCGCTGCCGTCCTGTCTGCTGCCGATGTTGCAATCGTGCTCGACGTTTATGCGGCAGGGGAGGCGCCGATCGCGGGGGCGGATGGACGTGCCATTGCTCGCGCGGTACGCACACGAGGCGCCGTCGAACCGGTTTTCGTGGAGTCGCTGGATGATCTCCAGCCCGTCCTCGAAAGTCTGCTCGAGGACGGCGATCTGCTGCTGACGATGGGCGCCGGCGATATCGGTACGTATGCGTCCGGGTTGGCCGACAGGCTGCGCGACAAGCCTGCACTCAAGGTGCAGCGATGATGGCCGCGATGCCACGCAGTGAAGTGCAGGGCGAGTTGCGCAAGGGTGAGCCAATGAGCCGCCATACGTCCTGGCGCGTGGGCGGGCCTGCTGATCTGTTTTTCATGCCGGCCAGTCTCGATGATTTGTCGCGGTTTCTGCGCGAACTCGATTCGCAGGTGCCGGTATTTTGGCACGGCGTCGGCAGCAACTTGCTCGTTCGCGACGCGGGAATTCGCGGCGTAGTTATTTCCGCCTCGCGAATCCTCAGGGATCTTGAAAAAGTAGACGCTGTTCGGGTTAGAGCCGGCAGCGGCGTGCCGTGTACCCAGCTGGCCCGGCAGTGCATCCGCTGGGACCTGGGTCCTGCCGAGTTCTTTGCGGGCATTCCGGGCACCGTGGGTGGTGCCTTGGCCATGAATGCGGGTGCTCACGGTGGTGAGACATGGGAGCGCGTGGAGTCAGTACGCACGATCGATCGTGCCGGCGAGATTCATGTGCATGCTCCGGCCGAATACTCGATCGGCTACCGCAGCGTGACCGGTCCGGCAGACGAGTGGTTCATTGAGGCGATTCTGCAGTTTGATGCGGCGACGACCGCGAGCAAGGATGTCCTGGACGAGATGCTCGAGCGTCGCAAGCTGACGCAGCCGCTCGGGCTGCCGAGTTGTGGTTCTGTTTTTCGTAATCCGCCCGGTGATCATGCTGCACGCCTGATCGAGGCGGCGGGCCTGAAAGGGTATCGGATCGGCGGGGCAGAAGTGTCGCCGAAACATGCCAATTTCATTATTAACTGCGGCGACGCAACCGCAACCGATATCGAAGAGCTTATTGCGCATGTGCAGCAGACAGTAATCGAAGCGCATGGCATCGAACTGCTGCACGAAGTCCGCATCGTTGGGGAGGCCGGTCCATGAGTCAGCCGATGATGATGGATGAGCAGCGCCGCGTGGTTCGAACGGCTGATGACTTTGGTCGGGTCGCGGTCATGCTCGGCGGGCTCTCGAGCGAACGCGAGGTTTCTCTGCAAACCGGCAACGCCGTGCTCGGCGCACTCCGATCGCGGGATGTCGACGCAGAGCCGTGGGATCCGGCCGATCACAGTGTTGCCGAATTCGCTGCAGCCGGATTTGACCGGGTCTGGATTGCGTTGCATGGCCCGGGCGGCGAGGACGGCGCACTGCAGGGGACGCTGCAATGGCTCGGCATCCCCTATACAGGAAGTGGCGTAATGGCATCGGCAATCGCCATGGACAAAATCCGCAGCAAGCATCTGTTCGACGCCTGCGGCATTCCTACGCCCGATTATCGTGTTGTTCGTGACCGCTCAGACGCGATGGGAGCAATGGAGGAATTCGGCTTTCCCCTGATTTTGAAACCTGCCGGCGAAGGCTCGAGCGTGGGGATGAGCAAGGTATTCGCGGTTGATGAGATTGCCGATGCGGTTGGGCTCGCCTTGAACTTCGGCGGCGCGGCGCTCGCGGAGCGATGCATCGTAGGTGACGAGATGACGGTTGGCGTTCTGCAGGGACAGGCGCTCCCCAGCATTCGCATCGAAACACCACGAGTGTTTTATGACTATCGGGCCAAGTACGAATCGGATCGCACGATCTATCACTGTCCCGGTACGAACAGCGTTGAATCTGAACGACAGCTTGCCGAGCTCGCCGTGACGGCCTTCGCCGAGCTGGGCTGCTCCGGTTGGGGTCGCGTTGACTTCATGACGGGCGGTGATGGCCAGCCGCAGGTGCTAGAGGTCAACACGGTCCCGGGGATGACGAGTCACAGCCTCGTGCCAATGGCAGCGAAGCAAGCCGGTATCGACTTTGAAGAGCTATGTTGGCGCATTCTCGAGACGAGCTTTGCGGCCGATGTTTGCGAACAAACCTTGGGGGTGGCAGCAAATGGCGCGTAAGCAGGCACGGCGGCGCAAGCAGAAGAAAGCGGCTTCTTTCCGGATGCCGACCATTCGCGTTGGTTTGATCCTGACGCCACTGGCGGCGATCGCCGTCGTCGTGAGCACTTTTTATCTGAGTACCAGCATGCTTGACCGGCCGATACGTTCGATCGAAATAGTCGGGCCGTTTCAGCGCGTTACCGCTCTGCAGGTTGAAGAGGCGATCAGTGACGAATTGACAGACGGCTTCGTGAGTGCCGACCTCGGTGTCATCCAGCAGCGCGTCGTGGCCCTGCCGTGGATCGATCAGGCAACTGTGGCGCGGCGCTGGCCAAGCCGTCTGCGCATTACAGTCACCGAACAGGTGCCGGCGGCGATCTGGGGTGAACGCGGCCTGCTTAACGTCCGCGGCGAACTCTTCGTCGACGATGCCCGGCATATTCCAGCCGAGTTTCCAAGGCTCAGCGGTCCTGAAGATCGTGCGGCGGAAGTGGCCAGGCGCTATCTCGACGTGCGGGAACGATTGATTCCTGTCGGGCTCGATCTGCGTCGTGTGCATCTCGATCCACGCGGTGCCTGGGAAATGACCCTGAGCAATGGCGTGGAGATCCGGCTCGGCCGTCGTGACATCGCTGCACGTACCGACCTGTTCCTCGATATCGTTGCTGACATCATCACCGGTCACGCCGCCGATATCGACTACGTTGATATGCGCTACAGCAACGGCTTCACGATTGGCTGGCAACAGAGCCCGGGCACGCCGCCCCCCCAAACACTGGATAGCAAAGAGCTATTGGCTTTGAGAGGCGACGGCTGAATGGCCAAGCGCGCGGACAGCAAGATGATTGTTGGCCTGGACATCGGCACGTCCAAGGTCGTAGCAATCGTTGGGGAAATCAATGAGAACGGAATGATCGAGGTTGTCGGCATTGGCTCGCATCCTTCGCGCGGGTTGAAAAAAGGTGTTGTGGTCAATATCGAATCGACCGTTCACTCGATTCAGCGAGCGGTCGAGGAAGCGGAACTCATGGCCGGCTGCGACATCCATTCGGTTTATACCGGAATTGCGGGCAGTCACGTGCGCAGTCTGAATTCGCACGGCATTGTCGCCATCCGCGATAAGGAAGTGAGCGCAGGTGATGTCGACAGGGTCATTGATGCGGCGCGTGCCGTAGCGATTCCGGCCGACCAGAAGATTCTGCATATCCTGCCGCAGGAGTTTCTGATCGATAGCCAGGAAGGCATTCGCGAGCCCATCGGCATGTCAGGTGTGCGTCTCGAAGCAAAAGTCCACATGGTCACCGGTGCAGAGAGCGCTGCACAGAACATCGTCAAGTGCGTGCAGCGGTGCGGGCTCGAGGTCGACGATATCGTGCTCGAACAGCTGGCATCGAGTTACTCGGTGCTGACCGATGACGAGAAAGAGCTTGGTTCATGCATCGTCGATATCGGTGGCGGAACGACCGACATCGCGGTTTTTCTTGGCGGCGCTATTCAGCACACCGCGGTAATACCCATCGCAGGCGATCAGGTAACCAATGACATCGCGGTGTCTATGCGGACGCCGACCCAGTATGCAGAGGAAATCAAAATCAAATACGCGTGTGCCTTATCGCAACTGGCGAACCCTGACGAGACGATCGAGGTGCCCAGTGTCGGTGAACGGCCACCACGCAGACTCGCACGGCAGACACTCGCGGAAATCGTTGAGCCACGCTACGAAGAGTTGTTCGGCCTTGTTCGCGACGAACTGCGGCGCAGCGGCTTCGAAGAATTGATCGCGGCGGGAATCATCATCACGGGCGGTAGCGCAAAGATGGAAGGTGCCGTGGAGCTTGCCGAAGAGGTTTTCCATATGCCGGTCAGACTCGGCTCGCCGCAATACGTCGAGGGGCTGATGGATGTCGTGCGCAATCCAATTCACGCAACAGGAGTGGGGTTGCTGCTGTATGGCTATGAAAATCTGAAACGCCGAGGAAGCCGGAGCACACCCATAAACAGCAATCTAAACGACATCTGGGCACGGATGAAGGCCTGGTTTGGCGGACAGTTTTAGGAATACCGGCGAGTGATCGCCGGGGAATGATAATGGGGATAACCCCTTGATGAGGTCTGAGAAGCGGAGGAAGTATTGATGTTTGAGTTAATGGATGCCCACAGCCAAAGCGCTGTGATTAAAGTCATCGGCATTGGCGGCGGTGGCGGCAATGCCGTCGCGCACATGGTCGATACCGGGATCGAAGGTGTCGATTTCATATGCGCGAACACAGACGCACAGGCGCTGAAAAGTGCGCGGGTGCGTACGGCGCTGCAAATTGGCTGCAATATCACCAAGGGACTTGGTGCGGGCGCGAGTCCTGACGTGGGCCGACAGGCGGCAATGGAGGATCGCGACAGGATAATCGAGGTGATCGAAGGTGCTGACATGCTCTTTATTACCGCCGGCATGGGCGGTGGCACAGGTACCGGGGCCACGCCGGTAGTTGCGCAGGTGGCGAAGGAGCTCGGTATTCTGACAGTCGCCGTTGTCACCAAGCCATTTCTGATGGAAGGTGCCAAGCGCATGGCAATTGCCGACCAGGGTATCGCCGAACTCGGTAAATATGTTGATTCCCTGATCACGATTCCCAATGAGAAGCTGTTGGCCGTGCTTGGCGGGGAAACGACGCTGCTGGATGCATTCCGTTCGGCGAACCAGGTATTGCAGGGCGCTGTACAGGGCATAGCCGAGCTGATTACACGACCAGGCCTGATCAATGTCGACTTTGCAGACGTCAGAACCGTAATGGCCGAAATGGGTATGGCCATGATGGGTTCGGGTACTTCATCCGGTGAAGACCGGGCGCGTGAAGCGGCAGAAGCGGCAATATCCAGCCCGTTGCTCGAAGATATTAATCTTGCGGGCGCAAATGGCATTCTCGTGAATGTGACCGCCGGTATGGATTTGTCGATAGGCGAGTTCCAGGAAGTCGGCAACACGATCAAGGAGTTCGCTTCCGCTGACGCCACGGTCGTTATTGGCACGGTGATCGATCCTGACATGACGGATAGGATTCGAGTCACGGTTGTCGCGACGGGCTTGGGCAAAGCTGCGGCTGCCGAAGCGCCAATGCGCATCGTAAAACGCTCGACGGCGACGACAGAGCCGAACTACAACGGACTCGACAAGCCCACGGTGCAGCGTAAACGGGCGGTTGGTGACGGCCTTGACAGCACGGGACTGCAGGAAGATCTGCTCGATATTCCCGCGTTTCTCAGGCGCCAGGCAGACTAGTAACGAACGACCTCAAAGCTACAAGACCTCCGCTTTGCCGGCCCGGGTTTACCGGGCCGGCAACATCACCGTCGGCGACAACGAACAATTCTTAATTAACTTGATTGTTTCGATCTAAGGGATTGAAATCTTGATGTTTTTCCAGTTTATGATAACCTTTCGCGCAATTCACGATTTGCTGACGCGGCCATGCTACGACAACGAACTCTGAAAACAACGATACGGGCGACCGGTGTCGGTTTGCACACCGGCGAAAAGGTCTATATGACGCTGCGCCCTGCTGCGGCGAACGCCGGTATTACGTTTCGTCGTGTCGATCTCGACAACGCGGTTGATATCCCCGCTGACGCGCGACTGGTCGGGGAAACGATGCTCGGCACGACCTTGATAAAGGACGGCGTCAGGGTAGCGACGGTCGAACACCTCATGTCCGCGCTTGCCGGTCTGGGTATCGACAATGTTCATGTTGACCTGTCGGCGCCTGAAGTGCCGATCATGGATGGCAGTGCCGGTCCCTTCGTGTTTCTGCTGCAGTCAGCTGGCATCGAGGAACAAAATGCGCCCAAACGATTCATGCGCATCAAGAAAAAGGTGCGTGTCGAAGATGGCGACAAATGGGCCGAGCTCGTTCCGTTCAACGGCTTCAAGGTTAACCTCGAGGTGTATTTCAATCATCCCGTGTTCAACAAGTTGAAGCAGCAGGCGACAATCGACTTTTCGTCAACCTCATTCCTTAAAGAAGTTAGCCGCGCGCGCACGTTCTGTTTCCTGCGAGATGTCGAAGCACTGCGCGAGCGAAATCTTACGTTAGGCGGCAGCATGGATAATGCGATTGTTCTCGACGACTACCGAATTCTTAACGAGGACGGCTTGCGCTATGCGAACGAGTTTGTCATCCACAAGATCCTCGATGCTATTGGCGATATTTACTTGCTCGGCCACTGCGTCATCGGAGAGTTCAGAGCATTCAAGACCGGGCATGATCTGAACAACAAGTTGTTACGCGCATTGCTGGCCGATCAGGCGGCATGGGAGGAGGTTACGTTCGACGATTCGCGAGCGGCGCCAATTTCTTATGCAACCCCTTCCTACGCCTGAGTGCGCAAACCTCAGCGCAGCAGAAATTTGGTGCTCGGCCTTAACGAACCGTTAACACGTTCGCTACTGCGCAGCACCAGCGCGGCAAACGCGCACTTCACAGGCGGTAACATCGGCTCCCGTTTGGCGGGCGGCTGCGATCAGCGCCGCGGATTCAAACCGCAGGCGCGACGCCCAGGCCGAGGAGCTGACGAGTACGATCAGGCGGCCATCGTCCCGAATATTCGCTGAAACAAGGCTGTTGGCCTCATCCGCGGGCAGGGATTTCTGCAGCGTACCGACCAGTTCACCCATCTTGCGCGCGTGCCGGACAATATCACCTAAACCACCGTCGTTATTGAGGTTTAGGAGGTTTTCGAGGCGTTTTACAGGCATATGAAAGTGTGACGCAGTTGGCAAAATGTCGGGCTTTCCGGTGATCAAAATCACCCTTAACGAAAGCCTATCTTGTAATAAAAACCGACATTATGCATATTGTGCCTCTCGATAAAGGCAAACCCGGTGAAAAACGGGGGCGCAAAACCACCGGTCTACGGGATATTATCCTACGACAGCGGGGCTTCCGAAATGCAGATTAACAGCAGGAACATAACAATAAGACATTTCCTGCTGTGGCCCGGCGGCTGTGCATTTTCACCTGACGAAACAACCAGGCATAAAGCATCACAGTTATGCTCGAGGCATGCCCAATGAATGTGGTGATTTTTGGCAAAGGATTCGGCAAGCCCAGGCAGCTGAATCTCTCCGGTCTGTCGGCAGGCGCGTTCGCATTAGGATTGACGGCCGTACTGTCGGCTGCAGGATTTGCCGGCGGCTACTGGTTTTCAACGATGAATGCGTCGGGCGTAAGCGTAACTGAGGTTGCGGATCTGACCGATGAGCTGCAGCAGCAGCGCGATCATATCGACACGATTCGGCAGACGAATGAAGATACGCTGGACGCACTGGCAATCCGCGTGGCCGAGATGAACGCGCGCGTCATCCGACTGGATGCATTGGGACGTCGGTTGACGGAAATGGCCGATTTCGAAGATGGCGAGTTTGATTTTGACTCGGATCCGGCGGTTGGTGGTCCCGAAGAACCCGTTGCTACGGGTTCCAATGTCGCAATTCCGGATGTTGTCGCGGTTATGCAGTCGCTTGACGAACAGCTCGACAATCGTGAGGCACAGTTGGGAGTACTCGAGAGCATGATGATGAATCAGAATCTCAAGGATCGGGTTTATCCGCAGGGACTGCCCGTTAACGCCGGCTGGATCTCATCCTATTTTGGTAAGCGCACTGACCCGTTTACCGGCAAAGCGGCCAATCACACGGGGATCGACTTTGCCGGCAAGATGGGCGCTGACGTGCTGGCTGTCGCAGATGGCGTAGTCACCTGGTCGGCTGACCGGTATGGATATGGCGTGATGGTGGAGATCAATCATGGCAATGGTTATTCGACACGCTACGCGCACAACTCCAAAAATCTCGTTGCGGTTGGCGATGAGGTCCGGAAAGGCCAGCTCGTTGCGCTAATGGGCGAGACCGGACGAGCGACAGGCCCGAATCTTCACTTCGAAGTCTTAAAGAACGGCCAGCGCGTCAATCCCGTAAACTTTACCCGCAAACCTTCCAGGTAAATTCTTTTATCGGTCAGTATTACCGGGGTCATTGAGAACCCGGAAATCACCCATAGTTCGAGAGTTTCGATACAATAGCGGGCTTTGTCGGGCCGCGTGCCGTCAGGCTTGGTCCGGATTTCAATCAGGAGCCCATGTGGCCAATTTTCTGACTCAAATTTTTGGTAGTCGTAACCAGCGACTGCTGCGCAGTTATGCCAGGATCGTCACCAGGATCAATTCACTTGAAGAGAGCCTGCAGGCTCTTGACGATGCCGCTTTGCGCGCCAAGACGGATGAATTGAGTGCGCGTTATGCCGAAGGCGTTTCTTTACAAGAATTGTTGCCAGAAGCCTTTGCCGTAGCCAGGGAGGCGTCAGTACGCACGCTGGGTATGCGGCCTTTCGACCAGCAGCTGATTGGCGGAATGGTTTTGCACGATGGCAATATCGCGGAGATGCGAACCGGCGAGGGCAAGACCCTGGTCGCGACGTTGCCGGCGTATCTGAATGCGCTTAGCGGCGATGGCGTGCATATTGTTACGGTCAACGAGTACCTGGCGCAGCGAGATGCCAACTGGATGCGGCCGGTCTACGAATTTCTGGGTTTGACGGTCGGTGTGTCGCGGAGCGGCCAGACCCAGGCAGAGAAACGCGAGGCCTATAGCAGCGATATCACCTACGCCACGAATAACGAGCTCGGTTTCGATTATCTCCGTGACAACCTGGCATTTGCACTGGACGACAAGGTGCAACGCAAACTCAATTTTGCGATTGTCGACGAAGTTGACTCCATTCTTATCGACGAAGCACGGACGCCGCTGATTATTTCCGGACCGGCTGAATGCAACACCGATCTCTATGGCCAGATCAACAAGCTGATTCCCAAGCTCAAGGTGCATACGGAGACCGAGGAACCCAGTAACTACGATATTACCTCAAGGCGCGTGCGCCTGGCTGATGACAAGGGCAAGTCTGTAACCGTGACGGGCGAGGACGGCACTGCGGCCGACATCATGAGTCTCGAAGAGGCGATCGATATTGGAGAGTCGCGCCGGGCGGACATCGTTCTCGTTGACGACAGCGACAAGATTGCAGCCTGCAAGCTTGTTGCCAGAGGTCATTACACGATAGACGAAAAAGCGAAACAGACGTTCATGACGGAGGAAGGGCATCATCAGGTCGAAAATCTGATGACCCGTGCGGGACTGTTACAAGAGGGCGAGAGCCTCTACGATGCTGGCAATATCCGTTTGCTGCACCACCTCAATGCGGCGTTGCGCGCTCACGCGATCTACCAGCGTGATGTCGATTACATAGTCAAGGATGGAGAGGTTGTCATCGTCGATGAGTTCACCGGGCGAACGATGCCCGGACGGCGCTGGTCTGACGGGCTGCACCAGGCTATTGAAGCCAAAGAAGGTGTCGCCATCAAGCAGGAAAACCAGACCGTTGCATCGATTACGTTTCAGAACTATTTTCGCCTGTATAACAACCTGTCTGGAATGACGGGCACAGCGGATACCGAGGCATTCGAGTTCCAGCAGATTTACGGACTCGAGGTGGTCGTGATCCCGACGCATCGCCCAATGGTTCGAGACGATGGCGCGGATCTGGTCTACCTGACGCAGGCAGACAAGTTCGAGGCAATCATCGAAGACATCAGCGATTGCAGGGAGCGAGGTCAACCTGTGCTTGTGGGCACGACGTCGATCGAGACGTCTGAATTGCTGTCGTCCCTGCTGAGCAAGAACAAGATCGAGCACGAAGTGCTTAATGCCAAACAGCATGAGCGCGAGGCCATTGTGGTTCAGCAGGCCGGCAAGCCCGCCGCCATTACGATTGCGACGAACATGGCAGGCCGCGGCACCGACATCGTGCTTGGCGGCAATCTCGATGCCGAGCTCCTGGCGGCCGGCGAGGGCGCTGACGCCGAGGCGATTCGCACCGATTGGAAGGCGCGGCACGCTGCCGTGATCGAGTCCGGTGGGCTGCACATTATTGGTACCGAGCGCCATGAATCTCGGCGCATCGACAACCAGCTGCGCGGCCGTTCCGGTCGTCAGGGCGA
>Ga0055584_100007209_pt1 | contig 10903 bp, 9 predicted proteins | sample OSDHelmetaG_FD_58716 | JGI IMG/M metagenome (GOLD analysis project Ga0055584, IMG submission 58716) | Pelagic marine sediment microbial communities from the LTER site Helgoland, North Sea, for post-phytoplankton bloom and carbon turnover... | ecosystem: Environmental > Aquatic > Marine >...
AAAAAATTGTGTCGTGTTAAAGATTAAACCCTTTTGCTTTAGTAGCAAGGTAGTTTGCCTTTTATTCTGATTTATTTATTACTTATTCAAGCAAATAAAAGGCTATTTGAAAATTGAAAAGTAATGGTCATTTAACTTTGAAAACATATCCTACGCCTTTAAGTGTCATGATTTCTATAGAGTCATCCTCCTTAAAGCGTTTTCTCAATTTATTGATGTATACATCTAGATTCCTTGAGTGATAAAAAGAGTCATCACCCCATACATTCATCAAGATTTCTTTGCGAGGGCATGTCGAGTTCATATGCTGACAAAGCAAATGAAGAACTCGAGATTCTCTTTCTGATAAATCCATTGCTGAATCATTATATATGATTTCATATTTGTTAGGATAGAATGTCCATTTACCTAGATCGAAACGATCAACATTTTCTTTTTGAATTGGTGAGGACTGAATTAGGTTATTGATTCTCACGATTAGCTCTTCCATACTGAAAGGCTTCCTCAAATAATCTCTTCCCCCAACTTCAAACCCCTTGATGACATCTTTAGTTTGAGTTTTAGCTGTTAGAAATATGATAGGTATAATAGGGTCAATTTCTTTAATTAATGCTGCCAATTGATATCCATCCATTTTTGGCAACATGATATCTAATACACAGATGTCAAAAGCACCTTGTTTAAATGTATCAAAAGCACTTTGGCCATCAGTAGCCACTTCTACATCATATCCTCTGGATTCCAAACTTTCTGAGACAATTTGTGCCAGGGCAGGCTCATCTTCTACGTACAGGACATTGATGCTCATTGAGAAAGGGGTAGGTTAATAGAAAAAGAACAAGATTGATTAGAAGACTCTACCGATATTTTCCCACCTGCAGCATTGATATGTTTGTTAGCATAATAAAGTCCTAATCCGTGACCTTTTACATTATGTATGTCTTGATTAGGAACTCTATAGAATTTATCAAATATCCTTTTAATGTCTTTATCAGAAATTCCATTTCCCGAATTAGTTATTTTGATAAAGACATTATTGTCTTTTTGATTTGCATCTACTTCAACAATTCCTGTATCTGATCCATATTTGAAAGCATTATCTATAATACTACTTAATGCACTTTTGAAATGAATAGATGGCATATTTACTATCATTTTATCAGTGCTCACTTTAGGTAAAAGTCTAGATTTATATACTTCAAACTCCTTGAATATAGAATCTAATGCTAACGTAATGTCTAATTTTTCTGGTGCCTCTAATACATCATTGTTATCCTTATTAATCGTCAATATTCTATCGACTAATTGATCTAACTTCTTTAATTCTCTTTTAGAAATTGAAAGATAGTTTCCGCTCTTTTTTTCATTATTTAATACATTGAAATCTGATAGTGCTTCAATAGCGACATTAACAACACTAATAGGTGTTTTGAGTTCGTGGGTCATGTTGCTTACAAAATCATCTTTTAGCTGAGCATACTGCTTTGCATTTCTTAAGTTTTTAAGAATCAGAAAAAATGCACCACCCACAAGTAAAAAGAGAAATACCCCAAAAAATAGTTCTGGCACCATGCTCCTCAATATCAAGCTAGGGTGATAATCTACTGCAGCTAAAAATTCGCCACCATCTATAAAGGTATTACCCACTTTCCCTATCTCAGTAATGAATGCAGCATTGAAACTTGAATCCATTCCTTTTTTTAAAACCTTAAAATTTAAACTGCTTAAATCAGAGTCTTCTAATCCAGTGGTAAAAAAATCACTCAATTTTAAGCGTGCTGAGTCTACATCTACAGTATATGTACCATCTTCTCCAATTTTTACAGTTGAAGTCTCGGAGTTGACTGAGATAGTAATGGATGTGCTTGTATCACCAGGAGTATTAGGCACTCCAAAAAGTTCACTCAGATTAATTTTTTCATTTTCATCTGAAGAATCTATCCTCATTTTGATGACTACCATTTCTGTCGATTTCAGACTGTCATGTATGCCATCTGGAAAGTTGGTTGTTGAATGGAATGAGTTAGAAAAGTGATCGATAGGTAGTTTTGATCTTTTTAGCACCAAGTTCTTTTCGGCCTCTTCTAGTGCTCTAAAGAAGACTAAATCAGTCTGATTTTTAATAGAATCCACCTCGTCCTGATAGACAGAGTGCCACCAGACCCCTATGAGCGCGCCTAAAAATATCAAGGCTAGCAATGCAAGTGAAATTTCTTTGTTCAGTTTCAAGTCTCTGTGAATAGTGCCATGCAAACATAGACTAAAGAAAAGTCCAATATTCTCTGATTAACCTTAATTAACCTTAAATCTACATTGGTTAACTCAGATTAAGATGAAGTCAGAATAGCTTTGGAAAAAATTTATAAAACATGAAATACATAAAAAATACTTTGTTGATTGCCTTTTTGATCAGCCCTTTTTTCTTGGTATCCCAACAGGAAGGTACTATCATATATACTGAGTCAGTAAGCTTTGATTTTGAAGCACCAGAAGGTATGGAGGACATGTTTAAAGATATGCCTAAAAGCCGCTCCTCTGAGAAAAAGCTGATTTTCAAAGATGGTAAATCATTGTATAAAATTCAAAAGGCAATGAACTATGAAAATGAAGGAAGTATTGAAGGTGAACATGAATCATCAGTTTTCAAAATGAAAATCCATGAACCCGATAATAGAACATTTTCTGATTATAATGAAGGAAAAATAGTAGCTCAGCAAGAACTAATGGGTAAGACATTCTTGATTCATGATGAACTTAAAAAGTATGATTGGAAGGTAACTTCAGAAAGGCGACAAATATTGGATTACCAATGCATGAAAGCTACAGCAGAAGACGATGAACATACAGTTACGGCATGGTTTTCTCCCCAAATTCCTTTAGGTATAGGACCTAATCAATATAATGGATTGCCCGGTGCTATATTAATGATAGAAGTAGAAGATGGAAATAGAGAAATAGTAGCTAAAGAGATATCTATGGGTGCCATTGATGGAGCTGACATGGTCATTCCTGAAAAAGGTAAGAAGGTTAACAGAACCAAATTTAAGGCTATCGAAAAAGAGAAAATGGACGAGATGGAAAGCGTTAATGGAGGGCCTGGAGTAAGAATGATTATCAGAAATTAATTACAAAAGTAACATCTCATATAATGGAGGACACTTTCTCTCCTTCATCTAATAAGCATAATAGGCAAATCCACACATGAAGATTTCATATTTGAAGAAACATGCTCTTCAAGTGAAGAGGTCGGAGGAGTGAATGGAGACAATATTTTCAATTACTATCACACACAGCAAAAACGTCATCATGAAAAAGTTTACTTCACGACTCCAAGTGATTCTGCTATGGCTATGCATATGCATAGCTATAGTAGAGTCCAATGCTCAATCTCATCAAGGTGTAGTCCTTGATGAACAAAACTCTCCTTTGCCCTCAGCAAGTATTATTGCTCTGTCTGCGGTAGATTCAGTCATGGCCGGTTTTGCACTCACAGATGTGCAAGGGAGATTTAGGATAGAAAATTTGAAAGAAGGAGCTTTTATATTACAAGTGAGTTTCTTGGGTTATCTGGATTCCTATTCTGATATAAATGTGATTAAAGGCGAATCAAAAAGGATACCCGATATCGTATTAAAAGAAGGTCAAATGAAATTAGATGAGGTGGTTATTACAGCTGACCATGTACCTCTTAAAATGAAAAACGATACACTCCAGTATAATGCTGATGCATTCAATGTGAAGGCTCATGAAGCGGTAGAAGATTTACTCAAAAGATTACCTGGTGTAGAGGTGGCCAAAGATGGAAGTATTAAAGCTCAAGGAGAAGATGTTGGGAAGGTACTTGTGGAAGGAAAGGAGTTTTTTGGAAATGATCCTACAATTGCAACTAGAAACCTTCCTGCTGATGCCGTCGATAAAGTTGAGGTATTTGACAAAAAGTCGGAGATGGCAGAATTCTCAGGTATAGATGATGGAATGGAGCAAAAGACTATTAATCTGTCTTTGAAAGAAGATAAAAAGAAAGGATTTTTTGGTAATGGAAAAGGAGGATATGGAACAGAAGATAGATTTGATGCAAAATTCAATGTAAATAGTTTTAAAGGAGATGCGACCTGGACAGCAATTGGAACTGCTAATAATATAAATGCTCAAGGCTTTTCGATCATGGATTATATTGATTTTATGGGTGGTCTAGGGGCTATGGGTGGTTCTGGTGGGCGTATAGAATTGAATTCTGATGATGTGGGAATTGCATTAGGGCAGAATATGGATCAAGGCTTCATGAATACTATTTCAGGAGGAGTTAATTATAACTATGACCTTTCAGATAATAGTGATTTGTCAGCAAGTTATTTCTACACCAGATTAGATAATGATATTGATAAAACGACTTTTCGCCAAAATATTCTCAATGAAGACACCTACGAAACTGATGAGAACTCTGTTCAAAATATGCTCAATAGCGGGCACACACTCAATCTAAAATATAAACAAAAGCGGGACTCAAGTTATCGATTGACTATAGGCGGAAGATTGATTTATGGTGATGGTAGTTCATCTGTTGAACTCAATAGAGTACTTAATTCAGTAGCGCTACAGAATCAAACAATGTCTAGTTCTTCATCTGACAGGCAACGAATTAATTTGAATGCCAACGGCACATATAGTACTAGGTTAAAGAAGAAAGGTCGAATATTTTCATTGAATGGAGACCTCAAAAGTAGAGACCAAGATGGCACTGGTCTGATACAATCTTACAATGCTTTCTTCGCTGGAGCTACTAGTACTTTTGATACTTTAAGACAACGACAACTGACTTTAAATAATTCAGTGGATTACAGTATTAGGGCATCTTTTACAGAACCATTAGGAAGAGGCAGGTATATAGAATTTAATCTTAATCATCAAAATGTAAATAATGATTACAGGAAGGACTTCTTTGATTTAATCAGGATGGGCAGTGAAAATGGAGTATTCAATCAATTTTTGAGCGACAGATTTGATAGACAGTTTTTGTATTCCAGAGCAGGGGTGAATTATAAATTGAATCGTAATAAATACAACCTGACTCTAGGGTTAAATTTTCAGTATTCTGATCAGAAAGGTGAAATAGGATCAAGTGAAGTGGACTTGAGTCGAGATTATTTTTCGGTTTTACCACTAATAAGGTTTGACTATGATTTTCATACTTCTAGTAGTCTCAGGTTTAATTATTTTACAAGCATAAGGGAGCCCTCTCTTGAACAATTACAACCTCAAGTCAATAATGCTGATCCACTAAACATTTATCAAGGAAATCCAGAATTAAGAACGGAATACCGTCATCAATTTCGATTAAACTATAATACGTTTTCGTCCTTTTCAAATACTTTGTTCTTCATAGGACTCAATACTACGTACACTAAAAATAAGATCACAAATGCTCAAATTGTAGATGAGAATTTCATCCAAACTACCACACCAGTTAATGTAGATTATGATTTAAATACAAGTGGTTATTTGACTTTTGGATTCCCACTCAGACCCATTGGTTTAAAAGCAGAAGTTGGAGGTAACTTAGTATTTAGTAAAGGTATTCTCTTTCTCAATGGAGAAGAGAATAAAACTACTGGATGGTATAATGACTACACCATCACATTGCAGAATAGAAAGAAAAAGTATTATGACTTTTTAGTTGGAGCAAGAGTAAGTCACAATGTGCGTAAGTATTCCGTATCTGATCATTTGGATCAATCGTTTTTCAATATGAACTACTATTCAGATTTATCTAAAGATTTTGGTGAAAAGTGGAGATTTAAGACATCATTCGATTATAAAATATTTCCAGAAGAATCCTTTGGAGGAGCAGCAGATTTAGCGCTTTTGGATGCTTCACTATCTTTTAATTTTTTAAAACATAATAAAGGGCAATTGACCTTTTCTGTTGTTGATATTTTTAATCAGAATAAAGGTATAGATAGGACTACAGCACTAAATTTTGTACAAGATGAAAGAATTATTTCACTAGGCAGATATGCTATGCTCAGTTTTGGTTATTCCTTTTCAGGATTTGGGAAGAAGAATGGAATAATCATAGATACTAGAGAAAGAAGGTAATGTTATCACTTCTTTACATATTGAGTCAGAATGATAATTGTTTGGTTTTGTATACGTCCTTGAATGTGATTAGGGTTGTCAATTACAAGTGATATTCTCCTTACAGCAGTTCCTCTTTTAGCCGTAAACCCAGCACCCTTTACATTGAGATCTTTGATCAGAGTAACCGTGTCACCGTTTTTGAGAATGTTGCCATTACTGTCTTTGTGTAAAATGTCAGAATCGGCATCTAGTGCTTGTGCCCATTTCCTTGTATCATCTTCCATGTACATGATACCCAAAAGCTCTTGAGCCCACCCCTCATTGTTCAAATTTTGGAGCATTCTATAGGACATTACCTGTACGACTGGCTCAGTATTCCAAGCACTATCATTAAGACATCTCCAATGATTTAGATCAAAATCATTACCTTCTTTGATCTGTGAGAGGCATATTGGACATAGGGCAATTTGTTCGCTTAGATCCTGACCGTTTTTGGGTTCTACAACATGTGTTTCCAGCTTGTCATCAGAACTACAGAGCTCACATTGATTATTACATCTGTTTTGAAGCGCTTTGGATATTTCCATTTCATAGATTTTCTGGGGGTGAAAGTAAGGTCTTTCGGATTATGTCTATATTTAAAAGGTCTTGAAAAAACAAATAGTATGGCTAAAATCGACTTATCAATTAATGGACAATCCAAAACCATCGATGTTGACCCTCAAATGCCCTTGCTTTGGGCCATTAGGGATTTTGTTGGACTTACAGGTACAAAATTCGGGTGTGGTATAGCTCAATGCGGAGCGTGTACCGTATATATGGATGGAAAGCCTTCAAGATCTTGTGTTATTCCTACGGCTTCAGCAGTGGATAAAAAGATTACAACAATAGAAGGGCTGTCTGAAAATAATGATCATCCAGTGCAGTTGGCTTGGATTGCTGAACAAGTTCCTCAATGTGGATATTGCCAATCTGGCCAGATTATGAGTGCTGCGGCATTGTTAAAAGACAACCCAAATCCTACCGATGAAGAAATAGATCAGGCTATGAGTACTGTAATATGTCGATGTGGAACATATCCAAGAATTAAGAAGGCCATTAAAGAATCCCTCAATCTATAATCATGCAAAAAACATCAAGAAGGAACTTTATCCAATTGTCTTCTCTTACTGGACTATATTTTGTCGTTGGGTGCCAAAGTGAAGGTACTAATTCCAATAAGATATCTGCATCAGTCAGGTCTAATGTAATTGATACAAAATTAAACCAATTTGTTTCTATAGGAAATGATAATAGCATCACTCTGTTTAATCATAGACCAGAAATGGGTCAAGGGACCTTTCAGTCGATTCCTATGATTATTGCTGAAGAATTAGAAGTGGATATTGATAAGGTCATCGTAAGGCAGGCAGAAGCAAATAGAGCATTATATGGTAACCAAATGGTGGTAGGAAGCAGAAGCATTCAAACTGAATTTGAAAAATTGAGAACAATGGGTGCGACAGCCCGTGAGATGTTAAAACAAGCTGCTGCTAATAAATGGGGTGTAAGTATTGAAGAGTGTACAGCTAGTAAAGGGACTATTGTAAATAGCAGCGGTGAGATTTTAAAGTATGGAGAGTTAGTTAAGGATGCAGGTTCAGTGAAGGTTCCAGAAAACCCACCTTTGAAGAAACGAGCTGAATTTAAGGTTATTGGTACATCTGTAGCCCGAATGGACATTCCATTAAAAACAAATGGTAAAGCCAAATTTGGGATGGATATGTCAGTTTCAGGTATGCTTTATGCATCTGTCGAAAGATCACCTGTGTTTTTAGGAACAGTCACCAGTATCGATGAAAGCGAAACATTAAAAGTGCCCGGAGTGAAGCATGTATTTAAGACTTCTCGACAGGTTTATGGAAATAATAGGGAAGGTGTGGCAGTACTAGCTGAAAATTACTGGGCAGCACTTCAGGGAAGAAAAAAATTGAAAGTAGAATGGGATAATAAAGGATTAGACAAGATTTCAGGAGAGACTATAATGAAAGACTCTTATAAAGTGGCTAAAAATGATGGGGTTGAATTATTTGGAAAAGGTAATGCGGCTCAATCTTTTTCAAATGCTGATCAGGTAATAGAATCAGCTTATGAGACTCCTTATCAGGCTCATGTGCCGATGGAACCCATGAATGCCACTGTGAGTATAGAAGAAGACAGAGCCGAGTTTTGGGGATCCACCCAAAACCCAAATGGTATGAAATCACTGATTGCTAAAAAGTATAATCTATCTGAAAATGCAGTAAAGATTAACTATACTTTCCTAGGTGGAGGATTTGGGCGGCGATCTATGACTGATGTGGTGGAGGAAGCTGCAGACCTTTCTTTTCAATCAAAAAAGCCTGTCAAAGTAATATGGACTAGAGAAGATGATCAGACTCAAGGACCATTTAGAGCATGTAGTCTGAATATATGTAAAGCTGTAATGGGGAATAATGGAAATATAGAAGCCTTAGAACATAAAGTCATAGCACAAGAGATAAGAAATCAGACTGGTGATAACATGAAAGCAGGACGACAGCTGATGGGTGGCATCACTACTGATTATTTAATACCTAATTTATCAGTGAAAGGTGTATTGCGAAAAAGACATGTTCCTATTTCCTATTGGAGAGCTGTTTATCATTCTACAAATCCGTTTGCTCATGAGTGCTTTATAGATGAATTAGCACATCGAGCAAATAAGGATCCACTGACTTTCAGACTTGATATGTTAGAAAATCCAAGATTCAGACGTGTTTTGACCGAGATTGGAAAAGCTACCAATTGGTATGCTCCCCAAATAGAAGGAGTAGGAAAAGGTATTGCAATGGTAGAAAGATCAGGTGCTCATTTTGCTATGGTAGTGGAAGTAAGAAAAAAGGACAATAAGGTGATTCCTACTAAGATAACAACTGTATTGGATCTTGGGATATGTATTAATCCTGATACCGTAAAAGCGCAAACAGAAGGCTCTATAGTCATGGGGCTTGGTGCAGTTTATGCTGGTCTTACATTGAGTAATGGAGCTATGGTAGAACAGAACTTTAATTCTTATCCCTTATTAACGTTTGGTCAATGCCCAGAAATAGAAACAATCATTTTAGAAAGTGATGCAGCACCTGATGGAGCTGGAGAATCTGGCTTGCCTACTGTAGCACCGGCATTTGTAAACGCTATTTTTGATCTTACTGGCAAGAGGATAAGGAAATTGCCATTGAGCATGGATGACTTGAGCTTATGATTTTTTCTATTTTCTAAATGTTCTCTTTGTTATCAATCATTTTCACATCGTTTTCAGCAAGCATTTCGGACGGTAGAATAGAGATTGAAGGGACAATTCAGAAAACATATCTGTTTTGTCCCATACAAAAGTCTTAATTATCTGAATCTCTTTGATAACTCTTTTAAACTTTATTAGATGAATGAATTAGGACGAAAATTTTGGAAGGAAGGATATTTAGTAATAGAAAATTATTTTGATGACGAGCTCATGGACTATTTAAATCACAAAATAATTGGTCACTATGGTCATAACCCTGAATGGAAACATAATGAAGAATTTTTAGATAAAACCGAGACAGAAGTTATTCCGTGGTTCCCATTCCGAGAGGGCAACAATGATTTTCAACCTATAGAAGATGATCAAAGACTAAATGATCTAACTGAGTCAATACTAGGCAAGGATTGGAAACAATTATACCTTATGGCCATGTTCTCTAAAAAGGGTACAAGAGGACAAGCTTGGCACCAAGATTGTCCTCCAGAAAATAACAAACAATTTAACCTAAACCGATTGTTTTATACTCATGATATAACTGATGATACTGGGGGAAAAACAATAGTGATGCCTGGTTCTCATCTTACCGGAATAATCTCCGTAGGTGATCCTCATGAGGACCTCAAAAACCAAGTGGTTTTAGCTCCTGAAAAAGGGACCTTAGTACTTCTGCATGGGCACATTTGGCATCGTGTACGACCAATTACGGGCTTCTATAGAGTGTCAGTGAATTCTAGGGCCATTCCAAAAGATACACCAGATGATATCACTGATATAGCTGTGTATCGGAACCTCAGATATCGATTTTCTACTAATGAAGTAATAGAAGAAAGAACATAAAGTACTTAAGATCAACTTTTCGAAAAATCTACCTTGTCAGGAAAAATTACAAATTCATTATAGGTTACAAATAATAACGTCTAACATTTCAATGTCGGAGCACACAAAAAAAGTGGCCCAAAAGGGCCACCTGCAAGACACTGAAAAAAGCGAAAAGCAGCTCCCTATTGAACTACTATTATAAATGAACTGTTATCGTTTTCATCGAAGATTACTACATGAATTAACCCTTTAGCATTCAGTTTTTGTAGATCAATTTGATGTCTTTCGTTTTTTATTGTTTCTGAAGTAAGTAGTTGCCCAATGGAGTTATATAATTGAACAGTTGAGCCTACTCTGTTAGATGGTGAGTTAATGAACAGTGTTTGACTCACAGGATTGGGATGAATGTAATAGTCTTCACCTTCAGCTATTTCCGTAAAGGACAAAACGGGTTTCGTGGCCACCAGCCCATCAGTAACTATTTCGTTTACTGATGAGTAATCAAGTTGAATCATATCTGATAACATCCCGCTTTTATTTGCTTCAAATGCTAGCTCTATTTCAAAAGACTTCTCATTTTTCATTTCTGCGTATGAGATCTTTAGGGTCTCATTTACATTATGATGGATTAGCGCATTGCCTGAATAACTGTGGTCTATACTTTTTAGACCTAATCCCTCTATTGTGAATGCTAAGTTCAATGCC
>Ga0055584_100007210_pt1 | contig 10902 bp, 8 predicted proteins | sample OSDHelmetaG_FD_58716 | JGI IMG/M metagenome (GOLD analysis project Ga0055584, IMG submission 58716) | Pelagic marine sediment microbial communities from the LTER site Helgoland, North Sea, for post-phytoplankton bloom and carbon turnover... | ecosystem: Environmental > Aquatic > Marine >...
ATAAATTTAGGAAATCAAGAATGAAGGCTGTATTCTTAGACAGTAAAACGTTTAGCTCCAACATCTCTTTTGCTGCTATTGAACAACAAGTAAGTGAACTCATCTGTTACGATAACACCTCAGAAGATCAAGTGATTGAACGATGTAAAAATGTAGAGTTAGTGGTATCCAATAAAGTCGTGTTAACGGCTAAGTTATTAGCAAAACTTCCCAATTTAAAATTAATTTGTATTGCAGCTACTGGCTACAATAATATTGATTTAGAAGCAGCAAAAAAATTAGGCATTGCGGTAACGAACGTTAGCGGTTATGCCGGACAGTCTGTTGCACAATATGTACTCGCACAAATACTAGAATATTATCAACAAACGTGTCATCACAACGCCAATACAGAGCAAGGCCATTGGCAAAGAAATGATACTTTTTGCTATCACGGTAACGCCATCACCGAACTTGCTGGGAAAACCTTGGGCATAATAGGTAATGGGCATTTGGGTCAAGCCGTTATCAAATTAGCTGAAGCCTTCGGCATGAATATTTTAATCAGTGAACGTATAAATAGCTCCCAAGTTCGTCAGGGACGAGTTAGTTTTGATCAAGTCATAGCCCAAGCTGATATTATTAGTTTGCACTGCCCACAAACAAGTGATACTGAAAATTTAATTAACAGTGATATATTAACTAAAATGAAACCAACAGCAATGTTAGTTAATACTGCTCGTGGTGCATTAGTTAATAGCATTGATTTACTTGAAGCCCTAACAACCAAGAAAATAGCATATGCAGTCTTAGATGTGCTAGAACAAGAGCCACCACCTGCTGATCACCCTTTACTAAATGCCAAACTAAACAATTTAAAAGTTACCGCTCACATTGCGTGGGCAAGCAGTGAAGCACAACAGCGGTTAATTAATTTACTCAGTAAAAACATTATTGCTTTTAAACAAGGTGAAAGTTTAAATAGGCTTGAAATGCATTAGTAACTCAAAGCTGCTATTGATAGTAGATTATTGAAATTTAAAATTAAAGCAGCTTTCTCTACACTTAAGAAGTTTTCGGTTTGTTCACTATTAAACAGTCAACGTTTATAAAAAACGTTATTTTCATTATAAAATTAAGGACAATTTATACAATGATTAAAGTTTTATTATTTATTTTAGTTGGATTCATATTATTTCCGTGGACAACTATTGCTGAAGACATTTCTTTTCAACAAGCATACGATAATCATCAAAGTGATGTGCAAATCAAAAGCAGTGGAAAAGTGATTCGTATACTACAAGATGATAATCAAGGTTCACGTCATCAAAAGTTTATTCTTAAACTACAATCTGGTCATACGATATTAATTGCCCATAACATTGATCTTGCACCACGAATTAATTCGTTATCCACTGGAGATTATGTTCAATTTTATGGTGAATATGAATGGAATAGGAAAGGTGGTGTAGTTCATTGGACACATAAAGACCCACGTAACAAACATTTAAATGGGTGGTTAAAACACAAAGGTATCTTATATCAGTAGTTTTTAACAATTAACGATAGTGTTAATGTGCACATGCTTTAATGTGTTCAAAGACCTAGTAGTCTAAATTTGAACAGCTACAAGAAATAACATGTTGATTTTTCTAATTGACGGTAAAGCCTGCAAAAATAATTATTACAACTCTCAATTCTACATTTACTCTACGGCTAGACAAATAATCTGAGCGCTGAATTGTACGTTTTATTCACTTTCTTTGCGGGTTCCATAGACTTTTAATTTATATCACTTTATTCTAGTTAAATAATTGTCTCTCTTACTTTTTATCTAGGAAACTAAAGAATGAAAAAGCTTTACATTGTACTTGCTTCATTTCTTGCATTTTTACTTATTGGCTGTAACGGTCACAATGAAGAAAATACGCAAAACAACTCTCAAGTTGTAGCGACTGTTGAGTTATCACTTTTAGATAGCGATGGTAATTTTAAGCAAAGCTTTGCCATAAATGAAGTTATTACAATGAAAGTCAAAGTATTTGATGAAGATGATGCAACTATAGCAAATAAAACCGTCAATTTTTCTGCCACTCTGGGTACTTTATCTTTATCATCAAAACTCACCGATAGTAACGGAGAAGCAATTGTTTATATTACTAACGATTCTCAGTCTTTAGGTGCTAGCACCGCCAGCGCTAGTGCAAGTGAAATAAATTCTGATGATATTGATTACGAATTTATCACGTCTGACATTACGGCGCTATCGTCAAATTTGACAACAGTAATGACGTTAAATGATGTCTCTGTTAACCAATTTAAAACAGATCAAGAAGTACGAATAACCAGTACTTTGACAAATGGAAATGGTCAAGGCATAGCCCATGAAATTATCACTTTCACTGCTGACATAGGTACTCTAAGCCAAACTACTGCATTAACGGATAGCCAAGGTATTGCTAATGTGACCTTAACTGGTACTGATGACACTATTGGTGCAGGTGTTTTAACGAGTACTTATACCCTTAGCAATGAAGTGAGTTTGAACGGTACCTTTAATTATCAAATTCTTTCAGCTGACGCAGTACTAGCCAGTGATATTCGACTGGGTTACTTTGACGAAAGCAATAACTTTATTGAAGGTGAAATTGAACTATCAATCGACAATAGCACTATTAGTGCCGGTGGCTCTTTAGGTTTGAGTGTTGATTTAATTGATGAAAATAATAGTTTATATGTTCAATCTATCCCTGTTACTTTTACCTCTACTTGTGTTCAAAATAGTAATGCAACGATTGATGAGTCAGCATTAAGTATTAACGGGACTGCTCATGCAACGTTTACCGATATTGATTGCGCAGGCAAAACAGGTACAGACGATATTATAATCGCCAGTATTGCCGTTGATGGCATAACTAACACCGCTAGCAAAACAATAACAATTAATGGCGAACAGTTAGGATCGATAGAATTTGTTTCTGCAGAGCCAAGTTCAATAGTACTTAAAGGCAGTGGAGGACAGGATCAACAAGAAACATCAACCTTAACCTTTAGGGTTAAAAGCCAATTAGGAAACATTTTAGCTGGACAAGAAGTGGCGTTTGAACTGAGTACCGAGGTGGGTGGTATCAGCTTAAGCAGAGCTGAAGGTGTTACTAATAGCCAAGGGTTAATTACAACACAAGTTACTTCAGGCACCGTACCGACTGCGATACGTGTTACAGCATCAGCAAGTATGAATTTTAATGGTGAAGAGATCACAGCAAAAAGCCAATCAGATTTATTATCTATCAATACAGGCTTACCTGAGCAACGGTCAATGACTATGTCTGCAAGCGTGCTAAACCCCGAAGCAGATAATATTAACGGTGAAGAATCAAACATTACCGTGTGGCTTTCTGATAGTTTTCATAACCCTGTTCCTAATGGCACAACCGTTAATTTTACTACCGAGGGTGGCACTATAGAGCCAAGCTGTATTACAGATAATGGCAGTTGTTCTGTTACCTGGACTAGTAGCGAGCCCAGAGTAGCCGATCATCGTGTGACTATTTTAGCAACCGCCCTAGGTCATGAATCATTCTTTGATACTAACGGCAATAACATTTTTGATAATGATGATGGCGATTCTATACTTGATATTGGTACAGCCAGTAATCCAAATATTGACTCTGGATTCAGCAACTACCCAGCTCAAGCAAGAGGCTTTATCGATATGTCAGAAGCATGGCGAGATGACAACGAAAATAGCGTCTATGATGAAGGTGAAACCTTTCTTGATTTTAATAATGATGAAGATTTTACTGATGCTGATGCCGTTTTTAATGGTCCTCAATGTGAAGAAACAAGTTGTGCATCTAATGGTCAACAAAGTATTCATGTCAGAAAAGCAATTCGTTTAGTAATGGCGAGTTCAGCCGCTGAATATACCTTAACAGACGCTACGGGTAGTGTGGTTTATGAAAGTTCACTAACGGGCACTAGAGTAGATCTCAGCGATGTACCTAACGGCGGAAGCCAAGAGTTTAACTTTAACTTTGCTGACAACGGTATACCAAATCAAATTATGCCGTTTGGTACAACCGTTGAAGTTACTATTAGCGCGGGCACCTTGCAAGGAGCTACTAATTATACTGTCGGTAATAGTAATAGCGCGGGTTTTAGCCAAATGAACTTTTTTGTTATTCAAGAAGCTGATTCTGAACCGCAAAACGCAATATTGACGATAACTATCACTTCACCTAATGGCTTTATTACCAGTTTAAACCGTGAAATAAAATTATTGTAAAAGTAGTTTGTTACGCGTGTGAAATGCTTTATTAATGTATGTAAGAATAAAATACACTTAGACCAAATAGAGCTTATTGACTAAATTGAACTTATTAACTAAATAATAATTATAAAACGCGTATCTCCAGGTGGAGCGAGTATATACTCGCTCCACCTGTCTATTTCACCTAGTCAGCTAGCAAGCGAATAAAATATCCTTCAACAACAAAATAAGCTAACGTAAATTAATAAGTAAAAATAATGGTTCATCTTAATCCTTAACTTATTGAGAAATATACACTGTCATCCTTATATCGTCTTTCTGTCGTGGTAATACAATGATAGTTAAAAAATTACGATTGCAAAAATGTTGGTCGCAAGAACAATTATCACAATTTAGTGGTTTAAGCGTGAGAACAATTCAACGTATTGAACGTGGTCAACAAGCTAGCTTAGAAAGCTTAAAATCTCTTGCTGCTGTATTTCAAGTTAACCTTAATGATATACAGATGGCGAATACAATGGATACCTCAACTAGCCAACGCTCTAACAACATTACTGATAATGCCCAAACAGTTTTACTAAATACCGAAGAGCAACAAACAATGAAGTACGTAGAAGGCATTAAAAGTTTTTATCCGCACTTATATTCTTGTAATCAGTGCACTTTCAATTATCAACTTTATCACCAGCCCTCAATATATTTGGGCGGTTTGGTCTGCAATGGGCTGGTGAATAGGGATTATTTCTCACGGTATGCGAGCTTTTGAACTTTTTTCGTTATTAAACCCTGAATGGGTGAAAAAAAATAGAAAAACGGTTAGGTAGCGAATTATAGATTTGCCCAATTAATGGCTTTTTTACCTTTACTCACTAACCAAGTATTCGCTTTAGAGAAGTGCTTACAACCAAAAAAACCACGGTAAGCAGACAGTGGCGAGGGATGTGGACCATTTAAAACTAAATGTTTATTACCGTCTATATTTCGCCCTTTCTTTTGAGCATGAGCACCCCATAAAATAAACACACAACCGGTATTATGCTCATTAATTTGGGCAATAACTTTATCTGTAAAATGTTCCCAGCCTAACTTTGCATGTGAATTTGCTTGGCCTTGTTGCACAGTAAGCACCGTATTAAGTAATAGTACGCCTTGTTTCGCCCATGAAGTGAGGTTGCCATGAGTTGGCGTGATAAAGCCATCAATATCAGTAGTGAGCTCTTTATAAATATTAACTAAAGAGGGTGGGACTTTAATGTTTTTAGTGACAGAAAACGCCAAACCGTGAGCTTGTGGTTGATTACAATAATCACCTTTGCCAACACCATGGTATGGGTCTTGACCTAAAATCACGACTTTTATATCAGATAAATCGCTAAACGAAAACGCATTAAAGACATTTTTGTCTTCAGGAAAAATAGTGATGCCCTGCGCTCTTTGTTTAGCGATATTGTCTTGTAACTGGCAATAATAATCTTGCAATTGTTCTTGTTCAATTATTTTTTGCCAGTTTGGTTTTATCATTTTATTCTTAAAGCAAAATATTATGCTAATAAATAGGCACGTAAATCAGCAAATTCCGTAGTCATATCTTGAGATAGAATAGGCTCGCCCGCACAGTCTGCTAGCTCTTTAGGTAAACCAAGTGGTTGTCCCAAAATACTTTCAACTACATCTTTAAATTTAGCTGGATGCGCAGTGCCTAAGAACACACCAAACTCCCCTTCAACCGCATTATATTGCAAGGCTTTATAAGCAACAGCCGCATGTGGTTCACTGATATAACCTAATTTACTTAGCTGTATAACAGTAGATTGAGTTTGTTCTTCATCAATAGATACCGAAGTAACACTACCCTCTTCAACAATACCCGACTTAAGCATATGCTCAACACGCGGCCAGTTGTTTGGGTTACTAACATCCATCGCATTAGAAATAGTTGCTACCGTGGTATGTGGTGTCCACTCGCCTGTTTCTAAGTAACGAGGTACTGTATCGTTCAAGTTTGTTGCGGCAATAAAGCGCTTAATAGGTAAGCCCATTGCTTTAGCAAATAAACCTGCCGTTAAGTTACCAAAATTACCACTTGGAATAGAGAAAACGATATCCCCTAAATTAGTTTTGGCACGAGAAATTTGTGCTACCGCTTCAAAGTAATAACAAATTTGCGCAAGCAAGCGACTAATATTAATGGAGTTTGCTGAATTTAAACCAATAGTTGTTGCTAGTTCAGTATCACTGAACGATTGCTTAACTAATGCTTGGCAATCATCAAAGTCACCTTCAACACTTAACGTTTCTATATTTCCACCTAAGGTAGTAAACATTTTCTCTTGTAATAAAGAGATTTTTCCTTTTGGGTACATAATAACGACACGGATATTATCAATGCCGTGAAAAGCATGTGCAACCGCAGCACCTGTATCACCAGACGTCGCAGTTAAGATAGTTAATGGTTTTGTTTGGCCACTTTCTTTGGCATCTTTAGCCACAAAAGTTTGCAAGCATTTCGCCATAAAACGCGCACCAAAATCTTTAAACGCTAATGTTGGACCATGGAATAATTCTAAAATGGCTCGGTCATTTGCAATAGGTTGCATTTGTGCAGGAAAATTAAAGGCATCTGTTACGATTTCAGTTAATTCTTGCTCAGTTAAATCTTCCTCAACAAATGGCAGTAATATTTTCACACTACGCTCAACCATCGGCATTGCTAATAGTTCATCAATATTGTCAATTTTAGGCATAGTCATTGGGAAGAATAACCCTTGATTTTTACCTAATCCTTGCTTAACAGCACCAGCAAAACTAACTTGCTCGTCATTTTCTTTTAAGTTGTAAAATTTCACGTTAATTTCTCATTTTAAATTTTTGTATCTAGCCCGTAATAAACTCATGATGAACTTTACGTGTTGTTCAATTGAGTTTGTGTACAGTACCTATTATTGAGCTTAAACCCAACTTGGTTTTATATTTCTACTTCAATAGCGCCAGCATCATCAACTAAACAAACATGTACAAAACCTAAATCGGTTTGTAAATAATTGGTTTGTAGCCATGCAGCAAAATCTTGTGCTTGTTGCTCACTATCGCAAACACAAAATAGTGTTGGTCCAGATCCTGAGATACCTACCGCTAAAGCGCCTTGTGTCATTAAATAATCATGTGCTTCTTGATATTTTGGCAGTAAATTAGTTCTATAAGGTTCAGCAACTACATCCGTTAAAACGGAAAAAGCCTGTGCTTTATCATGACGATGACACGCATCGACAAAAGTCGCCAAATTTTGACCGTAGCTTATCACATCTGCACGACTATAACTTGTAGGTAAAACATCACGAGCCGCTTTAGTAGACACTTCAATACCAGGGTATGCCATTACATAATAACAGTCGTTAAAACCGGGTAAAACACGGCTAATTATTTCGCTATCAGGCACCATCAATTGTAAACCGCCTAAATAACAAGGAGCAACATTATCATAGTGCAAACTGCCACTAATTTGAGCTTCCATTTGACCTGTCATTTTCAATACGGCTTTTTCGTCAAAACTAAAGTTCTTATTTTTGGCGTAAAACGCATTTAAACCTGCTAACGCAGCAACAACAGAACAAGCACTAGAACCTAAACCGCTGCCTACAGGCATTTTCTTATCTAACGTTAATTTAACGGTACTAATATTTTGCTTTGCATTAGCTAATGCTTGATTAAACAACTGTAAACATGACCAAACAATATTATCTTCTCTATTACTTGGTAATTTGCCGGCAAAGGCACCAATCACTACTAAGCTGTCTTCATCAGAAAACTCAACTGAGACAACATCACCTAATAAAGTGCCGTCTACAGGCTTAACTGCTAGCCCTAGCACATCAAAGCCAACACTAACATTACCTATCGAGGCAGGTGCAAATACTGATACTCGAGATTCTAGCGATGATTCACCACTCAATTGCTCGTTGTTTTGAACATGATTGGTTGCCATTAGTGTTGTTGCTCCCAAGCTAATGTTCTTAAAACATCACCAAAAACACCTGCCGCCGTAACCGCTGCACCTGCACCATAGCCACGTAAAACAAAAGGTAATGGTTGGTAATAACGACTATGGATTGCTAATGCATTTTCGCCATCTTTAATACTGTATAAAGGATGCGCACTATCTACTGCTTCAATAGATACTTGGCATTTTCCGTCAACTATATTACCAATATAACGTAGTACTTTACCTTCAGCACTTGCTGCTGCAATACGTTCGCTAAAGCCACTGTCTAATTTAGTTAGATTAGCCATAAATTCATCAACATCACCGCTATCATCAAAGTCTTCAGGTAAAACTGACTCAATAGTAATATCCGACAACTCTAATTGCATACCTGCTTCACGTGCCATTATTAATAATTTTCGCGCCACATCCATACCACTTAAATCATCACGAGGATCAGGTTCAGTAAACCCATTCTCTTTAGCAATTGCGGTTGCTGCTGACAGCGCCATACCTTCATCTAACTTACCGAAAATATAAGATAAAGAACCTGATAATATCCCTTCAAAACGCTGAAGTTCATCACCTGCTTTGATTAAGCTTTGTAATGTGTCAATTACCGGTAGACCTGCACCTACTGTTGTTTCATATAAAAATCGACGATTAGTTTTTTGTGCTGTATTGCGTAATTCTTGGTAATACTGCCATGAATCGGTGTTCGCTTTTTTATTAGGTGTTACAACATGAAAGCCTTCAGCTAAATAACCAACATAGCTCATTGCTAAGTCTTCATTAGATGTTGAGTCAACTAATACTGGGTTAATTAAATGATTATCACGTACAAACGCTTTGATATTATCAACATTCACTTCAAGTGCTTGTTTATTATCAGCACCTTTTTGCATTATTGCTTGCCAGTTATCTAAGTCGATTCCCTCTTTATCAAAAACCATTCCTTTAGAATTAGCAATACCGTAAACAGTTAAAGCAATGTTTTGCTTTTTAAGGCTCTCTTGCTGGCGAGATATTTGAGCAATTAATTCACTACCAACAACACCACAACCCACTAAAAACACATCAATGGTAGGTTTATGAGAGAAAAAGTTTTGATGACTAATTTTCATTGCATCAGTACATTTACCTTGTTCGATAACAACTGAAATACTACGTTCTGATGAGTCTTGCGCAATAGCGACTACGTTCACTCTCGCTTGTGCTAATGAACTAAAGAATTTAGCGGCTACACCACGCTGATGATGCATACCATCACCAACTAAAGAAACAATAGACAGCTCACCTTTTAATGCGACTGGCTCAAGTAAGCCATTAAGTAGCTCTAATTCAAATTCTTCTTTTAAGCTCTGCTCTGCACGTAATGCATCGCTAGAGTAAATACAAAAACTAATACAATATTCGCTTGATGACTGACTAATTAAGACTAAAGAAATATTTTCACGACTCATAGTAGCAAACACTCTACTTGCCATGCCTACCATTCCTTTCATACCAGGGCCAGACACATTAACCATTGTTAAGTCGTCAAGGTTAGAAATAGCTTTAACACGTTTTTGCTGATCATTTTCATTAGAAATTAATGTACCTGGTGCAGCTGGGTTACTTGTGTTTTTAATCAAACAAGGGATATGGTATTGAGCGATTGGGCCAATAGTTTTCGGATGTAATACGCTTGCACCAAAATACGATAACTCCATCGCTTCTTGATACGATAAGTAATCAAGTAATTTTGCCTCTTTAATCATACGAGGGTCAGCATTATATACGCCATCAACGTCTGTCCAAATTTCACAACACTCAGCTTGCATACACACAGCTAATACTGCTGCGGAATAATCTGAACCATTACGTCCTAATGTCGTCACCTGAGCTTCACCCGTGTCTCTATTAACATTTACGCCAATAAAACCAGGCATTAATGATACTTGATTTAGTTTTTCATATTCAAGAGAGAATTTTTCTTTAGAAAGCACTAAATCAGCCACTGCATTTAATGATGATTCATTAGTCGACAGGAATTTTTCTGGCACTAATAATGATACTTGCAAACCAGATGATTGTAATACTGAATCAAGAATAGCAACACTCAAGCGCTCACCCGTACTAATAATACGCGCTCGTATATGATCAGGGCAATAAGTCAACATAGTAATCCCTTGCATATAGCGTTGGAGTTGTTGCTCGTAGTTAGTTAGGGCTTGTTCACAATGTTGTGAATTGAATTCAGGTAAACTCGCAGATAAATCATCTATAATAGAAGTAATAGCGCGCTTAAAGTGATTAAGATCGGTAACCATTTTAGCTTCATCACTAATATTCTCAGCCATTGCCACTAAATGATTGGTTACACCTTGTGGTGCTGAAACAACGACAGCAACTTTAGATAACTGGCTTTTATCTTTGATGATGTCAGCAACTTGACGAAAACGTTCAGCTGAAGCCAATGATGAACCACCAAATTTAAGTACACGCATTATTTTTCCTATTTTATTTATAGTTAACAATTATTCACTTTTCATATAAAGACAATATGTATTGTATTTGTCTATAAAATTACGCTACGTAATATTATATGATCATAAACGACTCATTATTTTGAACATAAAAAAAGCCCGTCACCTTTGCAGGTCACGGGCTTCGATAAAATTATTTTTTT
>Ga0055584_100007211_pt1 | contig 10901 bp, 12 predicted proteins | sample OSDHelmetaG_FD_58716 | JGI IMG/M metagenome (GOLD analysis project Ga0055584, IMG submission 58716) | Pelagic marine sediment microbial communities from the LTER site Helgoland, North Sea, for post-phytoplankton bloom and carbon turnover... | ecosystem: Environmental > Aquatic > Marine >...
GCGATTGGCGATTGGCGATTGGCGAAAAAAAAGGATTTAGCCTTGATCTTACAACAGTTCAGTTACAGATTTATAAACAAACATTTAATGTTTCATTTACCATAGTCCATACATTTAACCCAAAACGCTAACGCGCCAAAGTGCCAACCACCTAACTACCCAACCACCAAATGCCCCTAAATGTCTCCATTATCACGGCCGCCTACAACAGCGACCAATACATCAAGCAGACCCTCGAAAGTGTGAGAGACCAGGATTATGATAACATCGAACATGTATTGGTTGATGGAGGATCCAAGGACGACACGAATGATATAATAAAATCATTCTCTCACGTAACTAATTACGTTTCAGAACCAGATAAGGGGATTTACGATGCACTAAATAAAGGCATAAACCGTGCTACTGGTGATGTGATTGGTTTTGTGCATTCGGACGACTATTTACACGATGAAACCATAATTACTCAAGTTGCGAAACACCTGATTGATAACCCTGATGTTACGGGCGTTTATGGTGATATCCAATTCGTTGATGACAGAAAAAAGGTGCTACGTCATTACAGTTCAAAGTCGTGGACTTTCGCTCAATTCACTAAAGGCAAAATGCCGGCACATCCTTCCTTTTTTGCACGAAGAGAAGTGTATGAATCTTATTTGTTCGATACCCAGTATAAAATTGCAGCAGACTTTGATCAAATGTTGCGGACATTTAAAGAGCCGGAATTTAGGTTTGATTATTTGCCAATCATAACGACATCAATGCGTATGGGTGGAGCGAGCACGGATGGTTTGAAATCTAATCTTCAGATTAATCGAGAGATATTACAGATTTGTAAGGCAAATGGTTTAGTTACAAACTATTTGAAAATTTATTCAAAATATCCTTCAAGAGTACTCGAATTCTTTTTTAAAAATCCACTATGAATATAATTGAGGTTTTAAAACATATTGTTAACCACCCTTTAAACAAAGACCAAAAACTCTACGGATTATTCAAATTTGTTAATTGGCAATTACACTGCCGGTTAGTTCGAAATAAATTGATTAAAGTTAAGTTCGGAGAGAACAGTATTGTTTATGGTAAAAAGGGATTGACAGGCATAACTGGTAATTTTTATTGCGGTCTGCACGAATTCTATGACATGGCTTTTTTATTGCATTTTTTGAGAGAGGAAGATTTATTTTTAGATGTTGGAGCAAATGTTGGCTCTTATTCAATATTGTCTGCAAGTGAAGTTGGTGCAGAGACAATTTCATTTGAACCAATATTACAAACATTTCAGTTGTTACAGTCCAATTTGAAACTAAACGGAGTCGAAAACAGATGTAAAATGTATAACATTGGTATTGGAGCGATTGAATCTAGGTTAAAATTTACATCAAACTTCGATACAATGAACCATATTGTTACGGACAAAGAAACTGAGAACGCTGTCAGTATTGCAGTCAAGCCTTTAGATGAAATCACAACCATAGACAGAACGACACTAATAAAAATTGATGTTGAGGGTTTCGAAACTGATGTTCTTAAAGGAATGCCACAGATGCTTGAGAATCCAAATTGCAAAGCGATAATAATTGAACTTAATGGTTCTGGAAATAGGTTTGGATATAACGAAAAAGATATTCACGAAAATCTATTGTCAAATGGTCTAAAACCTTACACATACGATCCGTTTAATAGACAATTAACCGAACAAGCTAGTTTTGGTAATCACAATACTATATACATTCGAGATTTTAAATTTGTTGACCTCCGAGTAAAGAGCGCAAAAAAATTTCACATACATCGTCAAGTATTTTAAATCTTCAATTTATCAAACCCAAAATATTACTAACTGGTGCCTCTGGATTTGTTGGAAGCCACGTGGTTGCATGTCTACAAGACAAATACGAGCTACATGCTATATCGTATAAAGCGAAAAAAAATTATGGTATTTCGAACTTATACACCTGGGAAACAATAGAAACGATAAGTGATTCGTATTTGGCAGTAATTCACTTAGCGGGTCTTGCACATGACACACAGAATCAACGAGATGAATCTGATTATTTCAACGTCAATGTTGGATTGACACAAAAGCTTATTACACAATTAGATAAGTGGAACGTCTCGACATTTATCTATCTAAGTAGCGTCAAAGCTGTTGTTGATTCTACCAGTAGTACGTCAATTACGGAAGATGCCAAATTGGCTGCTAAAAACGTTTATGGGCGGTCAAAGCTGGCAGCTGAACAAGCAATTCTGTCATCAAACGCATATGCTAATAAGATTGTATTGCGCCCCGTACTCATTTATGGTCCAGGACAAAAAGGCAATTTAAATGCGCTTGAAAAACTCATTCATAAAGGAATTTGGTTTCCTTTTAAAAACTGGGACAACAGACGTTCCGTACTTTCCGTTCACAACCTAACTTCCACAATAAAATCGCTTTTAATGAAATCAATTCCTTCAGGTGTTTATTTCATTGCAGATGACACTCCCGTTTCAACTGTCGACATCTTGAATGCGATTGGTTCTGGATCTAATCACAAAGTGCGATTCATTCCAATCCCAAATGGCCTAATAAAATTCGGATTAAGCATCCTCCCTAAAAGGTTAAGTGCCCTTACAGATAAAATATTTGGAAGCCTCGAAGTAGATACTAGTAAGCTTAAAACAGCATTAGGGATTTCTACAATGCCGCATGATACTGCGATAGATTTGCCGCGTTCTTTTGAGAAGTTATCCAACAACCTAACCACCTAACCATCCAAATACCTAATAACCCAACACCCCAAACTTGCTTATAGAATTCACCCTATATCTAATACTATCCATCATCGGATGCACCATATACTACAAATGGGCGCAAAAGAATCAAATCGTAGATACACCTAACGAAAGAAGTTCACATACCCATCAACCTGTCCGAGGAATGGGAATCATTTTTCCAATTATATTTAGTATTTTCTCTGTAATTACGTGGCTGAATGCTAAACCAGTCACTTCTCCGCTCATTGACCTACAAAATATAGGTCCGATGTTTATTGGCTCTGGCGTTTTAATTGCTGGTATTACTGGATTTATAGATGATAGAATAGATCTCAGATCTTACGTACGTCTCCCTCTATACACCTTATCCGTTGTCGTTAGTTTATTCCCAATGATAGCTGTCAACATAAACATATGGTGGTTTGTCGTTTTAACAGTGGTTATTGTTGGCGTCATTAACACATATAATTTTATGGATGGTATTAACGGAATTACTGGGTTCTATAGCTCAGTCTTACTTCTATCAGCAATAACCTTGCTCTTACTAAACGATCAACAATTTCTTTTAAGTTATCAGTTAGAAACTTCTGCTCTAATAACGTTAGCCTATTTAATCTCTTTTGGCATATTCAATTATCGAAATAAGGCACTTGCATTTTTAGGTGATTCTGGCAGCGTCTCAATAGGCTTATTTGTTTGTATCTTACTTGTTTGGAATGGATACAGATTTCAACGTTGGGATGTTTTGGTTTTACTTCTCGTTTATGGAGTCGATAGTGTAGGCACAATTATTATCCGATTAATCCGTAAGGAAAATATTTTCAAAGCACACCGATCACATTTCTATCAAGACTTGGTTCACGTAAAAGGGATACAACATTTACAAGTTGCTTTTTTGTACGCATTTTTGCAAGCAATCATAAATGCATTGTATGTCTATTACTTTGAAGCAATTAATCAGGTTTTCGTAATTACCCTTGTGTTACTTAGTATTGTATTCGTAGTGGGTAAGAAACAAATGGGCACTTTACAACTTAGAACAAACAACGAATGACAAAAATAAAATTTGCGATATGTGGCTTTGGCCATATTGGTTCAAGACATACAACGATTGTAGATGGGTATCCTGATACGGAAGTAGTTGCCATAATTGATACCAATGCAGAGGCTCAAAACCATAAACTATATCCAACTTCAACTCCATTTTTCAATTCACTGCAAGACTTTGTATCAGCCGGAATTGATGCGGACGTAGTAACCGTTTCTGCACCTAACGGGAATCACGTTGAATTAGCGAAATTGGCACTGGACAATGATTATCACGTCATAATTGAAAAGCCAATGGGGCTAAATCGTATTGAATGTGAATCTGTTGTTTTTAAAGCACTTAATGTAAACAAACAAGTCTTTGTTGTAAAGCAAAACAGATATAGTCCGCCAAGTAAGTGGCTTAAAGAAGTGGTTACAAATTGTACAGTAGGCGATATCTACATGGTACAAGTGAATTGCTATTGGAATCGTGATGACCGGTACTATAAAAAAGGTGGATGGAAAGGCTCCAAAAACCTTGATGGTGGGGTATTGTACACCCAATTTAGTCACTTTATCGACATCATGTTTTGGGTTTTTGGCGACGTAAAAAACATTAAAACGAACCTTCAAAACTTTAATCACGAAGACTCCACAGAATTTGTAGACAGTGGCAATTCAATCTTTGAGTTTATCAATGGTGGTTTAGGGTGCATTAACTTTTCAACTAGCGTTTGGGACACCAACATGGAATCATCAATGACCGTAGTCGGTTCTAAAGGTAGTTTTAAAATAGGTGGGCAATACATGAATGAGATTGAATACTGTCATATACAAGACTACAACATGCCAGTACTTCCGCCTACCAACCCACCAAACGACTATGGCCCGTTTAAAGGTTCAGCAGCCAACCATCATTACGTTATTGAGAACGTGGTCAATACGCTTAAAGGCAATGACTCAATTACTGCTAATGCTCTTGAGGGACTGAAAGTGGTTGATATTATTGAACGCATTTATGCTGCTGCTGACTGATGACTAACGACGTCTTGATATTTTTCCATCATGACGTAGTATCAGATCAGTCTAACCCAAGAATCACATCATACATATCATATTTAAGAAAGCAAGGCCTAAATCCTTGCTTTCGTTTTGTTAAGTCATCTGTACGCAAACGAACGCCCTATTGGCGACACTACCTCCACCTAACAAAATCTCAGAACTATAAAGTAGCGTACTTTTATTCTCCAAATGCTCTCTCAGTGCCCATGTATATGCTTTGCCGACTACGAGGTATTAGGGTGGTCGTTGAGAAAACAGAATTAGATTCTATCAAACCCTCCGAACATTGGAAAGATAGGTTCAATAGTTTGTTATACGCATTTGACGAAAAGCTTTTCCCATTTTTTGCAAACTCATTGGTGGTAATTTCCCAGAAGCTGTTTGACCATTATACAAACAAAGTAGAGAAGATTGGTCTGGTCGGCGCCTTTGTTCACCGTGGTCATGAAATCGTTAATATACCAGATTCGGATTCTACTCCCCCACTTAAAATCGGTTACCTTGGTTCTTTTGGTCAAAAAGACGACTTGCTTACGCTGATTTCAGCCTTTCAAAAGTTAAAAGCCATCCTGTCCATTGAAGTTGAGCTAAACCTATATGGAAAGGCTATAAACACAGAAGTGTTGAGCGTTAAAGGAATCAAGCAGCACGGCTTCCTACAGCAAGGAGAAATCGTGGAATCCTTACAGCAAAACGCTGTTTTAATCGCCATTCGGAATAAACACAGTTACTCAGATTATGGATTCCCTTCTAAACTAACGGAGTATTTCTTAACAGGAAGACCCATCATCACCAGTAAATCCTCTGACATTTCCTTATTATTCAACCACAAAGAGCAAGTATATCTCATTGACCCTGAGGACGAAAATCAATTATTGACCGGACTCCAATGGTGCATTAACGAAAGTCAGGAGGCAATTACTATGGGCTTGCGTGGTAAACAGTGGGCTTTGGCGCATTGGGATAGTGATGCCGTTTTGGATAAGTGGGCCAAGATTGTTTTAGGTGTTTAGGTGTTTAGGGGAAAAATAGCGCATTTCTAAATACCTATTGCAATGATGAAATATAAGTACGGTATGCATTGATTTGCTTTTGTAAACTGTTCAATCTAATAATCAAATCTTGACAGATACTTGATTCTAGCATCTTTGTTCGGTCAACGATAACCAATTGAGATTCCAGTTCAAATGAAGAACCTAAAGCAATATTTAGATAGTGTATGTGCTCTTTTATCGAGCCACGACACCCCTCTGCGATATTAGACGGAATCGACACAGAAGCCCTCGTCATTTGACTGCGTAAACCATATCTCTCAAATGCTGGTAATCCCTCAAGTGCTTTATACAACTCAATCGTATAGTGAATGGAATCGTTCCATATATTAAGTTCTCTAAAATTTCGCACTTGTAAGAATAACACTAATCTAATAAGCTTAATTGATTTACCTCCCCAGCATTTGTGATTGTCTCCCAGCGACTCAAGAACCTAGAAACCCAAAAAACTAATAACCCAATCAGCGAAAGCGATCATCGACTGCTGAAGCTTTAGCGAAAGCGGTCAATCTCCCTCTTCACATCTTTCGACTTAATATCCTGTCGCTTGTCGTAGTTTTTCTTACCGCGACCCAATCCAATTTTTAGTTTAGCATAGCCACTGTCGGCAAAAAAGAGTTCTATTGGGACTATCGTATACCCTTGGTCTTTCATTTTTAATCTGAGTTTCTTCAACTCGGTCTTGTTCAACAACAAATCACGCTCGCGTGTTGGTTGTTGCTCGACATACCCCGCATTTTTAAACTCTGCGATGTGCATGCCTTTTATCTTAATGCCTGATTCGGTTAAAAAGCAATACGCCTCAGAAATAGAAGCTTTGCCGTCTCTAACAGACTTTACCTCAGGGCCCGTCAATACCAATCCCGCGTCCATCTCTAATTCTATAGCATATTCAAAATATGCCTTTCGGTTTTTTATCCGTATCTCCTTTACCTTCTTACTCACTTTGCTTTCTCTTCAATTTTAGCAACTTGTGATTTCTTCAAAATCATTTGACCTGTACTTCCAGTCGCTATTAACCTCTCTCCCACTTTCGCTTCAAATGAACATGCCATTTTAGCTCCATTCTTTTCAATTATTGTCGCGACAAACTCAACACTCTGACCCACCAAAGCTGGCGACACATGTTTGACGTTTAAAAAGGTACCTATGCCCTCTTCGTCCTCCTCCAACAGGTCTAGCACAAACAATCGGCCGGACCATTCTGCGTCCCTCCCTAGCGCGAAAGTAGCGTAAAACGGATGTACCATCCCAGACTCAAACTCCGCAACATCTGTTTCATCCACCGTATGTCGATAGACTTTCTTATCTCCTATCTTATAAATGTCTTTCACGCTAACTCAATTAAACTGACTCCTTCTCCTCCCATGCGCACATCCTCGTAAGAGATTCGTTTCACAAATGACTTGTTGTGGTAATAGTCGCGAATTATCTTTTTCAAAATGCCATCGCCTTTGCCATGAATCAAGCGCAAGTTATTGGCTCCTATAATCATTGCATCATCAATCCAGCGATCAATTTCTTTTAAGGCTTCATCCGCCCGCATGCCACGCACATCTTTCTCCATAGCGAATTGCTCTTGACGCTTCATAAAACCAACGTCCACCTTTGACTTTGAAGCTTTCTTATTCGACTTAACTGGAATTAAGTCCACAATTTCGTAGGTCGACTTGATAATACCTGCCACTACGACCGCGTTATTTTTGCGAATTTGGACTACCTCTCCTACACTTGAGGAATTTGGTATCTTCACATGAGTCCCAACTACTATAGGTTGCTTTTTTTCAACTTCAACTTCAACTTCAGCTTCAACTTCAACTTTTACTTCCTCCCCCTCTATCTTCCCTTTCTTTCTCTCTAAGCTCGTACGCGCTCTCTTCGTTTTGTGCTTGTCAGCGCCACTTTCCTTAATGGACTTAATAGTTCGCTCAATCTCAGCATTCGCATCCCCAATTAACTGAATCGCCTGTTGCTTCGCGTCAGATATGATCTCTAATTTACTGGCTGCTATTTCTTTCTTTAAAAGTTCGTAATCCGACTTCAAAGAATTCAAATGGGCCTCGGTCTCACCATTTTTATCCAACCGTTCTTGAATTTCCTTCCGTTCATTCTCCAATGTTGCCAGCAACTCATCGGTCCGTTGCTGTTTAATGTTCGACCGCTTTCTCGCTTGCTTGATGATAAAATCAGGTAAGCCAATGTTTTGTGCAACTTCCAAAGCAAATGAGCTTCCAGGTTTACCGATTTCAAATTTGTATAGTGGTTTTAGATGTTTGGTGTCGTACAGCATCGATGCATTGACAAAACCTTCACCGCTTTTAGCCAAGCTTTTAACATTTCCAAAATGCGTAGTTACAGCCCCTCTCGGTTTCTTCTTGTTCAAGTGTATCAATATCGCTTCAGCCATCGCACCTCCAAAATTCGGGTCTGTGCCACTACCTATCTCATCGATTACCAACAAGGTGCTTGGAGTGGCCTTCTCCAAAAAGTATTTCATAGCAGTCAAGTGACTGCTATACGAGCTTAAATCATTTTCAATCGACTGGTTATCACCGATATCGACGAAAATTTGCTTGTAAAACCCAAATTCTGATGCTGGGTCTGCACATGGCAGGATGCCACACTGTAACATGTATTGGTTTAAGACTAGCGTCTTGATTGTAACAGACTTTCCTCCAGCGTTCGGACCACTTATGACAATAAGTCGTTGCTCATCATGTAAAGAAATGTCCATCGGTATGGTAGCCTTCTTTCGCGATTTATTGGTCAGTACTAATAAAGGATGGTACATTTTCTTAATGTCACAATCCGATGATTTGGTCACTATTGGTAAGTTGGCCTCTAGCTTTATAGCAAGACTCGCTTTTGATCTGATGAAATCAAAAATGGCCATTTGTTGTGCAAATCCCTTTAAATCAGTCAAGTGCAACCTCGCTTGTTTCGTTAAGTCTTTTAAGATCCTTAACATCTCACGGTCACGCTCTAATTCAAGTTCTTTTTGTCTATTCGATGCTTCTAAGACTTCGATTGGCTCAATGTATAAGATTTTACCTCCTCCAGATTCATCGTGCATTATGCCTTTTAGCTTACGCTTATGCTCTGCAAATATGGGTATGACTAACCGACCATCTTTAACCGTGACTTCCGTCTCTGCTGTCCATTTTTTCTCAGATGCCTGGTTGTAAATACGTTTTATGATGCTGTACGCTTCTTTTTGGTTGGAATCAATTTCATCCAACAATATCGACAGCTTTTTGCTAGCATCTCGTCTCCATTCACCAAAATCATTAAAGGCTTGTGATATATCCGAAATGAGATTTGAGGGATCTTCCAAATTTTGAAGCAAAGCACATAACTGTTTATGTGAGGTTTGTTTCGATGAAAAGGAACTCAACAACTCTTGAATTTCAATACAAAGCAGACGTATATCTACTAATTCGTTAGCCTGAAGCACAGAATGTTTTTCAGAGAGTTTAGTAAGAAAAGGCCTTACATCAATCTCAGTGATCGATGGCGTTTGACCTGAACTCAACAATGACTGATATTCACCTGTTTGCGTCAGCCAAATATCTACCACCTTATAATTACTGGAAAACTTAAGCTTCTGAACAATGTCCTTTCCTCCTACGCTCCTACAACCCTCGGTGATAAGAGACCTTATTTCACTAAATCCTAGTTTATCCTCTATGTCGACAGGAAAGTTCATTCTTCCATCTTATTCAATTTCTCAATCACCTCAGCGGATATTTTTTCCATCCAATTCGGATGTTCTGTATAAAATGCGTAGCTACGTTCAACATCTTCTGCCGTCACCCCTCTCAAATAGTAAATCATCTGATACGAACTATCAATTAAGTCATTGTCATAGAATCCCTTTTGACGATACACCTTTTGTTGCGCTTCTGCCAGTCGTATATCGATGATGATTTCTGTAAACTCCTCCGGACTAATCACATCACTCGGCACATGGGCATATTGTGGCGTACAACTAAACACAACGATCACACAGGGTAGCAGAATTATCGTCTTAATATATCGGTTAAGTTCAAACATCGACCTAATTTTGGGGCCTTAAAGACCGTCTTTCTAATAGATTACAATGATACAACAGAATATCAATCGAATTAAAGAAGAACTCGGTGAAACTATGCTTGTTGCCGTCTCAAAATACAGATCACTCGAAGAACTAAACGCTTTGTATCAAACTGGGCAACGCATTTTTGCAGAAAACAGGGTACAAGAGCTTTTAGACAAACAAAAGGATTTACCAAAGGACATAAAGTGGCATTTGATTGGACATCTTCAAACGAATAAAGTTAAGTCGGTAATAGATAAAGTCAGTTTAATTCACTCAGTAGATAGTTTAAAGCTATTGAAAGAAATTCAAAAGCAAGCGGTAAAAAAAGACATCCAGGTTAATGTATTACTGCAAATTCATGTTGCAGATGAAGATACTAAATTTGGTTTTGATAAAGATGAAATACTTGAATTGGCAAAATCTGGGATTCTGGATACGTTTACGCATATCCATTTTTTTGGTGTAATGTCTATGGCTACTTTAACGTCAAACAAGGAACAAATTGAAGCAGAATTTAAAAAGACCCACGATATATTTCTAAAACTTCAGCCATTAACTCCAATACCAGATGCTTTTACAGAGGTGTCAATGGGTATGAGTAGTGACTACAAAATTGCCATAAAAATGGGGGCAACAATGGTCAGAATTGGTAGCAAAATTTTCGAATCTGCCTAAAACTTGACGTTTTTGAGCTTCATACAGTCCTATTTTTTAGCCTACAAGTCGTCAAATCCAGTAAAATAAGGGGTTAAAAGACTCCTTTTTTCATTCAAACACCTTCAAAATCTCTAGTATTTACAACGGTTTGAGACCGATTGTGTATAACATTACCAAAACTTGAGACTCCAAAATCGACAAAATGAAAAAACAGTACGACCTTCGCACTTTATTTCGAGAGAGAGAACCTAATTGAATTTAAACAA
>Ga0055584_100007212_pt1 | contig 10901 bp, 8 predicted proteins | sample OSDHelmetaG_FD_58716 | JGI IMG/M metagenome (GOLD analysis project Ga0055584, IMG submission 58716) | Pelagic marine sediment microbial communities from the LTER site Helgoland, North Sea, for post-phytoplankton bloom and carbon turnover... | ecosystem: Environmental > Aquatic > Marine >...
GATCATTTAAAAGGTAATAAATGGTCATATCGAATTAAATTAAGAGGCAATGATCGTTTTAAAGGGATGAAACGATTTTCTATACAACACCCTGGAACTCGAAATTATATTTACGAATGGGTTTTTCACGAAATGTTGAAGAGAGAAAACATCATTGCACTTAATTACGATTTCATAAACCTAAATTTAAATGGAGAAGCCCTTGGGATTTATGCGTTGGAAGAAAATTTTGCTGAAGAATTATTGGAATCTAACGGTCGCCCAAAGGGGGTGATAATGCGATTTAACCCTAACTTATATTGGGCTAGAAGAGCACGTCGTGACTTAAAAGGTTATCGGATTTGGGAGGAGTATTCGAGGTATCAAACTAGTTTTGTTGAGCCCTACGATAGACCCAGGTCTTTATCCGATGAAATGCTTATTGATAACTTTAGTGAGGCAAGAAAACGCATTCAGCAATTCCGAAAAGGTGAGCAATCAACTGCTGAAGTTTTTGATATTGAAAAGCTTGCAACATATCATGCAATTATAGATTTAGTTGGTGGGCATCACAGTCTAGACTGGAGCGATATTAAGTACTTCTATAATTCTATTACGGGCAGAATTGAACCAGTAGGTTATGAAAGCTTCAGCGCCTCAGAAATAAATACACTATCTGGACTTTATAATTATGTGGTTGATCCGGTATCAACCAATGTTTTCCATAAAATTTTATTCTCAGATGCCACCTTTTTTAAGCAATATGTAAAAGAGCTAGAAAGACTTTCACAAGTCGAATATCTTAACAAATTTTTTACAGCAATAGATAGTACTTTATCACTCAAGCAAGCGGTCTTAAATGTTGAATTCCCCTACAAAGAATTTGACCCATCTACCTATTACCGCAATCAAGAATTAATTAAAGAGTATTTAACTATACCAGAAGGAATGCATGCCTACAGTATGGGATTAGATTCGAATGAGCTTCGTTTGTTTATAGGTGCGATCAATAACTTACCTGTTGAAATGGTGGGCATTGAAATTGACGGTAAGTACAAAAAAATCGATCCTTTTATTCTTCCGTCAAAAAATATGGGTGAATTGATTCGGTATGAAAATTACATTATTCCCATTAATAAAAAGCTGCAATCAAAATTTAAACCGGGTTGTTCAATTCGAATTGCGTGGCGATTGTTGGGAACATCTGAACGCAATTTTACGGATGTATTTAAGACTTCATTTGAAATGCCGTATGTTGTTAATGAAGAGCTAGAATCCTTCAATTCGAGTATTAATTCAAGTGTTAAAACAAAAGATTTTGTGATAGTAAAAGGGAACTACCTTGTTTCTAAACCATTTACGTTTACATCAGATAAAAATGTTGTTGTCTTGCCTGGTGTTCAATTTACTTTTAGAGATTCTGGCAAATTTATTTTTAATAATACCGTTGAGTTTCAAGGTACTCAAGAAGAACCGATTGTAATTGATACTGAGAAAGTTACCAATGGTAATTATTTAGAGTCTCATTTATCCAAAAGTCAGCAAGTGCGAATGGAAAACGTGATCAACTTAGGAGGTCAAGAGGAGTATCAAATTTATCAAAACGGAGGACGTTTTTATGCCGACAATTGTTTATTCAAGAATGGGGTTAAGTTTTGTGTTTTTGAAAATGTTAACGTAATTGTGAGAAACACCGTTTTTGAGACTTTCCAAACCGCTTCAATAGCCATAAACCGTTGTGATGCACAACTTAATGAAGTCTCTTTTGTCGATTGCGAAAATGGAGTGATAGACATTAATCTAAGTGGCTTAAAAATTAAAACATTGAGCAGTTCCAGTGATGGAATGGTAATATCCCATAATACGGGTTTCATTGAAGGGCCTGAAGATGATATCTCATTCTGTGAATTAGGTTCTTCCGTGCAGAAAGTGGAATTGAAATAAGTTTAACGAAAATAGTAATTGATTATTAATTAAGATCCGAGTTGCGTATAATAGATTTATTAATTCTTGATTTAAGGTTTTATTTGCTGTTGGGCATATGGATGGTGTGTTGTATTGTTTTTCCTCTGTTTGCTTATGTCTTAATACCTATTGTTTTTGTTCTTGGTCGCAGAGATAAGTATTTTGAAATCTTAATCGTCTTTTTGTTTGTTCTAATTCTCTCAGATAGCACAGAACTTAATTTGATCTGGGTCAAATCATTTAAAAATATTTTGGCGTTATCGTTAGCTCTCATTTTTCTTTTTAAGTTTAGATCCTTTTCCACTGAAGGTGGAATAATTAGGTATTTTCTGCCATTTTTTGGTATCGCGTTATTGTGTTTAACATACTCACCAATTCCTATTGTTGGGAGTCAAAAAATGTTGTCTTACTTTTTAGTTTTTCTTATTGTTCCAAAATTTGTACTTGAGGCGATAAAAATTCAAGGAAGAATTATATTGAGAAGGTTTCTAGTTTTTGGTTTAATTATACTGTTAAGTAGTTTGCTAATTGCATACATTGGCGGTCCAGATTCGTTAGGCATGATGGCAAATTATCGTTTAAATGGGGTTTTTGGTAATCCAAATGGCTTAGGTACTTATGTTTTGATATTTACTTGTTTCGTTATCGTCTTGAAAGAGGTTTATAGTGGTTTTGTCAGTCGAATTGAATACGTCATCATTTTAGTAATCGGTTTTTATATCGTTATCCAAACCGGTTCTAGGGGAGCTCTTTTATCTCTTATTGTGCTAATTGGATCTAATAATTTGTTTAAAATTGCACCTTGGATTGGAATTCTCGTCATAGCATTTATTATTTCGATTTATGATTTTCTTTTAAGTTACTTCGTTGCGACCATGATTGATTTAGGACTACAGGAAGAGCTTAGATTGGATAAAATTGAAGAGGCGTCTGGTCGGGTTATCGCTTGGACTTTTGCATGGGACAATATTCAGGATTCATTTTTTCTAGGCAAGGGATTTGGCTACGACAGGAATCTCACAAGGATTAATTTCATGAGACTTTCGAAATTGGGACATGAGGGGGGAGTGCACAATTCATTTTTGATGCTTTGGCTCAACGTTGGTCTTTTAGGTCTAGTTGCTTGGCTGCGGGGAATGTTTTTAGTTATTATAAAAGGAAATAAAAAATCTAAGATTGCTATCCCTATTTTTATTTCGATATTCTTATCTGCATTTTTTGAGGGATGGCTTATTGGTTCATTAAACCCCTTTACTCCATTTTTTTTAATCACATTAACGGTATTGATATCAAATGACTTTCAAAATGTTGAAAGTAATGCTGGTACAGAAAATAATTTTGAGTACAAAATAATAAAGGCGAGTTGAATAGAATTAGTATGGACAAAAATAGAATACGTTTTTGCAGTAGCAGGAACAATTTCATAGAGTTGGGCTATTGGGAAATAATAATGCTTGGGATATTTTTTTTGATTCAACTTAATAGCATTCAGGCGCAGATTAATGTTGTTGAGAAAAACTTAAATCACAGTAAAATTAATCATTACTCGTTTTTAGTTGGTGGACATTATTACGGTAATGCAAGTAATACAACTGGGCTGCCTGTTAATACCGTACTTGCAAATTTAGATTTAATTAATGCTGATCTGTATCGTTTTCATGTCGCCTTAGGAGATGTGTTTCTCGATGTAAGAAATGATATTTCCTTATATGAAAAGAAATTTTTCAGTAAAATCTATACTCCATTTTATATCGCTGTTGGTAATCATGATGTGAGCGGATCTTTCTTTGAAGATGAAATCGGTAAAACATCGGTACAATTTACGTTTGGTAATGATGTTCACTTAATTCTAGATACGGAAAAAAATGATGGTTCAATAGAAGGTGATCAATTAGCTCTTTTAAAACGTACATGCAATTCAGACTGCCAGAATATTTTTATATACTCACATAGGCCAATCTGGTCTGAAGAAGATTCTGAAATGAAAGGCCTTTTTAAAAATAATACAACATCTACTTTTGGTTTGAATTTTCAAGAAGATATTTTACCATTAATTCAAAGCGTTAATGACTCTGTTAATGTGTTTTGGATGAGTGGGTCGTTGGGTGGAAGTGCGCCAGCATCATACTTTTATCATAGCAGTGGTAATTTACATTATATCCAAACTGCAGTCAGGGGTATAAAACGCGATGGTCTTTTGCAAGTGAGTGTTGATAATGGTGCCGTCTCATTTAAACCCGTTTCTTTAACTGGTCAAAACTTGATGTCTCTAGAATCGTACAATTTAGCATTTTGGCGTGACGCGCATCCATTGGAAACATTTAACCCTAGATTAATAAAATTGTATTTGATAAATATGTTTACCCATCGATACTTTTGGTATGGAATTGTACTTACTTTATTACTTTTTACTGTCAGTCTATTAATTTTAAAACGAATACGTAAATAGTAAGAAATAATTTTAACGAGTATGTTAATTTCCTTGCTAAATTTGAAATGTTTTTTTGATCAGTAATTGATTTTTTTTCGCAATCCTTCTATCTTCAAAAATTTGAGGAGGGAATTATTTAAAGTAGCTCACTTTGGCCAAACATTTGCCAATAAAATTTTGGATGTAGACGCATGTGTGGTATAGCAGGAATTCATGGAGAAATAGGCGGTATCGATACACAGGAAGTAGCGTCAAAAATGCTAGAAAAATTGACGCATCGCGGACCTGATGCGCAAGGTGTTTTTGTCAGTGAAGAAATTGTTCTTGCCCATAGACGATTATCCATAATAGATTTGTCAGTCAGTTCAAACCAGCCATTTACAAACAGTTCTGGAAGATTCTCATTGGTTTTTAACGGTGAGCTTTACAATTACAAAGAGCTAAAGAGTCAATTGAATTATAATTTCACTACGAATTCAGACACAGAAGTGGTTCTTGCTGCCTATGAAGAATGGGGTGCTGATTGTTGCCGTCGATTTAACGGAATGTTTGCATTTGCAATCTGGGATAAGGTAGAGAAATCACTTTTTATTGCTCGAGATCGAATGGGGATTAAACCGCTTTATTTCTATAATTCGAATAATTTGTTGGTGTTTGCTAGCGAAATCCGAGCTTTATTGGAAAGTGGTCTTGTTCCAAAAAAGTTAAATAAAAATGCATTAATTGATTATGTAAGATACCAAACGGTTCATGCTCCTGAAACGATTATTGAAGGAGTAGAAATGTTACCTGCAGGTCATTACATTAAAATTTGCGCTGATGAATTAGAAACGGGTAAATATTGGAGTATTCTTGACAATTATTCGCAACGTTCTCAAACACAGAGTAGAGCAGAAATTAAACACAATATAAGATCGCTTCTGAAAAAATCTGTTGAAAGAAGATTGGTTTCTGATGTCCCTTTTGGTGCTTTTTTGTCTGGTGGAATCGATTCAAGTGTCATTGTTGGCTTGATGAGTGAAGTGGCTGAAAATAACGTAAAAACATTTTGTGTTACTTTCGAAGAGGAGGAATTCAGTGAGGCTAAATATGCTCGGATGATTGCTGACAAGTTCGGTACGACCCACCAAGAAATAAAACTCACTCCAAATGATTTCTTGAAAGATTTGCCTTTTGCATTATCTGCTATGGATCATCCTAGTGGCGATGGTCCTAATACATATGTTGTTTCCAAAGCGACAAAAGAGGCTGGAGTATCTATGGCATTATCTGGTTTGGGAGGAGATGAATTATTTGCGGGATATGATATTTTTAAAAGATCTCTAGATCTTGAGTCCAAAAAGTTTTTAAATAGTTTTCCGAAGATTCTGCGTCAGCTTGGTGGAGGATTACTGAAAACGTTTAGGCCTTCCGTTGCAACAGATAAAATCAACGAAATTTTAAAAGGTGACCGAATCCATTTTGAATACACTTATCCAGTATCAAGACAAGTAACAATGGACAATGAGCTGATAAAAATGTTCAATAGAGAGCAGCTTCCTAAAAATGCAGTATTTAGTCATTTAAATAATAATGTAGGCGTTGGTTCAAGTGGAATTAGTTTACCTGTATTAAGTAAGGTCTCTTTTGCAGAAATGACTACATATATGCAAAACGTGCTTTTAAGAGACACGGATCAAATGAGTATGGCACACTCCTTAGAAGTTCGTGTTCCCTTTTTGGACCATGAATTAGTTGAATATGTATTTGGTATTTCTGATGCCATTAAGTATCCGAATTATGCTAAACAACTATTGGTTGAGTCGGTGGGTGATTTGCTTCCTCCGGAAATTGTTCAACGACCTAAAATGGGATTTACTTTACCTTGGGAGCAATGGATGAAAGGAGACCTGAAATCTTTTTGTGAAGAGCGGATAGAAAAATTCGCTAAACGCCAAGAAGTGAATGAAGATTACATTATGCGCAATTGGGATTCCTTTTTATCTGGTCATAAGTCAATTAAATGGTCAAAACTTTGGTATTTAATTGTTCTGGAGAATTGGTTAACTGAAAATGAAATTGAATAAACCAATTATGAGAATATTATTCTAATTCTTTATTTTGATTTTATCATTCTCTTTATTTTAAATTTAGTGGTATATAAAATCGAATTATTTTTGAATCCAAGTAGAAAAATAGAATTTAGATAAGTAAAAAGAAAGTGCTTCAATAGGCTATTGGTATAATCAATTCGACTAAAGAAACGCTGTGAGAAATAAGTCCTATTTCATTAAATGATTTACTTTTAGAATTTTACTTTTCCACCTTTTTTGCTCCCATTTCCCTAGGGCATATTTAAAAGCGCCAGTATTCCAATGGGATTCAACATTGATTCTTTTAATACAAAATGGTAAAAATGGGTCATTTTCACCTGCTATGGTGGTGAAATGAAATTTGTAATTTTCTTTTATTTTTAAAGCGGCTTCAGCATTTACAGATTGCAAAGTGTTATTAATGGAACAAAAAGTATTTATTGGGATATTTAATTGTTCTTCTAGAATTTGTTTTGCTTTTATTATTTCAAGGTCTAAATCCACTCCAGTTGTTTCATTGGTCATCGTATGCGAAAAGGAATGCGCACCGATAAAATGACCTCGTTCAACAATTTTATTAAGGTCAGGCCATGTTAAAGGAGTAAAATCTTCTTTCTCGTTATCAATGTTTGTATTGATAATAGGTCGGATGTTTTCAATGAAAAAAGTTTTTGGATCAATCGCATTCACGAATCCGGGAATAATAAAGAAATAGGCTTTTAATGAATATTTTTCCAAAAGTTCAATGATATTTGAATTATTCAAGATGCCATCATCGAAGGTTAATAAAAATTTGCTCTTCCCGAGTTTTAATTTATCCGGTGTTGCTGTTTTTTTTTCAAATTCAGAGGGAGTTATTGGATCGAAGTGCTGCAGTAAAAATTTAATTTGCCATTCAAAATTTTCTACGAAGGGTTTTTGAATTCCATGATAATTTAATACAATAATATCATTCCTGTTTGCAGAAATATTAGAAATCAATGATTCTGTTTTACCAAGTAGGCTTTTTAATAATAAACTCTTATTATGTAATGCTGGATTATATTTCATCACCACGTTTCGATATCATCACGATATACTAAAAAAGTTTCTTGGTACATTTCTGCTCTAATTTCAGGCAGAATATCATCACAGATAAAGCTAATACTTTTTTCAAGAATTTTGAATCCGCTATTTTTAATTGTCTGATCGTAAATCTTGCAATTGCTAGGATAGGCAAAACTAATAAATGTAATTTGTCTTGACTTATTTCCCTTGCTAATCAAATCTTTGAAGGCCCTTCTCAGTAGGTCTTCACTGAAATTAGTAAAAGAGATATTGCCAATAATTAATTCTTTAATTACATTTTTTTGAATATTCACTTTTAAAGAGAATTGCAACTGATGATCATTGCTAATATAGGTGGTTGAGGTAAATTCCATTTCTGTAGTTTGATAGATAAATCTGGAACTGTTTAGAATTTTTTAAGGAAACATAATTAGTGTCAACTTTGGAGTTGAATGTTTCGTTATTTAACTGTTTCTCTAACTTATTTTTATTGAAAGCAGATATGATTGAAAGTTTTGATGAAGGTTTTAGATACCATGTCAAATTAAAAAGGTTTTTCCATTCTTTTTTAATAAAGCTGTTGTAGGATTCTTTAACAGGAAACCCAATAAAAAAATCTATTCCTAATTTTGTTTTATTTTCATGGGCGTAACCTAATAGTTTTCCAAAAATTCCCAGTCCTCTTTTGCTTGCGTGAACTATTGAATTTCCTGATTGATAAGAGTCATAGACATTCGAGTTATATTTATATAGCCAGTAAAAAAATGATTGAAATCTAACTACTTTTTTATTGTTAAGTGCCACGACTCTATAGCATTTATCTTTTTGAAAATTGTGGTCATATAATTTATCGAAAGTATCTGTAAATTCATTATTCTCAAATCGGTATTGAATATTAAACATTTCAGCAACTTCTCGTTTTATCCAATTTTCATAGGGTATAATTTGCAAATCTAGATTCATATAATGATACTTGTAAATTGTACATATATAAAGATATATGAAAATATTAATCCTTTATTATGAGTTGGCAGCCTATAATATTATTTGTCTTGAACAATTAAATAAGTTTGAAGAAATCCACGTTGTAGCTTATCCTGTAAGTAAAGAGGCCCCTTTTTCTTTTAATGTTTCCAGTAAAATAATAATCTACAATAGAATAAACTTTGATTTAGCAGCTTTACAAAACTTATATTTTAAGTTACAACCAGCTATTACATTCTGCGCCGGTTGGAACGATAAAGATTATTTAACAATTGCGAGTAATGCGAAAGAATCAATTACAGTTTTAGGCTTTGATAATGAATGGACAGGGCAGCTTAAACAAAGGATTGGTTCTTTGTTGAAAAGAGGACCGTTCCAAAAGATTTTTGATTATGCATTTGTTCCCGGGGACAAACAAAAAGAATTTGCGAACAAATTAGGTTTTTCTGATTCTAAAGTTATGTTGGGTGCATATTCATGCGATTTTAATCATTTTAAGCGTTTAGGATATTCTGCTTCCAGTAAGAAAAGTAGAGGTTTTCCTCAACGATTTCTATACGTTGGGAGATACATTCATAGAAAAGGTATTTATGATATGTGGGAGGCATTTGTACAGATTAAAAAAGAAAATCCAAATGACTGGGAATTGTGGTGTGTGGGAATTGGAGAAGATTTTGAAAAGAAAGTTGAACATCCAAGTATTAAACACTTTGGTTTTGTTCAGCCCAACGAAATGAATTCTTATATAAATAACACTGGAGTATTTATTTTGCCAAGCCATTTTGAGCCTTGGGGAGTTGTTGTTCATGAATTTGCTTCAGCTGGTTTTCCTTTAATTCTTTCAAGTAAAGTTGGTGCTGGGAATACATTTTTAGAAAATGGCCATAATGGGTTTAGTTTTCCCAGTAAAAATGTGCAAGAACTAAAGAAGGCTATGTTAAGCATAATGAATTTATCTGGGGATGAATTGTTTGAAATGGGAAGACTGAGCATCGAGAAGGCAGAGGGAATTACTCCCTCCAAATGGGCTGAAACATTTGAGAATTTAGCAAATCAGGTTTAATTATGATTTTGGAGAATTGGTTAACTGAAAATGAAATTGAGTAAGCCGAATGTTTTAATATTAGTAGATTGGTTTACTCCAGGTTTTAGGGCTGGAGGTCCTATACGATCGGTATCAAATTTGGTTGAATCGATGCAAAGTAATTTTAATTTTTTCATAATTACCTCTAATAAAGACTTGGGCGCGGTTTCTCCATATGATGTTGAACCCAATGTATGGCTTACAGTTGAGCAGTTCAAGGTTTATTATTCCGATGAAGCTCCTAGGATTGCATTTATAAAAGCTACGATTCAGGACAAGAATATTGACGCAGTTTATTTTAATTCTCTCTTTTCAAAGGACTATACAATTGTGCCTCTGAAAGGTTTGAAAAGACTTGAAAATTGTCCAAGATTAATTCTGGCGCCAAGAGGGATGCTTAGTTCAAAAGCGCTTGGTATCAAAAGAATTAAAAAATCTATTTTTCTATTGCTTGCTAAGTGGACAGGGTTGTATGATGGAATTACATGGCATGCAACATCAACAGATGAATCGATTGACATCAAGAATAAGTTTAAAAAGAGTGCAGTTGCGGAAGCACCGAACTTGGGTGTACTTCCAAAAAAGGTTATTAATGTTGGTACAAAAATCTCTAAAGTTATTCATATAATCAGTATATCTAGAATTTCAAGAATCAAAAACATACACCTCATTTTAGAATCTTTAGAAAAGATACCTCAGGATAGACGGGTTAATTATACGCACGTAGGACCAATCGAAGACGTGGAATATTGGCAAGAATGTTTATTGTTGAAAAACCGATTAAGCAAAAACGTTTCATTTCGTTATGCTGGAGAGAAATCGCATGTCGAAATTTCCCAAATATTAATGGAATCTCACCTCTTGATGCTCTTATCGGATAGTGAAAATTTTGGTCATGTTGTATTGGAGGCGTTTGCACATGGAGTGCCGTGTATTGTTAGTAATGGTACACCTTGGAAAAATCTTTCGCAACGAAAGATTGGTTTCAATTTACCAATTGAAGATATTCATGAAATAAGTGCAAAGATGACTTATCTTTGTGATATGGCGGCTGTGGATTTTGAGCAGTGGTCTGTAGCAGCCAGAAAGTTCGCAGAAGAGCAAATTGGCAATGAAATGAATTTAAAGAATTATTTAAGATTATTTTCGGGTGATTAAATCGGATTTATCTTCTTTTAACAATGATTGGTATCGGCCTGGAAGCTCGGTCAAGCGCTTGCTATGGTATTTTTTTAACGTCCTATTTCTGTTGAACCCTTTAAACCCATTCGTTGGGTTAAAGATATTTGTTTTGAAGATGTTTGGTGCTAAAATAGGAGAGGGCGTAATTATTAAGCCG
>Ga0055584_100007214_pt1 | contig 10900 bp, 10 predicted proteins | sample OSDHelmetaG_FD_58716 | JGI IMG/M metagenome (GOLD analysis project Ga0055584, IMG submission 58716) | Pelagic marine sediment microbial communities from the LTER site Helgoland, North Sea, for post-phytoplankton bloom and carbon turnover... | ecosystem: Environmental > Aquatic > Marine >...
CGGCTCGGTCGTTGAGCAGCCGTCCCCACAGCGACGATGCCGGACTCCAGATCGTCGGCTCGATCTCGCCTGCGACGATGCGGTCGGTCGCCTCGCCGGAGGACACGACCTCCATCTCGACCCGTACCGGCCGGCCCGCGGCCTCCACCCCGCCGTCGTTGATCTCGTCCACGAGCGGCGCCAGGAGGCGCTCCTTCTCGGGCGAGATCACCATGTCGACCACGATGGCGTCGCCGGATACGCCATCCGAGCCGCCCGAGTCGCCGCCACGCGTCAGCCCCTAGACCAACCCGATGCCGATGAGCGCGATGGCGGCGGCGATGGTGACGATGCGCCCGGGGCTCATGCGCGCTCCAGGTTACGCCGCCGCGCGCGGACGACGGCGACCGAGGGACGCGGCCGGGACGGTGGCCGGCGCATCAGGTGCATCGGCCGACGCGGGCGGAAGATGACCGCGCGGTGGTCCGCACGGCCGGCGCGTCAGGAGGCGATCGTGAGGGCCAGGATCGCGGCCACCCAGATCGCCGTGACGGCGAGCGCGGCGGGCCATCCACCTGACAGGACCGCGACCACGGTGATCGTCGTCACGACCGCGGCCCCGAGCACCAGCCACAGCGTCCACTTCTTGTCGTCCTGACCCAGTGCGAGCCGTTGGCGCTCGAAGTCGGTGACGGGCGACTCGCGCGGCTGGCGGGCGGGGAGCGACCCCCCGTCCTCCATGTAGGCGTCGAGCGCGCGCATCACGTCGCGGGCGGCGGCATCGGGGTCATTCGACGACGGGAGCTCGGCGAGCGCATCGTGGAGCAGGGCGCGGAGCGCTTCGTGATCGGCGTGGCGGCCCCCGGGGCTGTGGGTGCTCATGGTGCTGATCGTAGCGCCGTCCGGCCCGCCGTCGCAGACGGTCCGCCGCCGCCCGGCGATGACGAACCGGTGGTCCGGCCCTCCGACGGTGCCGACGCCGGCCGGCGGTCTCGATCCGGAGGATGCGCGGATGATCGGCGTGTGTGGCGCGCCCGCGTCGCGTCCGCGTCGCCCGCGGGCGGCCCGTCGCCTGGCGGCTGTCGTCGGCGTGGCCGGGCCGATGCTGGCGGCGGCGGCCTGCGGCGGCGGCGCCGGGGGGGCCAGGCGATGACCGTGACGGTCGAGACGCCGGCGGCCACGATCACGGGCGAGGTGCCCACGGAGACGACGCCGTGGACCGGGACCTCAGACCGGACGGCGACCGCGGCCGGCGCGGACACCGTGACCCTGGACGCCGCCGAATCCTCTGCACTCGGCTTCATCGAGGACCGCGACGGCCAGTCCGCGAGCATCACCGGTTCGGGGCCGGAGGACGACTTCGGGGCCCGCTGGGAGGTCGCGGTCACGCGCCAGGACGACGTCGACGCGTCCGGCGAGGTCGTCCGCTCAGTGCGGGGCGGCGGCGACTGACGGGGTGCCCTGGCGGCCGCCGCGGCGGTAGCGCGGCGGTCGCCTGTGACAGAGTGTCGTCGTGAGCCGCACGGTGCTTGTCGTCGGAGGGGGTGGGCGTGAGCACGCCCTCGTCCGGGCCCTCACAAGGTCAGCGTCCGCACCCCGCGTGGTGTGCGCTCCGGGCAACGCCGGAATCGCCCGAGAGGTGACGGTGCATCCGGCGGCGACGCCCGACGAGATCGTGCGTCTCGCCCGCGACGAGTCCGTGTCGCTGGTGGTGATCGGCCCCGAGGCGCCGCTGGTGGCCGGGGTGGCCGACGCGCTCAGGGCAGCCGGCGTGCCGACCGTCGGTCCGAGCGCAGAGGCGGCCCGACTCGAGGGCAGCAAGGTGTTCGCCAAGCAGGTCATGGAGGACGCGGGGGTGCCGACCGCGCGCTCGCGCGCCGTCGAGACGGTCGCCGACGGCATGGCGGCGGTCACCGAACTCGGGCTGCCGGTGGCGATCAAGGCCGATGGCCTCGCGGCCGGAAAGGGCGTGACCGTCGCGCGCGACGCCGACGAGGCGCGAGGCGCCCTGGTCGCCGCCCTCGAGGAGAGTGCCTTCGGCGCGGCGGGCAGCGTGTGCCTGGTCGAGGAGGGCCTGGTCGGCCCGGAGGTGTCGCTGATCGCGTTGTCTGACGGCCGGCGCTGCGCGTGGTTCCCGGCCGCCCGCGACTACAAGCCGGTCGGTGAGGGGAACACGGGGCCGAACACCGGTGGCATGGGCGCGTTCTCCCCGATCCCCGACATCCCCGACGGCCTGGCCCGAGACCTCGTGGAGTTGGTCCACCGGCCGGTGATCGCCCGCATGGCCGAGATCGGCGCGCCGTTTTCCGGCGTGCTCTACGCCGGGCTCATGCTCACGCCGGAGGGTCCCCGGGTGCTCGAGTTCAACGTCCGCTTCGGCGACCCGGAGACGCAGGCGATCCTGCCGCGCCTCGATGAGGACCTGTTCGACCTGCTGCTCGCCGCCGCGCGTGGCGAGCTCCCCGACCGGGCGGTGCGGGTGCGCCCCGAGACCGCGGTCGCGGTCGTGATGGCGGCACCCGGATACCCGTCGGCCCCACGCATCGGCGAGACCATCACCGGTATCGATGACGCCGAGGCCACCGGGGCGGACGTGCTTCACGCCGGGACGGACACGCGCGGCGACGCGATCGTGACCGCGGGGGGACGGGTGCTCGCGGTCGTGGGGCGTGGCGCGGACGCCGAGGCCGCGCGGGCGGTGGCGTACTCGGCCGCCGACCTGATCCGCTTCCCCGGGGCGCACATGCGACGCGACATCGCTGCGGGCGCATGATCGGCCGCTATTCCCGACCCGCGATGGCGGCGCTCTGGACCGAAGAGGCCAAACTCGGCCGGTGGCTCGAGGTCGAGCTGGAGGTCTGTCGCGCCTGGGCCGCGCGCGGGGTGATCCCGGCCGAGGACCTGGTCCGGATCGAGGAGCGGGCGGGGTTCTCCGTCGAGCGCACCCGGGAACTCGAGCGCACCACGAACCACGACGTGGTGGCGTTCCTGACCGACGTCGCCGAGCGCGTGGGGCCCGCGTCACGCTGGATCCACTACGGCATGACCTCATCCGACGTGCTCGACACCGGGCTGGCGCTTGCCGTCCAGCGCGCCGGGGCGCTGCTCCTGGCCGAGCAGGCGGCGCTCACCGAGACCCTTCGCGAGATGGCGCTCGCCAACGCGGACGTTCCCTCGGTCGGCCGCACCCACGGCGTCCACGCGGAGCCGACCACCTTCGGCCTCAAGCTCGCCGGATTCGCATTCGAGAGCCGACGCAACGAGGAGCGCCTGCGGGTCGCGGTCGACGACGCGGCGACGGGGACGCTCTCCGGGGCCGTCGGGACCTACGCGACGCTGGACCCGGAGCTCGAGTCGGCGGTGCTTGGCGCCCTCGGACTGCGGGGGGAGCCCGCGGCGACCCAGGTCGTGGCCCGCGACCGGCACGCGCACCTGATGACCGCCCTGGCCCTCGCAGCGAGCTCGCTGGAACGGCTGGCCGTCGAGCTCCGCCACCTCCAGCGCACCGAGGTGCGCGAGGCGGAGGAGGCCTTCACGAAGGGGCAGAAGGGCAGCTCTGCGATGCCCCACAAGCGCAACCCGATCACCGCGGAGCGCATCACCGGCCTGGCGCGCGTGGTGCGGGCCAACGCCATCCCCGCGCTCGAGGACGTCGCGCTCTGGCACGAGCGCGACATCTCCCACTCCTCGGTGGAGCGGATCATCCTCCCGGACTCGTTCCTGGCGCTCGACTACATGCTCGCGACCACCCGACGCCTCATGGAGGGACTCGTGATCCGGCGCGATCGCATGGAGGAGATCCTCCGCGCGTCGCACGGCCTCGTGTACTCGCAACGGGTCCTGCTGGCGCTGGTCGAGTCGGGCCTGACGCGCGAGGAGGCCTACACCGTCGTCCAGCGGAACGCGATGCGCGCCTGGGACGAGCACCGCTCGTTGGCTGAGTTGCTGGCCGACGACCCGGAGGTGGCGGGGCGCGTCGCCGACGAGGACCTCTCCGGCCTGTTCGACCCCGCCTGGTACGCGCGTCACGTCACGGTCGTCATGGATCGGCTGCGCGCCCTGTGAGCCTGGTCCTGCGCGGCAAGGTGCGTGAGGTGCACGAGGCGGGGCCCGGTCGCCTCGCGATGGTGGCCTCGGACCGCATCTCGGCCTACGACGTCGTCATGCCGACCGCGATCCCCGACAAGGGCAGGGTGCTGACCGGCCTCTCGCTCCACTGGTTCGCACGCACCGCGGACATCGTCCCGAACCACCTCCTCGGCACCGACCTGGTCGACGCGCCCCCCGCGCTCCGCACACCGGACAACGCGGGGCGGACCATGATCGTGCGGCGCCTCGAGATGCTCCCGGTCGAGTGCGTGGCGCGCGGATACCTGGCCGGGTCCGGATGGCGCGACTACCGGGCGGGCGGCACGGTCTGCGGACACGCTCTGCCGGCCGGGCTTCGGGAGGCCGACCCACTGCCCACGCCGATCTTCACCCCCGCCACCAAGGCGGACGAGGGGCACGACGAGAACATTACCCGGGCCCAGGCCGCGGACCTCGTGGGCCCCGACGTCCTGGCGGAGCTCGAGCGGATCACGCTGGCCGTCTATGCGCGAGCCGCATCCGACTGCGCCCGGGCCGGGATCGTCCTGGCCGACACCAAGCTGGAGTTCGGACGCGACGAGGCCGGGCGCATCGTCCTCGGCGACGAGGTCGTCACCCCCGACTCGTCCCGCTTCTGGCCCCGGGACGAGTGGCGACCGGGCGCGAGCCCACCCTCGTACGACAAGCAGTACGTGCGCGACTGGCTGGACGACTCCGGATGGGACCACACTCCTCCGGGGCCGGCGCTTCCCGATGAGGTCGTGGCGGGCACGCGGGCGCGGTATGTGGCGGCGTTCGAGCAGGTCACCGGACGGGCATTCGACGAGTACCTCAGGGAGGCACGGGCATGAGCAAGGTGGTCGTGACGGTCATGCCGCGGGAGGGGGTTCTCGACCCGCAGGGTCAGGCGGTGCGCGGTGCGCTCGTCCGCCTGGGCTTCGAGGGTGTCGGCGACGTCCGCGTCGGCAAGCGGATCGAGATCCAGCTGGACGCGGACGAGCCGGTCGCGGTCGCCCAGGAGATGGTCGACCGGTTGCTCGCGAACCCCCTCGTCGAGGACGCGCACGTCGAGGTCGACGCGGCATGAGGGTGGGCGTGGTCCGCTTTCCGGGGTCACTCGACCACGAGAGCGCCCGCCGCGCGGCCGAGGGGGCCGGCGCACACGTCGAGTATGCGTGGCACGCCGACACGCGGCTGCCCGAGGGGGTCGACGCCGTGGTGCTGCCGGGCGGCTTCTCGTACGGCGACCACCTGCGCCCGGGGGCGATCGCGAGCCGCTCGCCGATCATGAACGCGATCCGCCGGCACGCGGATCGCGGCGGGCCGGTGCTCGGGATCTGCAACGGCTTTCAGGTGCTGTGCGAGGCGGGCCTGCTGCCGGGGACGCTCCGCCCGAACGCCGGGCTGAGCTTCGTCTGTCGCCAGGTCGAGCTGGAGGTCGTCGACGCGGAGACCCCCTGGACGGCCGGGGCGGCCGCGGGGGCCCGTCTCTCGATCCCGATCAAGAACCATGACGGCGCCTGGTTCGGCGACCCCGAGGAGGGCCGGGTCGTCCTGCGATACGAGGATGATCCGCTCGGCTCGACCGACCGCGTGGCCGGAATCGCCAACCGCGCCGGAAACGTCATGGGACTGATGCCGCACCCGGAGGAGGCGTGTGATCCGCTGCTCGGCTCGACCGACGGGCGGCGCCTCTTCGAGGGGTTGGCGCGATGAGCGAGACCTCCGCCCCGATCCACCGCCAGCTGGGGCTCACCGACGACGAGTTCGCGCAGATTCCGGAGTTGATCGGCCGGGAGCCGCGGCCCGCCGAGCTGGTCATGTTCAGCCTGATGTGGAGCGAGCACTGCTCCTATAAGCACAGCCGTCCGCTTCTGGGCGCCTTCCCCACGGAGGGCCCACGGGTCGTCCAGGGGCCGGGTGAGAACGCGGGCGCCGTCGACGTCGGCGACGGGATCGTCGCGATCTTCAAGGTCGAGAGCCACAACCACCCCTCCGCGGTCGAGCCCTTCGAGGGCGCCGCAACGGGTGTCGGCGGCATCGTCCGCGACATCCTGGCGATGGGCGCCCGACCGATCGCGCTGCTCGATTCGCTTCGCTTCGGCCCGCTGACGAGCCCACGGAGCCGGCATCTGTTCGCCGGTGCCGTCGACGGCATCGGCCACTACGGCAACTGCATCGGCGTGCCCACCGTGGGCGGCGAGGTCGCCTTCGAGGAGTGCTACGAGGACTCGTGCCTCGTGAACGCCATGTGCGTGGGCGTCGCGCGGGCCGACCGGATCCTGTCGGCCGCCGCCGAGGGCATCGGCAACCCCGTCGTGCTGATCGGGAACCGGACGGGACGTGACGGGATCGGGGGCGCAAGCGTGCTCGCCTCGGCGGAGCTGGGCGCCGATCGCGACCTGCGCCCGTCGGTTCAGGTGAGCGACCCGTTCACGGAGCGCAAGCTGATCGACTGCTGCCTCGAGCTCGCGGATCGCGACCTGCTGGTCTCGTTGCAGGACCTGGGCGCGGCGGGCCTGACCAGCGCCGCCAGCGAGATGGCCTCCAAGGGCGGCGTCGGCCTGGATCTGGACCTCGACCTGGTGCCCCTTCGCGAGCCCCTCACGCCCGCCGAGATCCTCGTCTCGGAGAGCCAGGAGCGAATGCTGGCGGTGGTGACCCCCGCCGACCTACCCGCGGTGCTCGAGACCTGCGCGCGATGGGAGCTCGAGGCGGGCGCCATCGGCACCGTGACGGAGCTTCGCCGGTTCGTCGCCCATGCCGGCGGCGAGCTGGTCGTCGACCTGCCGGCCGAATCGCTCACCGACCAGGCACCGGTGTACGAGGTCCCCCTCGACCCGGCGCCGCCCGAGGCGCCGCTCGACCTGGCGGATGTCCCGCTCCCGGCGGACCTCGTGGCGGCATGGGGCCACCTGCTGGCCGACCCGACCGTCGCGAGCAAACGCTGGGTCTACCAGCAGTACGACCACCTGGTCGGCGCCGGCACCATCGTGCGCCCGGGCGGCGACGCGGCCGTGGTCCGCATCCCCGGGACCGACCGGGCGCTCGGCCTGACGCTCGACGGCGCGGAACGCCACTGCCAGCTCGACCCCCGGGCGGGCGGGCGACGGGCGGTGCTCGAAGCGGCGCGGAACCTCGCGTGCGTGGGGGCTCGGCCGATCGGCGCAACCGACTGCCTCAACTTCGGGAACCCCGAGAAGCCGCCCACGGGATGGCGACTGGCCGAGGCGATCGGCGGCATGTCGGACGCGCTGCGCGCGCTCGGGACCCCGATCGTGTCCGGCAACGTGTCGCTCTACAATGAAAGTCGCGAGCGGGTCGTGTACCCCACACCCGTCGTCGGAATGGTGGGCCTTGTCGAGCATGCCGAGCGCAGCCTGGGGGCGGCGCTCGCGCGGGATGGGGATGCGGTGATGGTGATCGGGTGCGGCGTTCCGCGCCTGGACGGCAGCATCCACCTCGGCCCGCCCCGGGGCCGGCCGCCGGAGCCCGACCTGGGACTCGAGACCGCCCTCTGCGACGTGCTCGCGACCAGCGCGGAACTCGGCATGCTGCACAGCGCGCACGACGTGTCCACGGGAGGTCTCGCGGTGTCGCTCGCCGAGACGGCCATCGCCGGCGGCCGGGGACTGTCGGTCACGATCGAGGCCGATGGACGCGCCGACGAGGTCCTGTTCGGTGAGGGGGCCGCCTGGGTGGTCGTCAGCCTCGACCCCGGGCGGGTCCGCGATTTCGAGGACCGACTGGCCGCGGCCGGACTCACGATCGTCGGTCGTGGCGAGACCGGTGGCGACGACGTGGTCGTCCGACTCGGCGACGACGAGGTCCGCATGTCCGTGGCCGATGCGGCACGGCGACACGAGCAGACCATCCCGGCAGCGCTGGAGGTGCCCGCGTGATCGGCGAGAGCCCGAACGAAGAATGCGGCGTGTTCGCCGTCCTGGCCCCGGGGCGCGAGGTCTCGCGCATCACCTACTTCGCACTGCACGCCCTGCAGCATCGTGGGCAGGAGAGCGCGGGCATCGCGACCAACGACGAGGGCCACCTCACCGTGCAGCGCGACCTCGGGCTCGTCGAGGAGGTCTTCGACGACCCCGCGCTTCGCAGCCTCACCGGCCACGCGGCGATCGGCCACGTGCGGTACTCGACCACCGGCGCCAACAAGTGGGACAACGCCCAGCCGGTCGCGCACACCCGGGGCGACGGGCTCGTGGCCATCGGCCACAACGGCAACCTGACCAACGCCGACGGGATCCGCGAGCAGCTGTCCGATGGACACAGGTCGCTGGCCGCCACCACCGACTCGGAGCTGATCGCCGCCCTGATCGCCGAGGCCCCCGGCAGCCTCCTCGACGCGGTCTGCGCCGTGATGCCCCGCATGGAGGGCGCCTACTCCGTCGTCGCCCTGTCCCAGGACGAGCTCGTCGCGTTCCGCGACCCGCACGGCGTGCGGCCGCTCGTGCTGGGTCGCCTGGCGGACGACGGGTGGTGCGTCGCCTCGGAAACGTGCGCCCTCGACCAGGTCGGGGCCGAGCTCGTGCGCGAGGTCCGGCCCGGCGAGGCGATCCGCCTGACCCCGGAGCGCACCGAGAGCCGCCAGGCCATGCCACCCGCGGCGAGTCGTCTCTGCTCGTTCGAGAGCATCTACTTCGCGCGCCCCGACAGCATGCTTGGGGGTCGCACGGTGTGGGAGAGCCGACGGGCGATGGGCGTCGTGCTGGCCCGCGAGGCCCCGGTCGAGGCCGATCTCGTGGTCGGCCTGCCCGACTCGGGCACCCCGGCCGCCATCGGCTACGCGGAGGAGTCGGGGATCCCCTACGCCGAGGCGGTCGTGCGCAACCGCTACGTGGGGCGCAGCTTCATCAAGCCCGACCAGGAGATGCGTCAACAGGGCGTGCGGCTCAAGTTCAATCCGCTCCGCTCAGTGATCGAGGGCAAGCGACTCGTCGTCGTCGACGACTCGATCGTGCGCGGCAACACGACCCGCCAGACGGTCCGCATGCTCATGGACGCGGGCGCGGCGGCGGTCCACATGCGCATCTCCAGCCCGCCGATCCTCTGGCCCTGCTACTACGGAATCGACATGGCCGACCGGGCCGAGCTGGTCGCCGCCGACCGCACGGTGACGGAGATCGGCGAGCTGCTCGAGACCTCCTCGCTGGCCTACCTCTCGCTGGAGGGGCTCGACGAGGCGCTCGGCCGGCCAGCCGAGGGGTACTGCTCGGCATGCTTCACGGGCGAGTACCCGATCCCGGTTCCGGACGCGCACGCGAAGCTGCGGTTCGAGGGCGCCGTCGTCGAGCCGGTGGTGGCGACCAGGTGAGCGGCGGGGAGCCGCTCTCGTACCGCGACTCTGGCGTCGACCAAGGCGCGGCGCGGCGCCACACCGAGGCGATCGCGGGGATGATCTCGGCCGGTGTCACCGGCTTCGCCGGCGTGTTCGAGTTGCCGCCGGGCCGCGATCCCGTGCTCCTGGCGTGCACGGACGGCGTGGGCACCAAGCTGCTCCTGGCGCTCGAGGCCGGAGACGTCTCGGGCCTGGGACAGGACCTCGTGGCGATGTGCGTCAACGATCTGGCCACCAGCGGGGCGCGACCGATCGCGTTCCTCGACTACTTGGCGGTCGGGCGTCTCGACCCCGACGTCACCGCCGGCGTGGTGGCCTCGATCGCCGCGGCCTGCGAGGCGGTCGACTGCCCGCTCGTCGGTGGCGAGACCGCCGAGTTGCCGGGGCTCTACGCCGCGGGGCACTTCGACCTCGCGGGGTTCGCGGTGGGGGTCGTCGAGCGCGACGAGATGCTCCGCCCCGAGCGCGTCCGGGCCGGCGACCTGATCGTCGGAATCGCCTCGTCGGGGCTGCACTCCAACGGCTACTCGCTGGTGCGCGCGCTCGTCGCCGAGGGGCGCCTGGCGGTCGACCCCGCCCTGTTGCTCGCGCCGACGCGGCTGTACGTGGACGACGTGCGGCGACTGACCTCCGCCCGGACCGAGGTGCACGCGGCCGCCCACATCACCGGCGGGGGGCTGCCCGAAAACCTGCCCAGGGCCCTGCCCGCGGGGCTCCGCGCGGCGCTCGACCCCGACGCCTGGAGCATCGGCGCGGCCGCCGAGGCCGTCCTCGCGACCGGGCGGGTCGGTGAGGACGAAGCATGGCGGACCTTCAACATGGGACTCGGCATGTGCCTCGTGCTGCCCGAGCGGGCCGCGGAGTCCGCGCTCGGCATCCTCGCCGACGCGGCCATCGTGGGGTATGTGGAGGAGGGCGCGCCCGGGGTGCGGCTGATCGGCGGATGAGCTGCGCCGGGCCGGGCGCGACCGGGCGCGGGTATCGTCACCGCCCCGAAGGAGAGTGAGCCGGTGGCCGACCCGTCCCCTAATCCACACCGCCCCGCGGGCGAGTTCCGCGTCGTCGTGCTCGTCTCAGGCGCGGGGACCAACCTCCGGTCCCTGATCGACGGGGTCCATCGCGACGAGCGCTCACCCGCCCGGATCGTGCTCGTCGTCGCCTCGCGCGCGGACGCCCCGGCGCTCGCGAGAGCATCCGAGGCCGGGATCGGGATCGGCGTCGTCGTGCAGGGCGACGGCACGCGGGAGGACCGCGACCGCCGGCTGGCGGACCTCGTCGCCGAAGCCGACCCCCACCTGGTCGTGATGGCCGGCTGGATGAGCATCGTGACCGGCGCGTTCCTGGACCGCTTTCCCGACCGCGTCATCAACCTCCACCCGTCCATGCTCCCGGCGTTTCCCGGGATGCACGCGATCGAACAGGCCGTCGAATGGGGCGCCCGATGGACCGGGGTCACGGTCCACTTCGCCGAGGAGGCGGTCG
>Ga0055584_100007215_pt1 | contig 10900 bp, 4 predicted proteins | sample OSDHelmetaG_FD_58716 | JGI IMG/M metagenome (GOLD analysis project Ga0055584, IMG submission 58716) | Pelagic marine sediment microbial communities from the LTER site Helgoland, North Sea, for post-phytoplankton bloom and carbon turnover... | ecosystem: Environmental > Aquatic > Marine >...
GGCTCATTTCTGGATGGCAAGCTGGAAGATTGGGATCGACTCTTTGCCATCAATGCGCGTGCGCCCTTTTTTCTGATGCAAGCTTTTATTCGTCATGCCCTAGATGTTGGTCAGGCCGGGTCAATTGTAAATATCTCTTCGATGCATACCTATTGCGGCCTCCCCGAGGTTGCAATGTACGCGGGGTCAAAAGCGACGATCAGCACTTTAACAAAAAATGCAGCAAATGCGCATTTACAGGACAGGATACGTGCAAACGCCATTGCAATGGGGTGGGCTGCCACACCTGCTGAACAAGACATGCAGGCGAATAAGCTTGGCAAGGGGAAGGGCTGGGTCGAAGATATTGCGTCGCAACTACCCCTTGGACGACTGCTTGATGTCTCTGAAGTCGCAAATCTCGCGGTCTACCTGTTAAGCGATATGTCGGGACTGCAGACCGGTACGATTATCGATTTAGAGCAAAAAGTAATGGGTGCAATATAATTAGCATATCTAATTCAGGGCAAGAATACGGCATCGATAGTCAAGAATATCCAATTGATACGCTGATATTAAATTCGAAAAATATCATTTTTTTGCCTGAGAGTGTGCAGCGGCCGCAATATGATCGCGGGAACCTTTCCCCAGGTATAGCGCATCTTGGTAGTGGTGCTTTTCATCGTACTCATTTAATGGATTTTCACGAAGATGCACTCCAGCATCAGTTTGGAGCGTGGGGGGTAATCGGTATCAATTTGAGGGCGCCAGATATCGGTGCTGTTCTAGCACCGCAGGAAGGGCTTTATTGTCGGCAGCTTCGTTTCGGCGATGAGCATCAAACCAGATTGATAGGCGGATTGTTGGGGGGGATGAGTGTGTCTCATCTGAATGAACCAATGCGCCGCCAATCTGTGCGGAAAATATTAGGGGCAGTTGTCGCGCCGGAGATCAGAATTGTTTCAATGACTGTCACGGAAAAGGGCTATTGTCATGCTCCTTCCACCGGTGTGTTACAAGAGGGCCATCCGGATATTGTTCATGATATTGAGCACCCGCGCTATCCTTTGTCAGTACCGGGTTTTGTGCTTGAAGTCATTCAAATGCGTTTCGATTTAGGTCAGGTTCCACCCACCTTTATCAGTTGTGACAATGTGCCAGCCAACGGCAATACTCTGAAAAACTGTGTTTTGAAATTGGCTGAGCAGGTATGTCCTAATCTTGTTCCACGCATAGCTAATGAGGTGATTTTTTTAAGCACGATGGTGGATCGCATTGTGCCTGCAACGCGAGAGCAGGATATATCGGAATTTCAGTCTTGGGCCGGTGTTTCAGATGCTGCGTTAGTAGTTGGCGAACCTTATCGTATGTGGGTTATTGAAGATGATAAACGCGCGCAATTGCCTGCCTGGCATGAGGTGGGTGCGCTCATCACGAATAATGTGCACGATTATGAGTTAGTTAAAATGCGGGCTGTTAATGGTATGCAGACAGCTCTTGCTCATTTAGGTCATCTCTCAAACTTCAAGTATATGTCCGATGTTCTTGATAATGAGACTTTTCGCGAATTTGGCAGAACTTTAATCATGAAGGAAGTTCTACCTAACCTGCCACAGGTTAGTGGGATTGAGCCTGAAGACTATGTAAACGAGACGGTTAATCGGCTGGTGAATACAGCTATCGGACATCGCACAGCACAAATTTCAACTGATGGATCGCAGAAGATACGCCATAGATTGCTTGATCCTCTATATGATGCATTCAAGGTTGGTATGCCAAGGGATGGTTTAACTATCGTCGTAGCAGCCTGGCTCACGCATATGTTTAAGTTAGGTGGAGATGCAAATCAAAAAGAGATCTCAGACCCCTTTTTGTCAGTCGCGATAAAGGTGCGGGAGGAATCGGAAAGCAACCTATCTTACTTCATTGATGAATTACTGAAGGAACGCGCCGTGTTTCCACAATGGGTGAATGAAGTTCCCGATTTAGTCGGTGAGTTCAAGGTAATTGCTGCGCAAATAAGGGATCAACAGATAGTTAAGATATTGCGCGAATATCTTAACACTCATCAACGCTAAGAATGAGTGCACACTTTTGTGTATTACAGACAAAGAGTGAGGCCCAGTTGCGATTTTTAGTAAGTGCTCGCCTTTTATTCCCGAAGCAAGGCTTAGTCATTTTGGGTTTCAGATTCTCTGACCATTACATTTTGCCAATCTCTGGTGATGAGTGCTGCAAGACTCTGATTCTGAAAAAGTGACGTCCTTTAGTAAGGAGCTGATTGAAACGAGAAAGCGGATCAACACATCGCATATGGGGAAATTCTGTCTGCATCTCCAAAACTCTAACTTTTAAAAGATAGAAAATGAAAAAACTAGATGTAATTACCATTGGTCGCTCGGGAGTTGATTTATATGGCGCACAGGTCGGAGGCCGTCTGGAGGATATGGGGAGCTTCCAAAAGTATATAGGGGGGTCACCGACTAACATTGCGGCAGGCTCTGCGCGGCTTGGATTGAAGTCTGCCTTAATAACACGAGTTGGCGATGAGCATATGGGGCGTTTCATTTGTGAAACGCTTAAAGACGAAGGGGTTGATACAAATGGCATTGTGGTGGACCCAGAAAGGCTAACAGCGCTTGTGGTTTTGGGTATTCGCGACCAAGGTCAGTTTCCACTTATTTTCTATCGGACTGACTGTGCTGATATGGCTTTGTGTGAGCAGGATATCGACCCGGAGTTTGTTGCCAGTGCACGATGCGTTACTGCTACGGGCACACATTTAAGTAATCCAAAAACAGAAGCAGCAGTTTTAAAAGCGCTCAAAATAGCTAAAGAAACGGATGCTCAGACGGCATTGGATATTGATTATCGACCGAACCTTTGGGGGCTTGCAGGTCATGGGGATGGAGAAAATCGTTTTATTCCATCGAATAGAGTCACTAAAAAGCTCCAACAAAACCTGCACCTTTTTGACTTGATTGTGGGTACGGAAGAAGAATTTCACATAGCCGGTGGAAGTACAGACACTGTGACTGCATTAAGAGCTGTCAGGGCCGTGAGTGATGCAACGCTTGTATGTAAAAGAGGTGCTGAGGGGGCAGTTGCATTTACAGACGAGATTCCAGATTGTCTAAATGACGGACAAAGTGGTCCGGGCTTCCCAATCGAAGTCTTTAATGTTCTAGGTGCGGGCGATGGTTTTATGTCTGGGTTACTTAAAGGTTGGCTAGATGGGGAGGATTGGCCAACCGCACTCAAATATGCGAACGCCTGTGGCGCTTTTGCGGTGAGCCGACACGGCTGTACACCAGCCTATCCTAGCTGGGACGAGCTACAGTTCTTTTTGAAGCGAGGTATAAAAAATCCTGCGTTAAGGAAAGATGCTGAACTTGAGCAAATTCATTGGTCGACCAACCGAAAAGGTAAGTGGCCTGAAATCCGCGCGTTTGCCTTTGATCATAGGTTGCAGTTTGAAGAAATGCTGGGTGCGACTACCAAGAAAATTGATGCATTCAAGCAGCTTTGCCTTCAAGCCGCTTTAAGCGTGCAAAAAGGCCGCTCTGGTTATGGGATTCTGTGCGATGGTCGTCTGGGGCAAAAGGCCCTATATCGGGCAGCAGGACAAGATTTATGGATTGGCAGACCAACCGAATGGCCAGACTCACGGCCACTTGAACTGGAGCCAGAACTTGGGTCGGAATTTGAACGACTTAGTGAATGGCCACTGCAGCATGTCGTTAAAGCTCTTTGTTTTTGTCACCCCGAAGATGATGAAGCAACCTGGTCTAGCCAGGAGCGATCTATAAAACGTCTGTTTGAGGCTGCAAGGCACAACAGATTGGAGTTTTTACTAGAGATTATTCCATCTAAAGTTGGCGAAGTTGATGGCATGACGACGACAAAATTAATTCAGCGGTTTTATGATTTGGGGGTCTTTCCAGACTGGTGGAAGCTTGAACCGTTTAAGACACCTCGTGCCTGGCAATTGGCTTGCGATACAATTAACAAGAACGATCCCTACACTAGAGGCATTGTCGTGTTGGGCTTAGATGCTCCAGCAGAGGAGCTGCTTAAAAGCTTTCAATTAGCTGCACAACACGACCTGGTTAAGGGTTTTTCCGTTGGTAGGACAATATTTGGTGACGTTGCCCGAAATTGGATGCAAGGAAGAGTTACGGATACTGGAGCAGTCAATAGCATGGCACAAAATTATGCAAAAATTTGTCGCATGTGGGATGACGCGAAAAGTTCAGTGGCATAGATGGCAATAGTGGGTTGTTTGTCGACGGCATATCCGCGTAGTCGACAACAAAAGATATCAATATTGTTCAGAAAGTTTACGAGGCCTTATAACAATCAAGCAATTTGGAGTCTCTCCCACTTATGAAGCGTAACGTTTTTCTTCAATTCCACGCACGCCAAGACCAGTAATGGCAAATAATGCTCCACTCTGATGGTTGTCTTTTGAATGATCTGGTGAAAGCTGGGCACCCATGGATGTCACATACAAAATATCCAGATCCGGCCCTCCAAGGGCAACGCTTGTGGGCCTCCTAATTGGCATATCAATGCTTTGTATCAACGCTCCATCTGGGGAATAGCGCTCTACCCTACCGCCAAAAATACGGGCACTCCATAAACACCCCTCATCGTCTACCGTGCACCCATCAAAACTACCATTCAAAGGCTCATCAGTTGAGGCAATGACAACCTTGCTCTTAAGGGTGCCAGTTATAGGGTCATGATCGTAGCGCCAAATTTTGCCTGCACCTGAATCCGATGCATAGAAAATTTTGCCGTCGGGTGACCAGCATGGACCGTTAAACACAACAAAACCCACATCTAACTCTTGTACGCATTTTTCTTTGTCGCACCGGTAGACTCTGCCAAGACCGGCTTTCTCTGTCATATCCATGCCGCCAAAGAAAAAATTTCCATTGCGATCAACCTTACCGTCATTAAATCTTTGATTTTGCTTCATATCTTGAGGGGCAAAGAGGAGTTCAGTTTGCTCACTCTCAAAATCAAACTCAAACAAACCAGTTTGGCCCGCTACTAGCGCGTTTCCTTGCTTAGTGAGGCAAATGGAACCAATTAGTTCTGGTACCTCCCAAACTTTAAGCTCACGACCATCAGCGGTTGTTCTATATATTCGTTTCTCAAAACTATCGATCCAATATAGACGTTGAGTTCTGGTATCCCATTGAGGTCCTTCGCCTAATACGTTCCTGAAATCGATAAGCGTTTCAATTTGCATTCTTATTCCAAGTTCTGCGATTCATTATTATTGCATGATATTCGCGCTATAGTGACGCGTCGTTAATCTATGAGGATGAAGTATTGTCGAGTACCAGTCAGTTCTCACTGCTTGTTCAGCGCCGTTTTTTACCATTTTTCTCGACCCAATTCCTGGGCGCACTTAACGACAACATTTTTCGCAATGGACTTGTAACCCTAATCACATTTCAGGGAATTGCGATCCTAGGTATGGATCACACGATTCTGGCGAATGTCGCTGCCTTTTTGTTCACCCTCCCATTCTTTCTATTCTCAGCGACAGCTGGACAGTTCGCAGACAAGTATGAAAAGTCCATATTGATGCGGCGCATCAAATTACTGGAAATTGGCTTGATGTCTTTTGCGGCTATAGCGCTTTTAACTCGGCAGTATTCATTGCTGCTGTTCGTATTGTTTCTAATGGGCTGTCAGTCGGCACTTTTCGGGCCCGTCAAATACGCATATCTCCCACAGAAATTACATACAGATGAGCTGGTCGGAGGTAACGCACTTGTTGAGGCAGGAACCTATATTGCAATTATTGTCGGTTTAATAATCGGCGTCGAGACAGTTGATTTCGAATCTGATCGACAAACCATGCTGGCCTTTGTTCTTGTTGGAGTATCTTGCATTGGGTACTTGGCGAGCCGCCAAGTACCCATTACAGAAGCCGTGGATCCAAGCCTTAAAATTAATTTTAATACCTGGCAGGAAACCTGGAAAATCGTCAGATTCGCCCGTGAAGAAAAAAGCGTATTTATATCGATACTCGGTATTTCTTGGTTTTGGTTTTTTGGTTCAGCGATGACCATCCAGATGCCAGCCTATGCCGCAGATATTATCAATGGTAATGAATCTGTTATTACAAGTTTTTTGGTCGCATTCGCAGTGGGTGTCGGACTTGGATCACTACTATGCGAAAGAATGTCCGGTCACCGGATTGAGCTTGGCCTTGTGCCGTTTGGCTCTATCGGAATGAGTGTGTTTGCCATCGATCTTTACTTCGCGCAGCCTGAAGCTGCAGGAGCAGCCGTCGAATCTGTCGCCGACTTTATCAGTCGTTCTGGCAGTTGGCGCATATTACTAGATCTGGCATTGCTTGGGGTGTTCGGCGGTTTTTACAGTGTGCCACTTTACGCATTAATTCAGAAACGATCGCATCGACAACATCTCTCTCGTATCGTGGCCGCAAACAATATTATCAACGCTCTATTTATGGTTGGTGCCGTAGTTTTTAGCATCATCATTCTCAAATTAGGGTTCTCAATTCCTGAACTTTTTCTTTTTATCGCAGCATTGAATGCTGTGGTCGCTATTTATATTTACTCCATGCTTCCCGAATTTCTTATACGTTTCCTTGCGTGGCTGATCATCAGCGTCGTTTATAGAATCCATCCATTAGGAATCGAGAGTATTCCTAAAGCGGGACCTGCTGTGATCGTTTGCAATCACGTTAGCTTTCTGGACCCGATAATTCTTAGCAGCTCTGTTTCTCGACCAATGCGGTTTGTGATGCATTATAAGATCTTCAAGATACCCTTCTTAAGCTTCATATTCGGCAATACACAGGCTATTCCGATCGCTTCCAAGAGTGAAGATCCTGCCCTAATGGATGAGGCATTCGAGAAAGTGGATGCAGAACTTGCGGCTGGTAATATCGTTTGTATTTTTCCGGAGGGCGGTCTAACTGATGACGGCGAAATCAAACGCTTCAAACCCAGCATCGAGAGAATCATTGAACGTCGGGGTGTTCCAGTTATTCCAGTTGCACTCAGTAGATTCTGGGGAGGCTGGTTCAGTCGCCAAAAGAATGGTGACATTCGAAAAATACCAGGCCGACTATTTATGCGTGTTTCGATCATGTTTGGCGAACCGGTCCAGCCCGCGGATGCATCTACTGAAAAACTCGAGCTGTTGGTCAGAGCTCTTCAGAGGGGCTTGCGATGAGCTTCGCGCGCCAATCGTAAAGCAGCTGATCCTGATTGCCAAACAATCCACTTATCACAGACCCACCAAAGCTCAGCTCAAGTAGCTCTAGAAATCCGTTTCTCGCAACAGGAAGGTAAATTCTGGGCGCCTCGCCCATCATGCCATTACTCTGCACGATACCCGCACCTCGCAGTGCACGCGGTACGAATAACGCATCGAGCCAGCTAAGCCCGGACTTCGACGAGCTTGCGCGATGTAACCAGCGGGCAGTTCTGAAGTACGCACGTGACCCATTCAAGTCGAAGGCTATTTCATGAACATCTGACGGCAATTGCATGGTTGCTATGCCGATCTGCCCCTCGGCGAGTCGGAACTGACTCGCCAGATTGTTATTGTCGACAAGGACTAGAGTGTCTCCCCTAGGAGACGCACGCAACAGTTGTATTCCCTCTGGTCCCTGCCACACCTGTTGCATGCCCCATCTCTTATCTGGGTCATGACTCAGTAACTGAAGCGCTCCATCCTCTGTGCCTAAGTAAAGGTCGCTCTCTCCAGCGAAAGTCATTCCGCTGAATATACTGGCCGAATCGTACTCGGCAACAATTTCTCCATCGCTTACTTCTACGATTGAGGCGCGGCCCGCACTCAGGAGTGCAACGTATTCAGAGTTCGCTGAAAAAGCCATTTGTGAGACTTTCGCTCCCGCGATATTTACAATATATGGAAGGGGCTTGCCGCTATCAGTTTCCCACAATCGCAATGAATTATCCGCCGCGATGCTTGCGGCCATCGAGCCTGTTGGCGAAACGCTCAATAAAACAACTTCGCTCGTATGCCCAACAAAACTGACATCATCGCTGATTTCAGCAATATCAGTTAACGAGGCATCGGGCGGTACAATATGCACATGTCCGGACGGATCTCCAATCACAAGGAATGCTCCATCCGGTGCGGCAATGATCGGACGGTCAGATGCAAAACCCCATATCGTATGTGATGCAGCCTGCGTTGCATTAACGGAGAGAATACTGGGTACTGGAACCCGCCACACTCTCGCTTCGCCAGCAGCGCTGCCAGTTAACAAGACCTGCTCATCCTGGCTGAAGGCTAGTAAATCCTTGCTCTGCTCATACCTGCGCACTCCGAGTGGCGGGCCAATCAACAATCCATCCATACTGCTGAATATTTGAAAGCCAGTCTCAGGGTGCCCAGCAGCAACAATATTGCCTGAGGGAGAAAACGCCAATTGCCAATACCCTGCGCCAAACTCCTCTAGCATCGGTTGCTGTGGATTTGCCACGCTCCAAAGCGAAACTCCAACATTGGGATAAACAACGCCCATCGTCGAACCGTTCGCTGACAAGCTGATGGAGCTAGGCTGTGCTGGCAAGTCAAACTGACCTAGTAATTCAGTTGTTTGCATATCCCAAATGCGGACCGCACGATCAAAGTCCGCAACCGCGACACGCCCTCCCGTTGCATCAACCGCAACCAGCGCTGGAACACCTGCAACAACGACTTCTGCCACTGCGATCGCGTCATCAAGACTCCATAGTTCGAATCGGCTATCCACATCTCCGCGGCGCTCGACGAACAGGTGTGAACGGTCAGGCGTCAGCACTGCCGTCGTACTCGCGGCGCCAACCGCCAGACTCGAAATTTTGTCTCCGGTCGCTGTATCCCAGATATTTACAGCGTCTTGGGATGCCGTGATCAATCGATATGCCGACGCGTCGAGTCCAATGAGAACTTCGCTTTCCGGTAACGCGATTGCACGGATTGGCTCAGCGAATGTCAAATCCCAAACTCGCGCGCTATCACTCTGCATTGCACGCGCCACGGCATACCGGCCGGACGGATCGAACCAGATATTATCAGTCTCACGCTCGATAGGATCGGGGATATTCAGTCCTCGCTGAAAATACTCAACCACGCCCTGTGAGTTCAGTTTCAAGTTCCAGCCGACCAGCTGCCCGGCGACGCCAAGACTCTCGTCGCGGACACTAATACTCCATGTACCACTTAGCGACTCACCTAAAAGATCGCGCAGTTGCTCAACGGTAATCTGTATGTCGTCATTATCTGAGGCTTGCTCCATTCCTGGATCGACCTCTACAGTGCGACCTGAAGGTGCTATAACTTTGATACGTAAGTCAGACAGTCGCGCATGGCTAATAGTGAGCGTGAGCCCTATGCGACTGACCGAGCCTTCACGATCGACTATCACCCGTCGAACAAGGGGGCTGACCTCGAGAGCGGTCACCGACCACGTCTCACGTTGCTGCACTCCTTTTGGCGAATAGGAGAACTGGGAAATCTCGGCACCGACTGACGTCGTCAATACCATGCCATTGGCATCAAAAACCGTGGGTCCATCTGGCATCGCAGGAAGAGTCGCAACGAGATAGGGATAGTCCTCACCTACAAGTGACGCTACTCGCTGACGCCGAACAGGGGTTGGCAATACCAACGCCTGAATCTTCGCCAATAGCGCCGCATCTCGATCCTCGATTTGGATGGCCGCTCTCGACTGACGGTCCCAATAACTAGAGATAAATTCGTCCGCAAAACGCGACCCATCTGGTAATTCAGCGACAAGCGATGCGAGCTGCCCAATTTCTGATTCGCTATCAGACGAACGAGCGCGGCGCTCAAGGAAACCACGATATACGTTGTCGGCTGTATCGGCATGGCCGGGGAAAGACTGGTAGTTTTCATATGCCTCCGAGGCCACTGAAAGTTCCACCTCGTCAGAGGTAAGTACTCGCAAGTATGGATTCGGTAACCATTGCGTGTACCAAAACGGAATCATCCCGAGCAACAATAAAGCGCCTACTACGATGACGGGTATCTTGAAATCTACGGATAGATTCTCATTTGCCCATCGCGCTGTGAAGACCATTTCATACAGCCTGTTGCGAACCTGAAGGTTACTCTCATCGTCTATAACTAACAGGCCGACTGCCATGAGTCGCCGTTGATGTTCGGACCCAAGATCAGCGGGAACCTCAACACCCTTGCGTACTTTTCCGTATAGGTTAAGCAACCCCTCCCGCAGTTTGCCGCCATTCACAACAATACGATGGATATGACTCATGTGAGGCTCACTGTGCAGTGCTGCTCGACCAGCGAGTTGCAAGGTCGCGATTCGATCGACCAGCTGCTCAATATTATCCGGGCTCGGCTCACGCGCAACCGCTCGAGCAAGCTTCTGACTTAGGTACGGTTGCCCGCTTGTCCAGTAATAGATTCGATCCAATGCGATCGCCGCATCATCGTGATCCAAATTGAGTTCGGTCACGAATAATTCTAAATCTTTCCGTGAGAAATCGTTAAGCGAAACTTGCTGGGTAATATTAAATGGAGACAACTCCACTTCTTGCATTAGGCTGACTGGATCACACTCTCCAAGAAGCACGAAACTCAACCTCGAGAAATCTGGATCAGTCATACGCGCATTATGGGCCGCTCGAAAACTCGTCAGAAGCTGATCGGCATGGGGTAAGTTCTCAATACACTGAATCTCGTCGACGAAAATGACGATTGGCTCACTGATATTCGATAAAATGACTTCTGAATAAAACTCAAAAAGCCTTTGGCGGTTACTCAGAAAAGACTTGTCTTGCCACCACGATTGTAATTCGTAGCGAATTCGAAGTTGTCTCAATAATCGATACGCAACGCTGTAGTACCAACGGCCAGAATCGGTCCC
>Ga0055584_100007216_pt1 | contig 10900 bp, 6 predicted proteins | sample OSDHelmetaG_FD_58716 | JGI IMG/M metagenome (GOLD analysis project Ga0055584, IMG submission 58716) | Pelagic marine sediment microbial communities from the LTER site Helgoland, North Sea, for post-phytoplankton bloom and carbon turnover... | ecosystem: Environmental > Aquatic > Marine >...
AAAAAAAAGGTCTCTTAATCAGTTTGGTTTGCGTTTTGAAAAAATAAGAACTCTACAAAAGGAGTTTAGTATAAATGTTTTCCTTTCCGTTAGGTTTTATTATCAATCAATTTTATAATTAATCAAAACTAATATTTTTTACAAAATAACTTGATTACGTTGGAAGATAACATGTTGAATGATAAGTTTTGGGATGAGTTTGTATCAGGCAAGGCAGGAACTTTTCAACATTTTTATACGTCTTATTTTGATGAATTATATACTTATAGTTTTAAAATCTATCCAGATGAAGATTTTGCGAAAGATTGTGTGCAAGATGTATTTGTTAATTTATACGAGAGAAGATTGTCACTATCAAAACCTAATAATCTAAGAAACTATTTATATCAATCTGTTCGAAACTGTGCATACCGAAAGTTAGAACGCGAAAAGAAATATAAAGATTTAAAACTTGATAAGTCTAAATATATGGTTGAGAGCGAAACTTACAAAAACGAAGATGAAGACCGTCATAAAGAAGTTCTTTCGGTTTTAATTCGAAATCTCTCTAAAAAGCAACAAGAAATTTTGTTCTTAAGATTTTCTCGTGGTTTTGATTATCAAGAAATAGGAGATTTATTGGGTATTGATAAAAGCTCTGTAAGAAAGCAAGTTTATAGAGCAATAAAAAAAATACGCAGCAGTGATGATTTTTCTAAATCTATCGATATTATTTTAATGATGATTCCTTCTTTCTTGAAAAAATAAAATAACCATCTAAAATAAAATTACTCGATTTTAAATAGTTGTTATTTCTTTCCTAAACATAAAAATTTTATAGCGAAACCTGCTGAAATTTAAAATATTTAACACAAAATTATTCTGTTTTATATATAAATTGAAATTATTAAATTATCATTTAAAGTGCTTTTTAATTAGTTTGTGTCTTGTTTTTTGTTGTTTATTTTGATATTATCTTAAAATAAGTCATAAAAAAATGTCTACATAAATACTTCTCATGTATCTATAGGTTAGTTAGATCTATAAAAATGAGAAAATATTTAAATAATTCAGACTTTATTAATTGGGTATATCATCCAAACGAAGAAAATTCCAAACAGATGGAAGATTTTTTGTTGACTCATCCAGAAGATGAAAACTTAATACATGACCTTAAAAAAATACTATTAGCAATAGATGCTGAGAACAAAATAAATATACCAGATTGTAAAGAAGAAGTTTTTGCAGCTATAAAAGCAAAAGTTACAGAGAATTCTAGAAAAAGGGATAGGCAATTATTGTTTACCACAATTTATAAATATGCAGCTATTTTTATTGTTCTAGTAGGTGTAGCAAGTTTTTGGTTCTTTAGTAATAACGAGCTGTATTCGGGGTATGACGATACTAAAGTAGTTAGCATCGATACTATTTCCAATACTCAATTAATTTTAGGTAATAAAGATGCCGTAGTTATAGATTCTAAAGACTCTAAAGTACAATATAAAAATGATGGTAATATTGTAGTAGATAATAAAGAGACAGCAAAAATATCGAATCAAAAAGATGAATTTAATCAGTTATTGGTGCCTTATGGTAAAAGGAGTAAAATTGTTTTAGAAGACAATACCGTTGTATACTTAAATGCTGGGAGTAAGTTTATTTTCCCCTCTACGTTTTCTGATAAAAAGAATAGAACTGTTTTCTTAGAGGGCGAAGCTTATTTTGAGGTGACTACAAATAAATTAAAGCCATTTGTGGTTAAAACTATAAATGACGATTATGAGATTAATGTTTTAGGTACAAAATTTAATATTACTGCCTATGCCTCAGAAAATATTATTCAAACAGTTTTAAAGGAAGGTTCTGTGAAAATTTTGAAGAAAGAAAATATTTTTACTACATCGGAAACTTTCTTGAAACCTGGACAATTAGCACATTGGAATAAAAAATATAACGATATTCAATTATATGATGTTGATCCTGATTTCTACTCAGCATGGACACATGGATACCTTTCGTTTAATAGAGACCCTTTAAATAAAATTTTAAGAGTGTTAAATCGATATTATAATGTATCGATAAAAATTCAAGACCAAACAAATAGACAAAAAAAGGTAACAGGAAAATTAGATCTTAACGATAGTTTAGACACCACTCTAAAGAACCTGGCGCTCACTTCAATGCTGAAAATAAAAAAACTAAATAAAAATGAATATATAATGGAGTAAAAAAAAAGCATAAAGGTTTAACAACGCCTTCATGCTGTATTTGTTAATAGTTAACAAATACAAAACCTTAACTAAACTAAACCAATAAGATTTATGAAAAGAAAATTATTCAGTTTTAATTTTGAATACAAAATTAGGGATAATATAAAAAAAACAGTGAGATGTTTCTCGTTGTTTCTTTTAATTAACGTCTGTTATGCATTTACAGATACGCACTCACAGAATAAAACATTTAATATTCAATTCGAAAATGTTTCCTTGAAAAAGGTTATTTCAGAAATTGAAAACCAAAGTGACTTTGTTATTATCTATGATGATGAAGTTTGGGGGCTATTAAATAAAAGAGTAAGAAAATTTAATGCAAAAAATGAAAATATCGTAGAGGTACTAGATAAAATTTTAAGTGTAAATAAATTTACATACACCATCAACGATAGGCAAGTTGTAATTCATAAAAAAGATAATGAAACCCCTCAGTTATCTAATACAGTTGTAGTACAAACTAAAACAATTAAAGGAAAAATTATTGACGAAGGAGGAGTGCCTGTTCCTGGGGTTAATATTTTGGTTGCTGGAACAAAACGTGGAACTCAAACCGATTTTGATGGGGAATATTCTATAAATGCGAATGAAGGTGAAGTTATAGATTTTAGCTTCGTTGGCATGCAATCGCAGAGTGTTACTGTTGGAGAAAATGACATTATTAATTTAATATTAAAAGAAGATGCTGCAGCTTTAGATGAAGTGGTAGTTGTGGCTTTTGGTGAACAAAAGAAAGAAAGTGTTATTGCTTCTATAACAACTATTAAACCAAGTGAACTTAAAATTCCTTCTAGTAATTTAACAACAGCTTTAGCAGGGCGTGTTTCAGGATTAATATCTTATCAGCGCAGTGGAGAACCTGGCGCAGATAATGCTCAGTTTTTTGTTCGTGGGATATCTACTTTTGGATACGCGAGTAGCCCTTTAATTCTTTTAGATGGGTTTGAAATTTCTGCTAATGAGCTATCAAGAGTCCAACCAGATGATATTGCTAGTTTTTCTGTAATGAAAGATGCCACAGCAACATCGCTTTACGGAGCAAGAGGAGCAAACGGTGTTATATTAATTACAACAAAAGAAGGTAAAGAAGGTAAAGCTGTAATTTCTTTTAGGTATGAGTCATCTTTCTCACAACCAACACAAATCCCCGATGTTATTGGTGGTGTAGAATATATGCAACTATACAACCAAGCACAGTTTAATGATGATCCATTATTGCCTAAATTTTATAATGTACAACGTATTGAAAACACAATAAATGAACTTAATCCATATGCGTATCCTAATGTAGATTGGTATGATGAGTTATTTAAAACGCAAGCAGTAAATACACGGTATAATATAAATGTTACCGGTGGAGGTAAAGTAGCAACTTATTATTTGGCAGGTTCTTTTACTAGAGATAATGGGCTGTTAAAAGTTGACGAAAAGAATAATTTTAATTCAAACATTCAAATTAACAATTATAACCTTCGTTCAAATTTAAATATTAAGTTAAGCCCTAAAACGTCAGTAGGATTAAAAATTAGTTCAGATTTTAATCGATCCAATACTCCTACTTCTAGTGGAACAGCTATTTTTAATAGTGTTATGGATATAAACCCAGTAGAATTCCCGAAGTACTATGCCCCAGATGAAGCAAATGGTTTTACTACACATATTTTATTTGGTAATTCAGGAACTCAAGAAGATCTTTTTGTGAATCCATATGCTGAAAGTGTAAAAGGTTTTAAAGATTATTTTTCGGCGACAGTATTGTCGCAAATAACATTAAAGTCAGAAATAAATAAAAATTTAACATTTTCTGCTAACGCAACAATCCAATCTTTTGGAGAGTTCTCGTCTCAAAGAACGTATAGCCCTTTTTACTATAATTGGAAAGATTATGATCAAGTCACGGATAGCTATACCCTACAACAAATTAATGATAATGGTTCGGATGCACTTGGTGATCCTGTAACATCCCGTAATTCTAATTCACGTAATTATTTTGAAGCCCGTTTATTATATAATAAAACCTTTGACGAAAAACATGCTGTTAGTGGTTTGCTTGTAGGTCGTGCTGAAGAGAAAATGAATCAAGGCACAGGAGATGGTATCTATGCTACATTACCGTCTCGTAATAATGGTGTTTCGGGAAGGCTTACTTATGGTTATGATTCTAGATATTTATTCGAAGCTAACTTTGGTTATAATGGTTCTGAGAAATTTTCAGAAAAAGAGCGCTACGGATTTTTTCCAGCCATTGGATTTGGTTATTTAATGTCTAACGAAAAGTATTGGAAAGGTCTTGAAGATGTAATTAATACAATGAAGCTGAAATTTACTTACGGATTAGTTGGAAATGATGCCATTGCATCAGAATCAGATCGTTTTTTCTTTCTATCTCAAATTAATAACAATGGAAATGGATATACATGGGGAGGTAACTATCAAACAGGTTATAGTGGCTATAATGTAGAACGATATGCTAATAATTTAATAACCTGGGAAGTTGCGGAAAAAATTAATTTAGGATTTGAAATGAAAATAGCTAAGTCAATCAATTTTCAAGTAGATTTCTTTAAAGAAAATAGATCTGATATTTATTTGCCTCGTGATTTTATACCTAATTCTGTTGGTTTAAGTGCTGATATTTTCGGAAATGTAGGAAAAGCAACCTCGAAAGGTATTGATGGTTCATTGGATTTTAATCATTCTTTTACTCCTGATTTTTGGTTAAGCGGACGTTCTACATTTACGTTTGCAACAAGTGAAGTGGTTGAAGATGAAAAACAATTTATTTATGATTATCAAGATCGTAAAGGGCAATCTTTATCACAAAGTTGGGGGTTAGTTGCAGAACGTTTATTTGTAGATCAAGCAGAAATTGATAACTCTCCAACTCAAGAATTTGGTGTTTATCAACCAGGAGATATCAAGTATAAGGATGTTAATGGAGATGGACTTGTAAATGATAATGATCAAGTAGCTATAGGAGACCCTATAAGCCCGGAGTTAATTTATGGCTTTGGCATCTCTGCCGGATTTAAGAATTTTGATTTTTCTTTCTTTTTCCAAGGTTCAGCCATGTCTTCATTCTTTATTGATTCGGAAGAAGTTGCTCCATTTGTAGGCAGACGTAATGCGTTAGATATTGTGGCAAATGATTATTGGAGTTTAAATAACCCAAATCCAGAAGCTTTTTGGCCTAGATTGTCAACTACAATAGTAGATAACAATGCGCAACAGTCTACTTGGTGGTTAAGAGATGGTGATTTTTTAAGGCTTAAAAGTATAGAGTTAGGTTATTCTTTACCAGATAAAACATTGTCTACTTTGAACTTAGATAAGTTTAGAGTTTATGTAAATGCCTCTAACTTATTTACTATCACTGACTTTGATTTGTGGGATATAGAAATGGGAGGTAATGGATTAGGATATCCAGTTCAACGTGTAATTAATTTAGGATTACAAGTTTCATTGTAATTTAGTATGATATTAAATTAAGTAAAAAATAAGAATATGACAAAATTTATAAAATATATAAAGGTTTTAGCAATCCTTTTTCTATGTAGTTCTTGTTCAGACTACTTAGATGTAGTCCCAGACAACACCGTGGAAGTTGAAAATTTATTTGAAACTGAAATAAAAGCTTATAATGCTCTTGCTGCGTGTTATTCATTTCTTCCTTATAATGATGATGTAAATAGTAATATGCTTTTGGCCGGAGATGAGTATCTTGGTAGGTTAGATGCGGATTACGCAGGTGACTCGGGTCGACTAAGGGGCTCGAAAATAATGAGAAACGGGTGGCAAACGGCTAATGATCCAATATTGAATTATTGGAGTGGTAGAAATGGAGGTTCAGGACTTTATGATGGTATTCGTGTATGTAATACCTTTTTAGAAAATATTGATAATGTGCCAGACATGGCTGAAGCGGATAAGGCAGATTGGACTGCACAAGTAAAATTTCTTAAAGCGTATTATCATTTTTATTTATTAAATAAATATGGACCAATTATTCTTGTAGAGGAAAATGTAGAAGCATCGGATGGAATAGATGAGGTAAGACAGTTTAGACAACCTGTCGATGTTTGTTTCGATTATATTGTTAATCTATTAGATGAATCTATTGCTGATATTTCAGAGGTTAGGTCTATTTCATTTCTTGGACAAATAGATAAAACTATTGTTATGAGTGTTAAAGCAAAGGTGCTTATGTATGCAGCTAGTCCATTATATAATGGGAATACAGAGTTTTATGGTTCTTTTCTAGATGAAAACGGTCAGCCCTATTTTAATTTAGAAGAAGATCCTGAAAAATGGAAACTCGCATTAGATGCTACAGAAGAGGCTATTACACAAGCCTTATCTCAAGGTAAAAGGTTATATACATATGAGGAGCAAGTTAAAGATTATGATTTAGCTGATGTAGAGGTTTCTGGGGTTATGAAACATGTTTATGATAATAAATATTCTATTGTAGAAGAGTGGAATAGTGAACTTGTTTGGGGGTTTTCTAATATAAATGATAGATCGGGTAGTGGTTTTCAAGTTGCTACCAATATGCGGAGTGCTACAGATCCTGCCAACACTAGAAATGCTTGGCAATGGTTAGGAGCAAGTTACCGTATGACAGAAACATTTTATACTAAAAATGGAGTCCCTTTAGAAGAAGATATAACTTTTGATTACGAAAATAGATTAGCGATTACTGTAATCCCAGAAGATGACGATTATTATAGAGGGTTTTTACAACCCTTAGAACGAACTGTTAATTTACACTTAGATAGAGAACCTCGTTTTTATGCATGGTTAGCTACAGATAGAGGTGTATGGAGAGCGCAAGATGCAATAAATAATTTGAAAATGCGAAACGCAGAAGTTCCAGGCGGAAGAGCTCATGCAACAGATTTTTATTGGACAGGTATTGGTATAAAAAAGTTTGTTCATCCAGAAACAACATCAAATAGTTGGACAACAGTAATACATTATGCCAAACCAATTATGAGATTAGCAGAACTTTATCTCATGCGAGCAGAAGTTCGTAATGAATATAACGGTCCATCTCAACAAGTATATAGTGACTTGAATGTTATTAGAAGACGTGCAGGACTTCCTGATGTTGAAACCGTTTATAGTAATGCCCAAATTGTTAACACTGTAGGTAAGCATTTGGACAAATCTGGATTGAGATCTATTATTCAACAAGAAAGACTTATTGAGTTAAGTTTTGAAGGACATCGTTATGATGATATTAGACGTTGGAAACGAGCCTCTGAGTTTTTTACACTTCCAATTCTTGGTTGGGATGTCTTTAAAAGTTTAACTACAGAATTTTATTCGTTGCAAACTAAGCAAACACGTCAATGGATAACACCTCGAGATTATTTATTTCCTTTGGAATTAAATGAATTGAGATTAAACCCTAAGTTAATTCAAAACCCAGGTTGGGACAGATAATTTAGTTAACTAATAAAATATAAAGATGAAAATAAAGATATTAAATTATAAAATAAATACTATTCATTTTTTTACACTTGTTTGTATAAACTTAGTATTTACGTTCAGCTCATGCAATAGTGATAACGATGGAAATGGAGATGTAACACCTCCTGTGCAAGTAGATAATGTAACGTTTAAACCAGAAAATGGTGGTGGTACATTTTTTTATAAAGTTCCAGAAGATGAGGATATATTGTTTGTAAAAGCTGTTTATACGCTAGATAGTGAAAAAACAATTTATAAAGCATCTAGCTTCTATGCAGATTCGTTGAGTATAGAAGGTTTAGGATCCGTAAAACCATATAAAGTTGAATTGGTTTCTGTAGATAGAACAGGCAATGAGTCTAAGCCGGTAATTCAAGAAATAACACCTTTGGAGCCAACTACAGATATTGTTTTATCTAGTTTAATAGTGATACCATCCTTTTCAAGTGTTTTTGTATCATGGGAGAATCCTCAAAGAAAAAATATTGTTATTGGGATTACTTATGAAGTAGATGGGCATTCTATAGTTACTAAGTTTGCTAGTAATGATTTGAAGGATAATTTTTTAATTGATGATTTAGATGTTAAATCGTATGATTTTACTGTAGATATAGCAGACGATTTTGAAAATGTAACAGATCCTAAAGCATATAACGGTGTTACGCCATTTAGTGATGAGTTATTAGATAAATCAAAATTTACTTTTTTAAGAGATGAATTTTTGCCTGATTCAATGACTGAAACATGGGTAGATCTTGATGAAACAGGTCAAGAAGTAACCCTGACTAGAACGCTTTCTCGTGCAGAAAAAGAAGGAGGATATAAAGGTATAGATGGAACCGAAGCTAATTGGAATGCAGAAGAACGTAGTTTAGATGGTTTTATTCAACTTTTTTGGGACGGTATAGTAGATGACGGCGTTTTAAGGAATAAAAACTTTTTTAGTACTGGATCACAAGGAACCATTCCGTTTTCATATTATATGGATTTAGGTCAGGAAGTGCAAATGAGCCGATTTAGAGTGTGGCAACGTGATTGGGATCCTAGAAAAACGGGGAGCGATCAGTCAGGATATGCTTACACAACTGAAAATGTTGAAATCTTTGAATTATGGATTAGTAACGATAAAGAAAACTGGGAACGTGTACGTAGAGCAAACATTGTTAAGCCATTTGATGAAGTTGAAGCTAAACAAGAAGCGATTGATGGGCACCATTTCATTGCGTACCCTGAAGCTCCTAAGTTTACAAAACCATTTAGATATATTGAGTACAGAGGACTTCAGCGTTTTGATGGAGGAACCAGTATTTGTAACGCATCAGAGATTTCTATTTATGGAAATCCGAACTAAAAACTTTGATTTAAAATAAAATACTATGTTATATATAACAATATAAAAAAATATAAGATTATGAAAATTAATAACTTAATAGTAGTCGCACTATTGTTGGTGCTCTGCTTTTCTTGCGAAGAGCAAGACGAGAACTATAGACAGTACCTAACTGAAACTGTATATCCGGGAAAAGCAGATAGTTTAAGAACTTATATAGGTGTCGAAAAGGTATATTTAGCTTGGGACTCACCAACCGATGCAAAAGCCGAAAGAATGGTTGTAAAATATAGTGAAACAGATAGTATTATTTCAGAAACGGTAATTGATACTATAGTGGTATCTGGACTAAATTCAGGGGATACCTATAACTTTCAGGTTTTTAGTATAGATAAAGATGATAATCAGTCTATAAAACTATATGCAGACCTGTATCCTGTTTCAAACGATTGGATAAGTAAGAATATGTTTATTTCTAATCCACAGATATTACCGTCAGACGGTGTTAATGTAAATAGTTTAACTTTTAGTTGGACAGCTTTGGATAATGATGTTATGAAGTATAAGGACGGACTTGAATTTACGCTAACCGATGATACTGGTAATTCCGTTTTTATTGACCCTGCCAATATAAGTAATGAAGTTGCTGAAGGTAGGGTGATTATTGAGGTTCCTAACTTAGATGTAGAGAAAACGTATACCGTTAAATATAAAATGGTATTTAGCCCAAAAGTGGATAATAAAATTATTTTAGACACAACACCTCTGTCTGGAGAAATAACATTTGTACCAACCGATTATTCGTTAGAACCTATTTTTTTATTAGTGGAATCTATTGGATGGGATAATTCTTCTTTTATAACGCTTTCTGCTTTAGAACCAGGTCGTTATCTTGGAGAGGATATCACATTAAAAGCTAATGATGTTATTAGAGCATTTAAAGATGCCGATTTAGATTCAGAAGTACAGTATGGTTTTTCTTATTTCGCTACGGTTCCAGACTTTATGAGTGCAAGCGATGATGGAAATGATAATATAAAATTGAGTTTAAATGATGGACTTTATGATATTATTGTAGAAAGCACAAGTAAAATAGCAAATATTACAGGGACCTATGATGGGCTATTAGAGATTCCAGGAACTATTGAAGCTGAGCATTATAATGTAGGAGGAGAAGGTTTTGGATATCATGATAGCGAACCTGCAAATAGAGGGAATTCATTTAGAACGGAAGGTGTAGATATAAGTGCTGGTCCAACAGGTAATTTTAATATTGGATGGTCCGGCGATGGAGAATGGTTGCTTTATACAGTAGATGTACAAGAATCTGGCACGTATAGTGTTGTTGGTTCAGTATCATCAAGCCAAAGTTCCGGAACGCCTGTTGGTCAATTAGCTGTTTTTGTAGATGATATTGAATTAACAGCTATTGATGTTGTTGGAACAGGAAATTGGGGTAGCTATACAGAACAGTCATCTGCGAATGATGTGCAACTAGAAGCAGGTATTCACAAAATAAAAGTATTATATAGAAGTCCTTCTTTTAATTTTAATAGTTTAATTTTTAATAAAATCTAACAAAATAGCTGTTATTTTATAAGCTAAAAATATTTTTATTTCAAAAGCCAGACAAGTATACTTGTCTGGCTTTTGTATTTTAGAAACTTAAAATTAGGAGAAAAAATAGAAGTTTTTAATTTATATACATAGCTTAAAATTAGAAATATTATTATTTTGTTAAACGTTTAAGCAGAAATAATTAATCTATTATGATAATTTAGTAATTATACATGCAGTTTTTTATAAATAGTGATCAATATTCTTTTCAAAACTATTCATCAATCCA
>Ga0055584_100007217_pt1 | contig 10899 bp, 7 predicted proteins | sample OSDHelmetaG_FD_58716 | JGI IMG/M metagenome (GOLD analysis project Ga0055584, IMG submission 58716) | Pelagic marine sediment microbial communities from the LTER site Helgoland, North Sea, for post-phytoplankton bloom and carbon turnover... | ecosystem: Environmental > Aquatic > Marine >...
TTTGCGATTGGCGATCCCGGTCAACGCGTCGGTCATGGCCTCGCGGCGCACTTCTTCGAGATTACGCCGCAACGCGTCGATTTCTGATGTCGTGCTCTTAAGCCGCTCTTCGAGCGCCCGACTACGGGCCAACATCTCTTTGGTTTCAACTTGCAGGGCGCCAACCACGGATTTGAGCTCGTCGGCATTGCCCACCTCCCGGATTTGGTCGAGAGAGGTTTCCAGCGTGGATTTAAAATTTTGCGTGCCATCCGCGGCTTCGGTAAGAAACTGGCTCATTTCCTTTACGGAAACGTCGATTTGCTCGCTGGCTTCCTGGATGCGGGCGCCTTCCATGGTGAAGCCAAAAAACTTCTCGAACAGTTCGGCGTTTTCGAAGCTTCCGAACTCTCCGTTATTTGCGATGATTTGATCAATTGCCCGAATGAGGTCCGGCTCGCGGCCGCTCATATAAGTGTACCAAACCGTATAATTCTGCGGCGTGGATGGGATTTTCCGTTCCGACATCAAGCCAAGCGCTTTTTGGGCAATGCTTGCCGCAGCCTTTATGTCGTCCGGATGATCCAAAGCTATGTCCCAACTCGGCTGATAGTGTTCAAGCCCGCTAATTCTATCGCCGTTAGACTATCAGAATCACGCTGATAGCCAAGTTTGTTTTGGAATTGGCGGATTTCAAGAACCCGCTTTCTTCATACCGATGAGGCGGCCGATGCCGTCGGGCGACGGTAGAACGGCGTGGGCTTCACGAATATCGGCAATCCATTCGGCAATGTCGCCGGGCATGGGTCCGACCCGGCGCGATGTTAAGTCTATGTGCAGGGAAAGCAGTTCGTTTGTCGCCGCGAGATAGCCTTCGGTGGCGTGATACATTTCGTGCCAAAAATGGATGCGTTTCTCGTCGCAGTCCAAAATCCGTGTCGTAAAACGCAAGGGATCGCCTTCCTTGACCTCCTGACGATACGTCACGTTCATATCGGCGACGAAGGTCGTGGTGTTCTCTTTCGTCTTGTAATCATGGGTCAATTGCAGGAATTCAAGCATGGCATCGGTCGCGTGATCGAATGCTAGGACATAAAACGCGACGTTCATATGTCCGTTGTAGTCGATCCACTCCGGGAGAACGGTTTCTTCGTGTAGTTGCAGCGGAGTCGGGATATCTGAAACTGTCATGGTAACAAACAAATTGTCGGGCGCTGGAATTTGGCAAGGGAAGCGATTTGCGGCGTGCCGCAAATTCAGCGCGTTAGGTGTTTGGACTTTGTGCGGTCTTTAGTCATACTGTTCATAGGTGGAAATCCATACGCCGTTGGCGGCATCAGGGGGAGATGAGTGTGTCGGAAGACGGAAAAGGAACGGGGCGATCCAGGCCAACAAGCCTTGGCTCGCAAACGTTTGCCTGGGTCGGCGGCGTGGTCTTTCTTGGAATTCTGTCGATCGTTCTTCTTTACGCGTATGGCGACCCTCGTCCTACCTTCGTGGATGCTGCGAAAATCGGGGGCGACGCTCCTGCCATGCCGACGATTGCGCCGGGCGAACAATATTATCGGATTCGTGCGGAGTATATTCCATTGGCACCTGCGCGCGCGACCGCGGACCCGATTGGACAGCTTTGGGCATCGATGTTCGGCGAGGCGGTATCGGAGGCGGGTGCGGCTTCGGTTAAGCTCCGTTTGTCCCACCCTATGCCACTTTCCATTGCCCGGGATCAGGACGGCTTTATCCTTCTCGATACGAGTACTATCTCTCCTGCCTCCGGCGCGACCACGCCGTACATGGTGCGACGCGCGGCGGATAAGGTTGAGCTGCGATTGGATGTCGAGCCCATGGAGGGAGCGGTCGCGGGTTTAATACCGGGGCTCATGCGGTCGTTCGGTGGCAGCGGTAAGGCATTTAGCGGATGGGTCGCGGTGTTTGCTGACGACTCCTCTTCTGGTGTTCGTAGGCTTGACCGCACCAACTCGTTGATGCTGATACGCGATTTTAGCGGTCGTGCGGTCGGTGCGGTGAGAGTTAGTTTGGAGACGCGGCACTCGATGCTGTTCGGGGATTATTTTTCCAGCGACGGGTTCGAGAAATTGATCGTCTCCGGCGCGACGGTCGCTGACCGCCGTGACGCTGTTTTATCGTTGATCGAGCGTAACATCGATGCGGGGTTTGGAGATAGCGGTTTCAAAAACACTCTCCTGGAACGCGCGAAGGCAGCGTTTGAAGCATCCGCTTCCGAGGATGCAGACGCGTTGTGTAGGCGGGTTTATTCGGAACTCAATGTAGGTCTGGGCCTGTCGTCGCAAGATGCCGCCGGGATTGCGTTTCTGGCGAAATATGACCCGAAGACACCGGTCGATCGGAATAGTACGATTTGTGGCGATTTGCGGTTGACGACTTCGCTTGCCAAAACGGGCGTGTTCGACGGCCTTGAGCGGGCAGGGGCCGTTATGGCGGCGACACAGGCGCGGGAACCAGAAGTGGTCGTCTCGGAAAAATCTGCGGCTGTCCCGACAGGAAGATACGTATGTCTTGGCGTGAGCGGGCCGAGGATCGCGGAACATTGCGACGTTTTGAACGCCATCGCCAAGGAGTGGCGCGGCGGGTCGAAGTTTCTTCAAATGTTGTCGTCGCGCCGGTATATCGGCCGTCATGTAGGGCTTGAGGAGCCGACGGAAAGTATGGGGTTTGCAGCGAGGCGGTTCGAGGACCGGAGGCAATTATTGATTCACATCGCCTTGTCCCGGGTCGAGAATTTCGCGTGTTTCCGAATGGTGCGGCAGAATCCGGATTATTTTGAAGCGCTTTTGATGATGCGCGATGCCGGTACCGGGTTGGCGCGCCGATTGGATGTCTTCGAATTCGCGTTTGAAAGCGATGGGCGGGTTGGCCGCATTCGTCGGAGAGCGGCCTTGCCATCCGATGTCGAGGAAGCGCGGCGTTTGCCCGAAACCTCGCGGTGCCGAAGGGAATTTCTCGATGCTCGTCAAACCGAGATAAAAAGATTGGTCCGTCAGTATTGGCGATTGCCATCGGCGCGGAGTTGATTTTAGCCCTGAATTGGGTGATGAAGCGCTCGAAATCCCGACTTCCGACAAGAAGATGCCTACCGCATCGGTGCGTCGAGTCTTACTGATACGCGGAGGCGCAGGACTATTTCCAAAGCACTACTGATTGTCCATCAGGAACACTCTGATCCGGGACGTGTCGGCGCTATTGTCTCGGATCTTGGATATGAAATTGATCGCAGATGCCCCAATCTCGGCGATCCGCTTCCGGAGAATCTTGAGGAACACGATGCCGTCGTGATCTTTGGCGGACCGCAAAGCGCGAACGACCGGGAGAATGACGAGGCGCCGGGTATACGGACGGAATTGGATTTCATTCCCAAGATATTAGAGTCGGAAACCCCCTATCTGGGGATATGCCTCGGTGCGCAGATTTTGGCAAAAGTTTTAGGCGCGAATGTTGGACCGCATCCGGACGGGTGCATCGAAGCGGGTTATTACGAGGTGGAGCCGACGCCGGAAGGTGCGCAATACCTGGATAGGTCGATGATGTTCTATCAATGGCACCGTGAAGGATTCGAATTGCCGCCGGGTGCGACCTTGCTGGCGCGTGGCGAGCTGTTTGCGAATCAAGCTTTCCGATATGGATGCAATGCTTATGGCCTCCAATTTCACCCGGAAGTGCTCGAACCGAATATCCGCCGTTGGTCGAGCCGGGGAACCGAACGTTTGAAGGCTCCGGGTGCGCGGCCGCCACAGACCCATCTAGACGGGTTCCGTAAATACGATCCGGATGTCGATCACTGGATTCGAGGATTTGTGAGTACGATATTCGACAGGGTTTCAACATCGATCCAAGTTGAAGCTGCCGACTGAATCACCCGATGTGTCGTCCGTCTCCCTCAATAAACGCGTGGAGCGGGTTAATCCTTGAGCGTCGAAAGCGCGGTTTCCGCTTGCTTGAAAGCGTCGCTCCATCGGTTCTTACGTGATTCCAAAATCACCGGCGGACGCCGCCTGGGGTTGTTGAAGGCCTGGTCCCGAATGTCCGTGGACATCAATTCGCTGTTCTCCGCGAAGGCGATTTCCGTCATTGGTCGTGAGCGCCGCAATGAAAGATGGCGTTGTTTTATATCTCGCCAGATTCGAAAAACGCGGCCTCGATATGGCAGATGAAATTTCGGTTTTGCCGAATGATAGCGTTTGAGCGCGGTAAACCACGATCCGGTTTCATTATGCAGCGCGGATAAATATTTGGCTCCATAGGCGACATTTAGGCTCGGCTCAAGCGCCGATTCAACGGAATCGAAAGCATCGCCGTGATGCATTAAATTTATCTGCATACAGCCGACATCGATGTTTCGGGTGCCGCGTCGCTGCAGTTCTTTCACGGCTTCGACGGCTTCGGACTTGCTGGCGTAAAAGCGACCTTCTTTCTCGGCCATTACAGTCCAAGGCCAGGCAACAAGTTGACGGGTTGCTTCGTTGCGTCGGCCGGACTCCGCCACCGAAAGCGCTTGAATGAGCGCATCCGGAACATCGCGCATACGTTCCTCCCGCTGTGCCGCGGTTAGACAATATGCCGTTTCGGCTTCGTTTAGATATCCATTCGCGTTCGAGGCATGAATAAGACCGAAATTTAGGGATATATAACCGGCAAAGAAGAGAAGAAAAGTTTTAAAATTCATAAAACACCCGCTTGAGTTAACAGTTATTTATAATAAAAGTAGCGCCATGGCAATATTACTAAGTGAATCGTAAAAATAACGATCTGATTATTGAGGGAAGTATTTAAAATACCGCTTCTTTACCAAAAATAAAAAAAGTGGATGCCGATCACTGTGCCCGTGCTTCTCAAATGATTATGTTTAGTGACGGTGGTGGTAAAATAAAGCGCACGTAAAATTATGAAATGCCGAAATTGCAATCAGGGCCCTAGGATTTAAGCAATTAGTCGCACCGGGCACCCTATTTCGCCGCGAACGGACGATTTCTTCCTATGTTTGCCCGCGAATGGGACATCGTAAAGTCGCTCGACCAGAACGGCGAAATCGGAGTATCCCCATGGTCATGGAGCGCCGTATTGCCGCGATGTAGTGTTCTCTAGCGTTCGTATCCAAGATTGGGCGCCAGCCATCTTTCGGCCGTGACGAGGTCGACGCCTCGCCGGTTTGCATAATTCTGCACTTGATCCTTGCTGATCCGCCCGATGCCGAAATATTGCGCGTCCGGATGCGAGAAATAAAACCCGGATACCGCCGCCGTCGGCAACATGGCGAAACTTTCCGTTAATGTGATCTCGGCATTCGCTTCCGCATCCAGCAGATCGAAGAGAGCCCGTTTTTCCGAATGATCCGGGCAGGCCGGATAGCCCGGCGCGGGTCGTATGCCGCGGTAGTTTTCCGCGATTAAGTCCGCGTTCGACAAGTTCTCCTCGGGCGCGTATCCCCAAAACTCCCGGCGGACCCGTTCGTGCAAATGCTCGGCGAACGCCTCCGCCAATCTATCCGCCAAGGCTTTTAAAAGGATATCGCTGTAGTCATCATGATTGGATTGGAAACCGGCCAAATGCGCCTCGATTCCGAGTCCCGTCGTGATCGCGAAAGCACCGATATAATCGGCGATCCCGGTATCTTTCGGGGCGATGAAATCGGCCAGACAAAAATTCGCGCGCTCCTCGCGTTTCACCATTTGCTGGCGCAGGAAATGGAAACTTGTTTGCGGCTTCGAGCGGTCGTCGTCTCGGTAAATTTCGACATCGTCTCCTGTCGCGTTCGCCGGGAAAAACCCTATGACGGCTTTGGCTTTCAGCCAATTTTCCGAAACAATTTGCGTCAACATTTCCTGGGCGTCTTCAAAGAGCTTTTCGGCGGCATTGCCGACAATCGCATCCTTGAAGATTTCCGGATAAGTGCCGGCGAGCTCCCAGGTGCGGAAGAACGGCGTCCAATCAATGGCACGCACAAGTTCGGACAGATCGTAATCCTCGAATTTTTTCAGGCCGAGGAAGGTTGGTTTCGGCGGTGTGTATGAGCGCCAATCGGTGGAGAACGCGCGCGCGCGCGCGGCGGCGAGGGGCAGGCGTTTACTGCGCGCTTCCTTGCCGGAGTGACCGTCGCGGAGGAGTTGGTATTCCGTCAGTGTCTTCTCGATTAGTGGTTCCCGTTGGGTATCGCTTACCAGACTGCTGGCGACACCGACGGCGCGAGATGCGTCGACGACATGGAGAGTCGGGCCTTTATAGTTTGGCGCAATCTTGACCGCGGTATGGATTTTCGATGTTGTCGCACCGCCGATCAGGAGCGGTATATCGAGGTCGGCACGCTGCATTTCCGCGGCGACCATGGTCATTTCCTCGAGCGACGGCGTGATAAGACCGGAGAGGCCGATCATGTCGGCTTTCTCCTCACGTGCGGTTTCCAGTATCTTCGAGTAGGGCACCATGACGCCCAGATCGATGACCTCGAAGTTATTACAGCCGAGGACGACGCCGACGATGTTCTTGCCGATGTCATGAACGTCGCCTTTGACGGTCGCCATGACGACCCGTCCCTTGGGGCCGGAACCCACGTCTTTCTGAGCTTCGATGAAGGGTTGCAGATGGGCAACCGCTTGTTTCATCACCCGCGCGCTTTTGACGACTTGCGGCAGAAACATTTGGCCGGAGCCGAACAAATCACCGACCACATTCATGCCGTCCATGAGCGGGCCTTCGATGACTTCGATGGGTCGCGCCGCCGATTGCCGCGCTTCTTCGGTATCCTCGATGATGAAGTCGGTGACGCCTTCGACCAGCGCATGCTCGAGCCGTTTTTCGACCGGCGCTTCACGCCAGCGCAAATCGACCACGCGTTTTTTGCCGCTGCCTTTGAACTGTTCCGCGATTTCCAGCAAGCGGTCGGTCGCGTCGGGCCGTCGGTTCAGCACGACGTCCTCGACCGGTTCGCGGAGGTCCTTGGGAATATCCGCATAGACCGCGAGCTGTCCCGCGTTGACGATGGCCATGTCCATGCCGGCCTGAATGGTGTGATAGAGGAACACTGAATGCATGGCCTCCCGCACTTGCTCGTTGCCGCGGAAGGAGAAGGAAAGATTGGAGAGTCCGCCCGAAACCTTGGCGCCAGGAAGTGTTTCCTTGATCTGGCGGCAAGCTTCGATGAAAGCGACACCGTAACCGTTGTGCTCTTCGATCCCGGTTGCGACCGCGAAGATATTGGGGTCGAAGATAATGTCCTGTGGGGGGAATCCGATTTCGTCGGTGAGTATGCGGTAGGCTCGGGTGCAAATCCCGACCTTGCGTTCCACGGTATCGGCCTGACCTTCTTCGTCGAACGCCATGACAACAACCGCCGCGCCGTAGCGGAGAATCTCTCGGGCTTGCTCGCGGAACGGTTCCTCACCTTCCTTCATACTGATCGAATTGACGATGGCCTTGCCTTGCACGCATTTCAGTCCGGCTTCGATCACAGACCATTTCGACGAATCGATCATCACCGGTACCCGACAGATGTCCGGCTCGGAGGCCACTAGTTTGAGGAATGTTGTCATCGCCAGTTCGGAATCGAGCATGGCTTCGTCCATGTTGATATCGATGACCTGGGCGCCGTTCTCGACCTGTTGGCGGGCGACTTCGAGGGCGGTTTCGTATTCGTCCTCCATAATGAGCTTCTTGAACCGGGCGGAGCCCGCGACATTGGTGCGCTCGCCGACGTTTACGAACCCGGTGACGTCGTCCAAATGCAACGGCTCCAGTCCGGAAAGCGTGCAAAAGGGAGCTGGCTCCGCCGCACTGCGTGGCGCTTTGTCGGCGAGGGCGTCGGCGATCGCCGCGATATGTTCCGGCGTCGTGCCGCAACAGCCGCCGGCCACATTTAAAAATCCGCTCTCGGCGAACTCTGCGATGCTCGACGCCATGCTGTCGGGGGTATCGTCGTACTCGCCGAACTCATTCGGCAATCCGGCATTCGGATAGATGCTGACGGGAATATCTGCGATGCGCGAAATTTCCTGGATGTAAGGGCGCAGGTCGTCGGCGCCGAGCGCGCAATTGAATCCCACGGTGAGAGGATTTGCGTGGCGGATCGAGGCCCAGAAGGCTTCCGCCGTCTGACCCGAAAGGGTGCGTCCCGACGCATCGGTAATGGTGCCGGAGATCATCACTGGCAGGCGCGTTCCGGTTCGATGGAAAAAGCGTTCCGCCGCATAGATCGCGGCCTTGCTGTTCAGGGTGTCGAAAATGGTTTCGATCAACAGCAAATCCGCTCCGCCGTCGGCGAGGCCCCGTATCGATTCGTCATACGCCGTAACGAGTTCATCGAATGTGACGTTCCGATATCCCGGATCGTTGACGTCCGGAGAGATTGACGCTGTCTTGCTCGTCGGACCCAGGGCACCGGCGACGAAGCGCGGTCTATCGGGGGTCTCTTGCTGCACTGTCGCGGCGGCACGGCAGGCAATTTCGGCGGCGGTTTTATTGAGCTCGTAGACGAGACCTTCCATGCCGTAATCCGCTTGGGAGATTGACGTCGAGTTGAACGTATTGGTCTCAATAATATCAGCGCCCGCGCGTAAAAACCCTTCATGGATTTCCTGTACAATGCCGGGCTGCGTGAGCGCGAGGATGTCGTTGTTGCCCTTGAGGTCCCGCTCGAAATCGCGAAAACGGCTACCGCGATAGGCGGATTCGTCCAATACATAGGATTGGATCATCGTGCCCATCGCGCCGTCCAGCATCAGGATACGTTCGCGTAGCTGCGACTTGAGTTCGTCGGTTCGTCCGGCGTCTCGGCCGATTTCATTGAGTGGCATTGCTCTGAATCCTGCTTTACGCCGCGTCGGCGCTATTGCTCACGCTTGGACGCATACCGAGCCGCCAGCAAATGGCATAGGTAAGCGCCGCCCTGTTGAGGGTGTAAAAATGAAAGGCATTGACGCCGTGTGCCGACAAATCTTCGCATTGGTCGATGGCGACGCTCGCGGCGATCAAATTTCGCGTCTCTGGGTCGCGGTCAAGGCCTTCGAATTGGGACGCAATCGATGCGGGCACGGTTGTCGCACATTTTCCGCTAAATTCGACGACCTTGGCGAAATTGGTGATGGGAAGGATGCCGGGAACGATAGGCACCGTAATCCCGGCGGCAGTGGTGGCGTCGCGGAATCGATAGAAGAGATCGTTATCGAAGAAATATTGAGTCAGAATGCGCGTCGCACCGGCATCGACCTTGCGTTTAAGATTATCGAGATCCGCGCTTTGATTTGGAGAGTCTGGGTGATTTTCCGGATAACCGGCGACCGAGATTTCGAAATCGGCTATTTTGCGTAAACCCGCGACTAGTGCGCCCGCGTTCTCAAAACCGTCCGGATGCGGCGCGTAGGAAGTCTCACCTTTCGGAGGATCACCGCGCAAGGCAACAATATGCCGAATGCCGGCTTCCCACCAACCTCTTGCGAGCGTTTCAATTTCCGCTTGGGTTGCGCCCACACACGTCAAATGTGCGGCCGGTCTAACGGGCATGGATGTGTGAATGCGTTCCACCAATTGTTCGGTGCGGCTTCGGGTGGAGCCGCCGGCGCCATAGGTCACGGAGAAGAATGCCGGCGCGAGTGGCGCTAGTTTTTCCATGACATTCCACAGTTGCGCTTCGGCATCCGTATTGTGAGGCGGGAAGAATTCAAAACTTACGGTCGGGCTTACAGCCATGATTCGGAGCCTTTCTCGGACGCATCCAATCGTTTGGGATGCATTTCGGTGAGCGTTGCAGACCAGAGGCATACGGTTAAGGGGTCGCCGGAGAGATGAACCGTTTCGACCGGCTCCAAGCCGGCCCCGCGGAACCAAGTCTCCATTTCTGAATCGGTAAAGCCGAGCCAACGATGGGCGTGTTCGTCCATTAGAAGGGATTCGTCATGAGGGGCGAAATCGATCACCACGATACTGCCGCCCGGTCGGAGTAGACGAACCGCTTCGGCAAGGACCGATGCCGGGTCGTCGGCATAGTGGAGCACCAAATGGAATGTGGCGACGTCGAAACTTTCCGGCTGCAATTCCAACTGCCGCATATCGCCATAGCGTACATGGCAATTCGTAAGGTCGGTACGGGCCAAATTTGCCCGCGCGACCGTCAACATCTCGTGGGACAGATCGATGCCGATGGCCCGTTCCGTCATCGGCGCGACGATCTCTAGAATTCTGCCGGTTCCAGTTCCGATATCGACATGGCTCCATCCCGGCCGCGCCGGCAGCAGATCCCGCAGCGCGCGTTCGACTGATTGGTCATCCACGTGCATGCGACGGATTTCGTCCCAATTCTGCGCGTTTCGTTTGAAGAATTCCTCGGCGCGAACCGCGCGATTCCGTCGTACCGTGTCCAATCTCATCCGATCACGGTCTCTGACCGTGTCATCGTTCGGCGTGAGGCTCAGCAAAGCCTTGGCGAGTGCCGCGTTGGCGCCCGTTTCGGCCACGCTGTAAAAAGCCCACGCACCTTCGCGAAACCGCTCCAGGAGGCCAGCTTCCACCATTAATTTTAGGTGTCGCGATACTCTCGGCTGGCTTTGACCCAAAATCTGCGTCAATTCGCTGACCGAAAGTTCTGTTTCGCTGCAAAGCGCCAGCACCCGGAGCCGAGTGTCTTCCGCGGCGGCGCGTAGTCCCTGAAGCAATCTTTCCATGGGAAATCCAAATTAATTCAACAAAATAATAATATAAAGAAATGTTTATGTAAACATATCTATGCGCTTGCATGGCCCTATAGGGCATTTGTGTGAGATATATTTGCAACAACATTGTCCCATGAACGCCTCCGGGAAAGATCAGTTGTGGTCATATGAAAATGCATATGTTACGTGATTGGATACGTAACGGGTGCCTTGCTTAAGGCACTGGTCCATAGGTTTTTGTGAGATA
>Ga0055584_100007218_pt1 | contig 10899 bp, 9 predicted proteins | sample OSDHelmetaG_FD_58716 | JGI IMG/M metagenome (GOLD analysis project Ga0055584, IMG submission 58716) | Pelagic marine sediment microbial communities from the LTER site Helgoland, North Sea, for post-phytoplankton bloom and carbon turnover... | ecosystem: Environmental > Aquatic > Marine >...
CCGTCGTCACCGATCGTGAACGCCACGAAGTCGCCGCCGAACGACTGGCCGACGATCAAGGTGGAGCCGTCCGGTGTGATCACACTGCCGTTCGGGAACCGCAGCGCCTCGGCGGCCACCGTCACCGATCCGTCCGGCCGGACCAGGGCGAGGTCGGCAGGGGCGTAGGTGGCGCGTGCGTCCAGGTCGAACCCGAAGTTGCCGACGTACGCATCTCCGTTGGCGGCGACCACCATGTCGTTGCAGTGCCAGGCAGCGACGTCGCCGAGGTCGGCGTGCTCGACGAGGTTGCCGTCACCCGCATCCCGCATGAGCCGACGGGTGGTCATGAACACGACGAGGAGCGAGCCGTCGGGCATCCATCCCAGACCCGAGGGCCGGTCCTCGAGGTCTGTGTACGACGCTGTGCGGTCGCCGGCGGCCGAGACCCGGTAGATCGCCCGCTGGTGGAAGTCCGAGTACCAGAGGGCACCGTCGTGCCATCTCGGACCCTCCCCGAAATCGACGCCGTCCACGAGCAGTTCCCAGTCGTTCATCGCACCGAACCTACGCGCTCCCGGCAGGTGGGGGAGCGCCGGGCCGATCCCTCCGAGGTCACTCGCGACCGATGAGTGACGGGGCGGTGAACCTGCACCCGGCGTGGACGGATGCCCAGCGACGACGACCGCCGGCCGCAGTGGGCCGACCGTCACCATCGCGTCCTACGCTCGGACGATGACGTTCGCGACCGAGGTCATCGTGGACGACGCCGGCACCCGGCGTGGTCCGGCCTGCGAGCCCCGGCAGATGCTCGCCGACCAGGAGTACGACGGCCATGCGAGCGTGCACGACGATGCCGTGGCCGGCGACCTGGGTCTGGCCGGCGCCCCGATCGAGGGCCCGACGCACTTCAGCCAGTTCGATCCACTGGCATTCGACGTGTGGGGCCCCAGGTGGTTCGAGTCCGGATGCATCAGCGCCCACTTCCTGAACATGGTCGTCGAGGGCGAGTCGGTCGTCGCCTCGCTGACACCCGACGGCGACGGTTCGGCACGCATCGGTGCCGTGAAGGGCGACGGATCACCGGTGCTCACCGGCACGGCGTCGACCGACGCCGAGATCCCGACCGAACTCGACGAGGGGCTCCAGAAGATGCGGTCCCGCGACCCGGTTGAGCTGTTCATCGTCGACCAGGTGACCATCGGGCCGGTCGTCGACGCGGCGCCGCAGGCCGTCTCGATCGACATGGAGGCCTCGAACGGCCATCTCTATCCGTTCTCGTTGCGCCAGAAGCTCGACGGGATCACCGAACCGACCGCGTGGTACGAGTCGGCCGACAACCCATGGGATCGACCGATCCTGCCGTTCGAGATGTTCAGCGTGCTCGCGGCCAAGGCGAACGGTCGACTCCGGGTCCGCGGGCCGGCGGTCGGGCTGTTCATCGACCTCGAGGTGCGTGCCGTCGACGGTCCACTGTTCGTGGGTGAGCAGTACCTGCTCGAACGTAAGGTCCTGGCGGCGGGTCAGAGTCGCCGCGTCGAGTCACACTGGGTGCGCACGACCGTCCGCGTCGCGGCGACCGGGCAGCACGCGGCCACGGTGCTCCTGCATGCGGGAGTGTTCAAGGCGTCCTACGCCGACTATCCCTCCGACCGGCTCTGAGCGTACGGTCGAGGCATGAGCACGACTACCGATGGCACCCCGGTCCGGGTCGGTGACGAGTTCGACGGCGCGCGTGTCGTCGACGCCCTCAACCGACTGCTCCGGCTCCGGACGACCCCGATCGGGATGAAGCGGTTCGCGACCGTGTCCGACATGGAGTCCGTCCCGAAGATCCGCCGACCGTCCGCCGTCCACACGACCGATCAGATCGTCGGGCAGGCGGCACGGAACGGGTGGACCGTCGGAATCACGAAAGGCGACCTGGTCGGTGACCAGTGTGCAGCGGTCATCGGTCTGCAACCCCGCGACGACGAATGGCTCGAGGGTCGTCGATATGCCGGTGTGTGGTACTCGACCCCGGAGGATGCTGCACTCCACCAGGCGGCGATGGATCTCCCGTCGTTCGGCGACCACGAAGCGCTCGCCGTGTCGCCGCTCACGAGCGGGCGGCTCGACCCTCCCGACATCTGCCTGATCTACGCGACCCCGGCCCAGATGATCCTGTTCATCAACGGGCTGCAGTGGACGGGCTACCGGAAGCTGGAGTGGGGGTGTGTCGGTGAGTCGTCCTGTGCCGACTCGTGGGGCCGGGCCCTCGCCAGCGGCGAGCCGAGCCTCTCGATCCCGTGTTTCGCGGAGCGACGGTACGGCGGGGTGATGGAGGACGAACTCCTGATGGCGATCCCGCCGTCGTTCCTGCCGAAGGTGATCGACGGCCTCACGGCGCTGTCCCGGAACGGTCTCCGCTACCCGATCCCACCATACGGGGTGAACGCCGACGCGCGGGCCGGGCTCGGCGTCAGCTACGGCGACTGACGGGTCCCCGTGCTGATCAAGAATGCCGTGCTCGACCGCATCGCCGCCGGCGAGGTCGACACGCTGTTCCGCCGCCAGAAACGCCCCACCGTCAAGACCGCCGGCACGCTGCGCACACGCATCGGCATGCTCGACATCGTGCGAGTGGATCGGGTCGAGCTCGACGAGATCAGCGCACGAGACGCGCGACGCGGTGGGTTCGACTCGGTCGCGGAGGTCGTGGCCGAGCTGACCCGGAAGCCCGAAGGCGACTTCTACCGCGTCCGGGTTCGAGTGGGTGGTCCCGACCCCCGCGAGACGCTGCGCGAGCAGACCGAGCTGTCGACGGACGACCTGGAGCAGGTTCGGGCTGCGCTCGACCGGTTCGACGCGCGCGGCCCCTGGACGCGGCAAATCCTGGCGATGATCTCCGACCGGCCGCACGTCCGCGCACCCGACCTCGCCGCATCGATCGACTGGGAGACGAAGCCGTTCAAGGAACACGTCCGCAAGCTCAAGGGCCTCGGCCTCACGATCAGCCACAACCCCGGCTACGAGCTGTCACCGCGCGGTCGCGCCGTGATGACGGCCCTCGATCGAGACGTGGTCGGGAGCGACCCCGGCGACGAGACGTCGTAGTCTCGGATCCATGTGGGCGATCCAGATCGAGGAGACCGGCGGGCCCGAGGTGCTGCAGTGGCGCGAGCTGCCCGATCCCGCACCCGAGGCGGGGCAGGTGGTGGTCGAGGTCGCGGCGGCCGGGCTGAACTACATCGACACCTACCAACGCACTGGCCTGTACCCCGTCCCGTTGCCCTACGTGCTCGGGCTCGAGGGATCCGGCGTCGTGTCCGCCGTCGGTGACGGTGTCGATCGCTGGTCGGTCGGCGACCGTGTCGCCTGGCCCGGAAGCCCCGGCTCGTACGCGACCCGGGTCGCATTGCCGGCCGAACGGATCGTCGCCGTCCCGGAGTCGGTCGACCTGGATCTGGCGGCGGCGATCCCGCTGCAGGGCATGACCGCGCACTACCTCGTCACCGACACGTTCCCGCTCCGTGGCGACAGCCGGTGTCTGGTGCATGCCGGCGCGGGCGGTGTCGGGCTGCTGCTGATCCAGATGGCGAAGCTGCTCGGCGCCGAGGTGTTCACGACCGTGGGCAGCCCGGAGAAGGCCGAGTTGGCGAGTGCGGCGGGCGCCGATCACACGATCCAGTACCGGGACGTCGACTTCGCCGAAACGATCGTCGACATCGCCGGGCCGCGCCCACTCGACGTAGTGTACGACGGGGTGGGCAGGACGGTGTTCGACCAGAGCCTCACGTTGCTCCGGCCGCGGGGGATGATGGTCACGTTCGGGAACGCGTCGGGCCCGGTCGATCCCGTCTCGCCGCTCGCGCTCTCGAGCAACGGCTCGATCTTCCTGACCCGCCCGACGCTGTTCGACTACATCGCGGACCGTTCGGAGCTGGAGCGGCGCGCCACCGATCTCTTCGACTGGATCGCCGACGGCCGGATCGACGTCCGGATCGGTCACCGGTTCGCCCTCGCCGACACGGCCGACGCACATCGGGCGATCGAGGGACGGGCGACCACCGGCAAGGTGCTGCTCACCACCGCCGACTGAGCAGGCGCACCGAGCGTGCGGGTCAGCAGTCCGCGAACACGAAGGTCGGATGGCGGCCGGCACGCAACTCGATCACCGTCACCTGCTCGGGGTCGGGGTCGCCCGCCACCAAGTCGCCGGCATCGTCGGGTGCGGCGAAGGAATCGGTGTCGCTGAGCAGGACCACGTCGATGCCCCCGGCATCGGCGTAACCCACCTGGAAACAACTGTCGAGCGGATCGACCGTGATGACGTCGGCGTGCTCGGCCCAGGTGGAGCCGATGGTGACACCGTCCTCGGTCGCGAGGTCGGGCGGGGCTTCCTCGGCGAGCCTCCAACCGGTGAGGATCAGCGTTTCGGGCGCACCGGCACCGAACTGCGCGCAGAGTGCGACGGCGAAGCACACGGTCCGGCCGTACGGCGACACGTATGCCTGCTCGCCGGTCTCGTCGAGGAACATGCCCTCGTCGGCGACCGGGAACGCGGCGAGGACGTCGTCGACCGGGTCACCCAGGATTGCAGCGAGACCCGGCACGACGTCGACGTCACGGTCACCGAACCGCCAGGGTCCGATGCTGTCGAACGTGAGGACGAGGTCGTCGGGTGAGTCCGGCGGGGCCGTGGACGGCGTGGTCGTCGCGGCCTGCGTGGTGGGTGGCGCCGGCTCGCTGGTGGGCGGAGTCGTTGGCTCGGCGGCGGGTTCGGGCGTCGTGCTCTCGGCGGATTCGGGCGTCGTGCTCTCGGTGGTCGGGGTCGTCGGTTCGGTCTCGTCCGGGGCATCCGTCGTCTCGACGCCTCCCACCGACGCCGGCGGGAGGGTCTCGCGTGCTCGCTGGTCGTCCTCGGGGCGGGTGCAGCCGACGATGACGATCGCTCCTGCGAGGATCACCGTTGCCCGGCGGCGCCACGACGTCATCGTGGTCACGTTACCCACCGGTCTCGGGTGGGCCATGGCGCGAGGCGCCTCAGAGCGACCTGACGTGAGGTCGCAGTGCGATGAGCGCGCTCGCGGCCGCGCAGATCAGCCCGGCGATCATCATCGCCGCACTGACGGAGGTAGCTGAGACCAGCCCGACGAGCAGCAGCGCTCCGAGCGGGAACGAACCGTGCTGGGCCATCGTCGCGAGCCCCATCACTCTGCCCATCAACTCGGGAGGGGTGTTGACCTGGGTCAGTGTGCGCAGTGTCGTCATCACGACACCACCGCACAGACCCCACCCGAACGAACACAACGCGGTGACGACGTACACGCGTGATGCGCCGATCGCGACGAGGCCACCGCCGATCGTCGTCACGGAGAAGATCGTCAGGAGCAACCCGGGTCTCGACGGCGTCCACCGGGTGGCGAGCAACATCGAGGTCGTCATCATGCCGATGCTCATGAACACCATGAGCGCACTCGCGGCAAGCGATTTGGTGCCGAGCACGTCTCGGGCGAACTCCGGTATGAGCAGCGTCGATGTCGCGATGGCCAGTCCGAGCACGGTCGTGATCGCCAGGAGGGATCGCAGCGGCTCGGTTCCGAGTGCGATCCGTGCGCCGTGTCGGATGGCCCCGCGCCGGTCGGCCGGCTCGGACTGTTCCGGGAGCCGCGTCCTCGCGAACACGAGAGCGCCGAGCCCGCCGGCGATCGTGACGAGCCAGAAACCGGCAGCCACACCGAAGACCTGGATCACGGCGCCGCCGAGGAACACGCCCGCGATCGTCGACACCGTCATGCTGAGGTTCTGGATCGCGACGCCCTGCATGAGACGGCCCGATGGCACGAGTGCGGGGACGAGTGCCTGGAGCAGCGGCATGATCATCGACGGGGCGATCGCGGTCAGGAAGCCGAGAATCATCGCGAGCTGCACCGTCATCAGGTCGCCGGTGATCAGGAGCGCGGTGAGTCCGAACCCGGCCGCGCTGATGACGAACATGGCGACGCCGAACCTCTGTGGGTCGAGCCGGTCGACGAGCGACCCCGCCCACGCCGACAGGAACAGGGGAGGCAGACCGATCGCGATGCCGACGATCGCGGTGGCCGGGTTCCAATCGGTCAACTCGCCGACCAACCACACGAAGACGAACCGACTGGTGCCGAATCCGACTGCGGCCAGCACGTTGGCGACCATGAGTCCGCCGAATCCCGGGAGCTGGAACAGCCCGCTCACGCCGGCGGACGGCTGCTGGGCCCGATCGACCCCACCCATGGACGCCTGTGGCGCGTCCGCGGTCATCCGGAGCTCGTTGGAATCATCGGGTCAGCCTGTCATGGGACGGCGCCACGGGCAGGGTCGGACACATCGTCCGCCCGAGGTCAGATCGGAGCGAGCCACGACCGGGCGTCGATCATCATCTCGATGCGTTGGGTGTGGGCCATGTCGTATCCCTGGATCGACACGTCCCAACCGGCATCGGTGAGTGCCGACGCGGCCCCCCGCCCACGATCGGGCGGGATGATCGGGTCGCGCTCGCCGACCTGGATCAGTGCCGGCCGTCCACGGCCGCTGTCGATCGCCAGGTCGAGTTCGACGCCGTCGATGTCGGCGAGACCGCAGCACATCGCCCAGACACCGCCGTAGGCCGGTGCCCCCGAGCGGAGCACGAGCGAGAGCGCCAGAAACCCGCCTTGTGAGAATCCTCCGATGACGGTCTGCTCGGGCCCGACGCCGGCGCTGTCCATCCCCGTGGTGACGTAGTCGTCGAGCAGGTCGAGGGCCCCGAGGAAGGACTCGGCGACCGGGCCGGTGTCGGTCCGGTCGTACCACGACGCGCCGTCACCTTCCGGCAGGTCGTGGGGCGCGCGCGGACAGAAGGCACTGAACCGTTCGTCGGGGTCCACGAGGGGCACATAGGCGGCGAGGTGGTGCTGTTCGGCGCTCCAGCCGTGCAGCAGGATCAGCAGCCGTTCGGCGCCGTCGCGAATCATCGGGTAGGTCGTCAGTTCCACGAGCGTCACCTTGCCAGACCCGCAGTCGAAGTGGGCGATCCGGCGCGGACCCGGACCGTTGAAGTGGGGTCGAACCGACCGTCCACGCCGCGCGGCGCGCTCGTTCGGGGCGGACGGTCGGGCGCGCTCGGCTCGGTACGGCTGCGGACGAGCAGGCCATCGATCCTCGCTCCTCGGTCGGACACGGACGTGACCGTGCGCACGGTCGCGTCAGCACGTTCCCGGTCGTGTCGGTCGCTTCGCGTCGAGCGAAACCGCCATCGGCCGGCCGCCGACGGGGGCACGAGCCATCGTGCGAGGTTTGAATCACCCGGCGCCGGCGTAACGTCACTTCCATGAGCTCGCCCGAGAGGATCCTCGTCGTGGGTGGCACCGGCTATGTCGGAGGTCGTCTGGTACCGCGCCTGATCGATGCCGGGTACGAGGTTCGCGTGCTCGCCCGGTCGCCCGTCCGCGCGCAGCGATTCGACTGGTCGGACGACGTCGATCTCGTCGAGGGCGACGTGCTCGACCGCAAGTCGCTCGATGCTGCGTTCACCGGCTGCACCGCTGCCTACTACCTCGTGCACTCGATGGGATCGGCTGACGACTTCGAGGAGACCGACCAGCGCGCGGCGACCAACTTCCGCGACGCGGCGGACGCCGCGGGGATCGAGCGCATCGTCTACCTCGGAGGCATGGGTGACGGCGCCGAGCTGTCCGCCCACCTCTCCAGCCGCCACGAAGTGGGGGAGATCCTCGCGTCCGGCGCCACCCCCTGTACCGAGCTCCGCGCCGCGGTGGTCATCGGATCCGGGTCCCTGTCGTTCGAGATGCTGCGGTACCTCACCGAGGTTCTCCCGGTCATGACGACACCCACCTGGGTGCGCACCCACTGCCAGCCGATCGCGATCCGTGACGTGCTGTACTACCTCGTCGGCGTGTTGGACGACGCCGAACGGATCGACCGGCGGCTCGACATCGGCGGCCCGGATGTCCTCAGCTACCAGGAGATGATGCAGGTCTTCGCCGAGGAGGCGGGACTGCGCCGTCGGGTGATCGTCCCCGTCCCGGTCCTGTCCCCCGGGCTGTCATCGCGTTGGGTGGGGCTCGTCACCCCGCTCCCGTCGAGGATAGCCCGCCCCCTGATCGACTCGCTCCGGCACGAGGTCGTCATGTCCGATCACGAGATCGACGATGTCGTGCCGCACCAGCCGATCGGGTTCCGGCACTCGGTCGCACTGGCGCTCGGCCGGACACGGAACGAGGCGGTCGACACCCGATGGAGTGACGCCGGCTTCACACCGGCCGACACGATTCCGGGGGACCCCGAATGGGCCGGTGGTGCGACCTACCGTGACCATCAGACCGTGACGACCCCGGCCGATCGGGCCGACCTGTACCGGGCGTTCGCTCGAATCGGAGGGGCCAACGGCTACTACGTCGCGAACTGGGCATGGCGTCTCCGTGGGCTCCTCGACGCGCTGATCGGCGGTCCCGGGCTCCGGCGAGGACGTCGGCACCCGGTCGATCTGCGGCCGGGCGAGTCACTCGACTTCTGGCGGGTCGCGACCGTCGACGTCGGCACGCAGCTCCGGCTCGAGGCCCAGATGCGTGTGCCGGGACGTGCATGGTTGTCGTGGACCATCGAGGACGAGGATCCCGACGACGGCCGGATCGAGCTGCACCAGGTCGCCGAGTTCGCGCCCCGTGGCCTCTGGGGTCGCGCCTACTGGTACTCGATGCTGCCGTTCCACTGGGCGATCTTCGCCCGCATGGCACGGTCGATCACGCGGTACGCCGAGTCGTCGGTCGCCACCGACACGCCCTGATCAGCGTCGGGCCACGCGACCCGTCGTCGCGAGCGATGCGCTCAGCCGAGCGTGACGCCGATCCTGGGGAGCACCTCTTCGGCGGTCATCTGGAGTTGTTCGTCCATCTGCTCCTGCGTGAGGCCGGGCATGTCGAAGAACAGCACGACGTGTTCGACGCCGACCTCGTCGCGGTAGCGGCCGAGCAGGTCGGCGCACTCCTCCGGTGATCCGATCAGCATCATGTCCTGCTCGATCGAGTCCTCGATCGTCGGCCGGAAGTCGAACGGCACCGGGCTGCCGTCGGGCATCGTGTAGGCCCGGAACCGGCCGTACGGCGCAAGGAAGCGGATCCACTCGTCGTGGGGATTGCGGCCGGTACGGATCGCGTCCTCCCGCGTCGGACCGACGTGCATGTTGATCGCGAGACAGCGACCCTCTCCCGGCTCGAGCTCCCAGCCGCCGGCCGCCGCCTTCTCGCCGAAGTCGTCCCACCACTGCTTCGTGCCGGTGAGACCCCGCGCAGGCAGCACGGCATGGTGACGGACGCGGGCTGCGTAGTCGAGTGTGGGAGGCGACGTCACCGCCTGCCACACGTCGATCGGTGCGATCGGCTTGGGGATCAGGGTGAGGTCCTGCACCGTCGAGCCACGGTCGGGGATGCCGGGTGGTGGGAGCACGAAGTGCTTGCCGGTGAACGAGAAGCGCTCGTTCCACCAGGCCGCCTTGATGATCTCCATCGACTCCTCGAAGATCTCGCGGTTGACGCGGTCGAGTTCGGCCGACATCTCGTTGTCGCCCGACGCGACGACCCCGCCGAGTGACTGGGCCTCGCGCGGGACCGTGCCCCGGCCGACCCCGAACTGCATCCGGTCGTTCGTGAGGATCTGCATCATCGCGGCGTCCTCGGCGAGACGGAGCGGATGCCACTGGGGCACGACGTTGAACATCTGGCCGAGACGGAGTCGTTCGGTCTCCTTCGCAAGGTGGAGCCCGAACAGGATCAGGTTGGGTGTGACCTCGTAGCCCTCGTACTGGAAGTGGTGCTCGGTGAGCCACATCGTGTCGTAGCCCAGCCGGTCCATCGTCTTCGACCAGTGTGTGAGGTGGTCGTAGCAGGCGAGGAAGTCATCGCTGCCGTACCGCCGGTCGACCGGCTGCGGGCCGTCGTTGCCGGCGTCGGGCATCGGGACCGATCCGTAGAAGTTCGCATCAACGCGCATGGCACCATTCTCGCAGCCATCCGCCGGCATCGGCCCAACCGGCGGCCAGGGCGCCCTCCGGCCAGTCTGCTCGGCCGACGTCGACGAGGCCGGTGGTCGCGTCGGTCGGTGCCGGTCCGGACGGTCGCTGACGTCTCGTCACACGTCGTCGAGGAGCTGGATCACCTTCGTCGCCACGTCGCGGATGACCGCGTCCTTCTCGTCGAGCGGCGGGAGCAGGACGATCTGGTCCAGCCCGGCATCGTCGAGTGCTCGGATGCGGACCGCGAGATCCTCCGGGGTACCGACGAGACACGAATGCCCGATCAGCTCGGCGGTGAGGAACTGCTCTTCGTCCGGGGTCACCCAGCAGTTGTGACCGATGTGTACGCGTTGGTGCCGGCGGTCGGCGGGGGTCTCGTCGACGAGGGCGACGTAGTCTTCCCAGAAGTCGGCCATGTGGGCCGGCGGTCGACGGCCGAACTGGGTGAACCGATCGTGGGCGTAGTGCACACCCGCGATGGCGAACGCACCGGCCTGTCGGCGGACCCGTTCACTGTCGATCGGCTCACCTTCGTCGATGACGACCATCGTGGTGAGTGTGGCGATCGGGAAGTCGGCGCGGTCTCGGGGGATGGCGCGGCGCAGGCCGGCGATCGCCTCGGCCACCGGGGGCGCCGACGTGATCAGACCATCGCCGTGGCGCACGGCGAGGCCCAGCGACCGTGGTCCGAACGCCGACACGTGGAGCGGGATCCGTGGCTCGAAGCTGACGAACCCGTGGTCGGGCATGAGATGGCGGACCTGTGTGTCCGTGCCGCGGAACCGAACCGCCGTCTCCTTCCCGTCGAGCAGCGAACGCAGCTCACCGAGGTGCCGGTCGAACTCCGCGATCGGCATCGGAGGATGTCCCATGATCCGCATCGCGGTGTTGCC
>Ga0055584_100007219_pt1 | contig 10899 bp, 6 predicted proteins | sample OSDHelmetaG_FD_58716 | JGI IMG/M metagenome (GOLD analysis project Ga0055584, IMG submission 58716) | Pelagic marine sediment microbial communities from the LTER site Helgoland, North Sea, for post-phytoplankton bloom and carbon turnover... | ecosystem: Environmental > Aquatic > Marine >...
ACGGTCTTTTAGGGCCTCTTGTGTGCTTTTATACCGTTTTCCGCGCCATATCTTCTTTTTCTGTTTTTCTTTTTCTCATGCAAATTACACCCCCTATTATTCATTTGTTTTGCTAGTTTTTTTGCTCGTTATACTATGTTTTTTTGCACCTGCTATCAGGACACCCATCTACATCTTCTGACCCTATATTTTATCTTTATGTGATGTTATTTGTGTCTTTTTTTAAGCTATTTTTCGTCATAGGTCAAAGCATATTCCGCTATGAAGGAGTCAGTTAATAATTATGGGAAGAGTTTCCGTGCTGAAGTAACGCCTGAAATCATATTTGCTTACCGTTCGATCGGCCACAATATGGCATAACTGTGACTTAATCGGCCCTTAGAACACTCGGCTGACGCCTGATAAAAGCCTGCTTAAGCCTAGCTAAGATCCTTTTTAACTCGAGGCTTTCCACCGTAGAGAATTATGAGAGACACGGCGGACACCATGATTACGATGGCAATCAGAATCCGGGCATTGACCGCCTCACCCGCCAGCCACCAGCCCAGGAATACGGCCACAACGGGATTAACGAAGGCATACGACGATATCTGCTTGGGCGGCGCATTCGCCAGTAGCCATACATAGGCTGAAAACGCTACCAATGAACCGAAGATCACCAGATACCACCACGCCCATGCGGACTGTTCAGATATAGCTCCCCATTCAAACACGCTCCACTCCCCTAGTGCAAGTCCCAGGAGACCCATAACAGCCCCACCAGCCGCCATCTGAATCGCGGAAGACATGAATAGGTTTTCTGGCATCGCAATCATCTTGCTACGCAACGAGCCAGCAGACCAAGACAATGTGGCTGCTAACACCGCAAACACTGCCATGGCACTAGAATCTTGAGCTCCCGATATAATCTCTGGCCCAGTCAATATCACGATTCCAAAAAACCCAAGAATGAGTCCGAAGATAACAGGACGTGTCGGCGCGCCACCCTTCAACATCTTCCAATCAAGCAGAACCAACCAGAGAGGAACCGCCGTAATAATGAGCGCCACAAATCCTGAGTCAATGTACTGCTCTGCCCATGCAATTAATCCGGTCCCTATGCCCAACGTGAATATCCCTATCAACGCTCCATTGACAGTACGTTTCAACGGAGGTCGCTTAATGCCCTTCAACCGCAAGAAGCCATAGAGCACCATTCCGGCAAAAAGGAACCGTGACCCAATCGTCAGAAACGGTGGAATTGTATCAATAGCGAATGCAATCGCTAGATATGTCGACCCCCACACGATGTAAATCATCGCGAAGGCAAGAATCATCTTGAGAGAACCACCCGGGGAAGGATTGGTCATGGTTTTTTTCGTGAATCCGGTCTTTGGATTGTGAAAAGCTAGATCTTCAGATTTGTCGCATGTAGTCGTAGGATTTCTCTGTTTTGCGTTTAATCAGGAAAGGGTTCGTCGCAAAGTTACGAGGAGGGGAGACGAGACTCTTTAAATAATGAATTGAACGAAACAAGATTAATCTCGATAGAGGTATTGCATTGAAATCACAACAAGCTAACGTATTCATTACCCCAATATTATTTTCGGTATTTGCAATCGGTTGCCTTCAATTTCCTTCCAATCAAGAACAAGGCTCTCTTTCAGAGCGAGCGCTGAAAGCCTCGTTCCGTCTTCAATATTCTCAGGCCGACTCCTTATATCTTGCGGCCTCTGATTCAGCTTCAACAGAAGGTAATAATGACTTGGTACAAAGAATGATGATAGCTAGAGGTGAGCTATTGCTTGGTCAAGGAAAGTTCATTGAAGCCAAAACATTGTTCCTCCAGTTAGTTTCTTCCGTTGAAAACGAGAATGTAACTCACCACAGTCTATCGCTTGGAAATTGCTATCTGGCAGAAATCGCTATCAGAACAGGTGCCTTCTTCAAAGCCGACAACTACCTCAAAGAATGCTGGTATTTCATGCCATCACTTGAGAAAGACCGGATTGATATTGAGCCATATTACTTCCACACTTTAGGCTTTTTACATCACCAACAGGCTCAGTTTGATCAAGCTCTAGAATATTATGACATTGCTGTGTCCAAATATTCGTTAGACGATACTAACAGGACTCTTGCTTATACAAATACACTCAATAACATAGGCAATGTGTATTACAGAATGGGGCTGTACGACCAAGCTGAAGATATGCATAGTGACAATGTCATTGTGCGTTCATCTTTCCTTCCTAGTAATCATCCCAAGATTGCTGGTTCAATCGGTAATTTAGGTATAGTATACTTTGCGAAAGGTCAATACAATAAGGCGCTTCAGTATCAGTTCAGGTCTCTCGATATATGGCGTAATAGTGGTCGAATCGAGGATCTATCAATCGCTCTAACTTATGACAACATTGGACAATCTTACTCAGCATCGGGTGATTTTGTAAATGCTCTATCATACCTCAATAAATCCCTCGTAATAAAATCTAATTATCTCTCGGAGCATCACCCCTCAAAGGCCACCACATATTGTCACTTAGCATCTACTTTGTTAAGCCTAGGAGATTTGCGGAGTGCCGAAGACGCCATCAATATCGCTTTGAGTATTCTTGAGTCAGAAAACCTGACAAGCAAGCCATTATACGTTCTTGCGATTGGCACAAAGGCTAAGTTACTAGCCCTTCGAGGAAGGGTCGCCGAGGCAACCGCCCTGATAACGCATGCTTATGAGATCTCGAGCCACCAATCTCATCCTGTATTCGCAAAAGTCCTAAACCATAAGGCTGACATATGCCTAGAGCATAGACTTTATGATTGTGCTGTGGAGACCGCTCACACTGCTTTATACACAATCCTTGGGGCACCTGGTTTCAAGAATGAACGTTTTTCTGCGATTAGATTGGATTACAAAAATGCAGAATCTCTTTTATCATCTCTAAATTTGAAAGGGAAGGCACTGTTTCAACGCGGCTTGTCCCTCTCCAGTGAAATTGACTTAAATGCATCTTTCGATTCTTATGAACGGGCAGTTCGTTTGATTAGCAAAATCTATAGGTCTGGCTCACACTATGATGAGAGTTACCTACCTGTATACCAAAATGAGGTGATTCAAGGCGCGCTAATGGTAGGCCTGGAGCTAATTGACCGAAGCGACAATTCAGATGAAATAATCAAAAGAATGTTCAGCATTGTTGATGACTCTCGGAGTAGTGGCATCGTCGATAAACGCCAGAGAGAAACATTCATTGGTCATAGGACGGCAACCCAGCGTCAAGGTCCATTTCAGACTAAAGATGTAGATGATACCGTCATTGTCAGAGACCCAAAAGCCAGCACCTCATCCTTGTCTCCTCATAAATTCGACAGAAGTAGTTATAACCATACTCCTTTTTCTCTAGTCTCATCAATTATTGTGAAAGACGGTTATTCTTTAATAGAGTATTTTGAAATCCAAGATGACATATATGCTTTTATTATAAAAGACAAAAGTATTCACCTCATGCGGATAGGTCCATCAATAGAAGTGGCCCATTTAACGAATAAATTGCGGGTTGCTTACGAGCAGAGCACAGCAGCCGACATATTGAAATATTCGTTTTCGCTGTACAATCTTTTGCTTTTTCCAATGATGGATATTATCGGAGAAGACGATCTTATAATCATCCCCAATCAGTCACTTTCATCAATTTCATTCGAAGCGCTTACGACATCACCAGTTGATTCACTGGAAGATTCTACACGTTTTGACGCTTTCCCCTTTTTGATAAAAGATCGAACCGTAACCTATGGCTTCGCAGCTTCACTTCTAATGATGCAGTCATATCCTAAACAAAAGCTTTTCAATAATGACTTATTAGCTTTTGCACCCGTTTTTGATATTGATGTTCAATATTCGCAAGTTGTTGCGAGCTTCGTGAATCGAAATTCCTCCGCTCAAGTATTTGACGGTTACAATTTGCTCCCACCGCTCCCGGGGTCGGAGCGTGAGGTGAAGTCGATTGCAAGTATCTTGAAATGGAAAGATGGTTGGAAAGGGGTGTTTACGTCTCCTCCGAGTGATGTTCTGTTGCGAGAAGAGTCTACAGAGCACCGTTTGAAATCAACGGATCTGACTCAATACCGCTATTTGCACTTCGCAACGCATAGTTTTGCCGATAAAAACAATCCGGCAGAATCGGGCATTATCCTAGAGACGAGCGGTTCTGATGGAGAGGATGGTATTCTTCACGCACATGAGATTTTTGATCTGAATTTGAATGCTGAATTGGTCGTATTGAGTTCTTGTGATACGGCTAAGGATGCTGCAAATGACAATTCAGGGCTATCTGGCTTTGCGAAGGGATTCATTTATGCAGGAGCCCGCAACCTGGTAGCATCGCTCTGGCCAAGCGACGATGTCGGGACTCAGATACTGATGCAGGAGTTCTATCAGGAGTTGGCCAAGGGGCTCTCCTCCGATGTAGCGCTTCGCAACGCCAAGTTGAACTTGATCAATTCAAAGGGCCCAATCGCCAAACCCTATTACTGGTCGGGTTTCATTCATATTGGTCCACCTGGGGCTAGTGAGACGGCACCATAAGTCTCAAACCTCATGCGCCGATATGCACGGGGGGATTAGCTACTGCTACCTATTCCCCTGCGCCATTCGCGCGGCTTCGGGAAGCGATCGAAGGCGTAGCATGCTGACGATACCGAAGACGGGGCCTGGAATAAGGATGAGCCACGCCCATTCGTAGCCGACGGTGTCTACGAGGAACGGCATGGCTTGAAGCGTTACGAGTGTTAGGAGGAAGCCCAGACTCGTCTGCACTTGAAGAGCAGTGCCGACGTAGCTCGAGTCGGCAAGCTCTGATACGGCGGCGCTAAACTGAGCAGAGTCAGCAATGACGGCGAAGCCCCAAAGCAGGCACACTATGGTGAGCAGGATGGGCTGATGGATGATTAATCCGACGACAGCGCAACAGACTCCTGAAATCGCGAGGGCAACGGCCGTGATCCGAGTGCGTCCGAGTCGATCTGCATAAATGCCGGCGAGAGTAGAGCCGAAAGCACCCGTTACAAACAAACCGAAGGCCGCGAAACGAGCCATCTGCTCACTAAGACCGGCCTCTTTATAGCTAACTAAAAGCATGATCGGGGCCCATGCCCAGACGGCATAGAGCTCCCACATATGGCCGAAATAGCCAAAGTTGGCTAGGCGTGTCGGGCGGTCGGTTAGACCCGAAGCAGCATGCTTCCAGCTGAATGCCGAGGCGCGCCCGAGGAAAGGACCCGATCGGATGAAAAACCAGGCAATCACGGCCGCCAGCGCTGCCTGAATGGAGGTGCCATACAGAACTAAACGCCATGGCGGAATGCCGCTAGCGCCGGCTGAGAGGGCATTCAGAAGATGGGGCATTCCTGATCCGATGGTCAATGCGCCCACGAGCAACCCAATGAATTTGCCGCGATCACCGGATGTCCAGGAGGCAATGATCTTCATGGCCGGTGGATAGACGCCCGCCATCGCCGCGCCAGTCAGAAAACGGAATACAATAGCCGACTCGGGGCCTGTAGATAGCAATGGAATACAGGCATTGACTGCAGCGCCCAATAAAGCACTGAGTGCCACTAACTTGTTGGCCTCCATCTTGTCCGCGAGGTTCAGGACGGCCGATAGTAGGGCTCCTGCTACGAAGCCAATCTGCACGGACATCGTCATCCAAGCCTGCATCGAACCGCTCAGCCCCCATTCACGCGTCAATTGCGGAATGACAGCCGAGGCGGAAAACCAAAGTGATAACGACAGCAACGTCGCTAGCGAAAGCAACGTGATGTTGCGAGCCTTCATGCGCCAAGGATGGATTGAATACGGGGTGGTGTAAATGCCTGATGGCTCAAAGTAGGGCTTGAATGGCTATCTGGGAAGTCAGTCCTCGGAAGGATCACTAAGGATTACTACCTATTACCCGTGCTTTAGCACTGTGTTGAAGACAGAGGCCCCGCCGATGATGCGGTGTACAGGACACTTGCCGGCGATGACACCGATTCGTTCAACTTGCTCTGGGGTAAGCTCATCACCTTCGATTGTCACATGCATGCGAATGACATCAATCATGCCCTTGGCATCAACCGGCACATCGTCTCCATTATACTCGTCCAGCCGCACTCGCTCGTGTTCTAATTCTATCTGAACGCCTTCCATCGGCCATTCCTTGCGATCAGCATACATCCTGAGCGTGATCCCAGTACAGGCGCCTAGGGCGCCTAGCATCAAGGCTACCGGACGTGGTCCAAGATCTGTCCCGCCGATGCCTGGTGGTTCGTCAGCAATGAGCTTATGCCCTTCGATTTCAAGCTCGGTACGGTAGTGATCGCGGCCAATGTGGGCGCTTGCTCGGTGGACGGTATGTCCTTTGTCAGATGATGCCATGGGTTCAAAGCGATATGATCATTGTAGTTCTGCTCTAAAGATGCAGGCGTTGGTCACATGCTACGACGTGAGATAAGCGATGCGTGTCAGGACATCTTGCAAATGCTTGCGGAAAGCCTTGCAATCTGGGCAAAAGAAGAAAGGGGCGGCGACCTACGGTCGCCGCCCCTCAAAAACACTAAACCCAAAGTAGGAATTAGTCCTCCAGATCCAGGATGTCATCGATCCGCATAGACAGATCCTCGAGGTGTAGACGTGTCATGGAGTCACGGGTGCGGCTAGCTGCACGGTCTACTTGACCTTTCAGTGTCTGAAGCTCACCACGGACCAACATACGCAGATCGGACTCATCTGCATCAACGCTCTGCAGGCCTCTAGTAGCAGCAAACCCGGTTGCGTTGTAATCAACCGTCATCAATGACGAGAGTTTTTCGACATATCCACGCTGCAGATTTCGACGATACGCATCTACAGAAGCTCCTGAAGCAAGCTCACTGAATATCGCTGCGCGCATATCTGACATCAGCTCACTGACTGTGTACTGATCACCGTCCCAACGAACTTCGCCTTCCATGAGGCGAGCCAGTTTCTGCGTGTCCAAGAGTCGAGCAATTCCGCCCACTTGGTAACCACGAACTCGGTTCACGATGCCCGCACTTTCGATGCGCGAAAGAATGTCATCCCGAATCAGCCATTCCGGCGTCGTAAATACGTGGTCCACCATCCATTGGACAGCACGGCGTTGCCGTTCTTCGGGCACCGGTGAATAGACCACTCCTTCCTGATCTGTGGTCTTTGGCTGCTCGTAAACGCCGCCAACATTGGCCGCAACGTGGCCGATAAACGTAGAATACTGACCTCCAACCATGTTGTACAGCTCAGCTAAATCTTCCCAGTCTTCACCATCCTCTTCTGTCCATTCCACCAAACCATCCAGAATCCGCTTCAAGTTGAGGATTCCCAAGCTGGAGGCTTCCATTTCATCGTTGGAAAGGCTCTCGGACTGCACGCGAGGATCGCCATTACCCGAGAGGAACAACATTGCAGGATCGCTGGCACGCTCTTTGACCCACTCATTGAGGATCAAGAATTCCTGCTCCGGCGTGCGATTGCCATCGATCCAGGAATAGGTCCATTTCGTGGCCCAGTCATCATATTCCCCGACCTGGGGTCGAGTCTGCGTGACACCATCTTCTGGCTGAGCTACGTAGTTGTATCGAGCATAATCCATGATGGTCGGAGCCGTTCCGTGGGTCGATGTGAACTCCGGATCACGTAACTGATCGACTGTATAGGCATATGAAGAGCCCATGTTGTGCTGGAAACCAAGCGTATGACCCACTTCATGGGCACCAATCCAACGGACACCTTCATAAGCAATCCACTCATCCGTATCCGGGTCTTGGGCCTGCGGGTCATACCCGGCGGTGTGGATAAATGACCAGCGACGCACGAGTCCGAGTACGTTGTGATACCAGTTGATGTCACTTTCGAGAATTTCGCCCGTGCGGGGATCATGCACGTGAGGCCCCGATGCGTTGTTGATTTCTGAAGCGAAATAACGGATCACCGAATAGCGGGCATCTTCCGGGCTGAAATCCGGATCTTCTTCCGGCGTCGGCGCCATTTTGCCGATAATGGCGTTCTTATACCCTGCGGCTTCAAAAGCCCGCTGCCAGTCGTTGACACCATCGATTAAAGCCTGACGCCATTTGACAGGCGTGTTCTGGTCGATATAGTAGATAATCGGCTCGATAGGCTCGACCAGTTCGCCCCGAGCATAGGCTTCCGGGTCGGAAGGCTCAAGGCGCCAGCGCGTCACGAAGCACTTGTTCTGGGCCAAATGCTGTTCTCCATCGTATTCCGTAAATCTGACAGAAAATAGACCGACGCGCTCATCACAAAGACGTGGCTGCATCGGATCGGCAGGGAGAAGAACCATCGACTGCGCCATTTCCACGGTAATCGAATTAGTCGAAGTGTTAGATGGCGCGGACTTCGCTTCGTACGTCATGACGTGACGAACTTCGATATTTTCTGGAAATGACTTGACCTTGTCAATGTAAGAGCGGCTTTTATCGAGATCGCCAACTGAAAAGGCACTTCTCCGCGAAGAAGGCAGGCCAATCGCACGTATGTCGTCCGTATACAAGCTTGTTGCATCAATCACTACACCGGACGTGTCGGCATTCAACGCTTTGATATCAAACGCCTTGATGATCGGCTCGAGGTTGGAATTACGCACAGCCTCAAAGATTGGATCGTCCTCATCACCACGGTTTGCATACCCAACTACGCGAAGGTGGATTTTGTCTCCTTGGCGCACCCAACGAACAACCTGCGTATTGGCTTTCTGTCCCCCATAGCCAATGTTGTCGGCTGTCTTGGCGATTCTGGTTACCAGCAAAAACTCCTTGTCCAGCATGTCATCCGGAATTTCGTAGTAATACGCCTCGTTGTCCTGGTACACATTGAACACCCCTTCGTCTTTGACGAAGTCATCCTTTATGACATCAGAAAATGCTTTGGGACCATCATCAGACTGTGGGGACGTCGAAGATGAGTCCGATTTAGCTGTATTTTGCGTATTGGACAATCCGTTGCTGGAGGCACAACCTGCAATAAAGAGCAGAGCCAACAACAGGACGGAGAGGGATTGTAGCTTCGTCATGATCATGCCTTCGGAGAGTGGAAAGTGGTAGGGTGGGATGCAGGAAATTAAACGTCCGTAGAATGGACGGTGTTGAGTTCGAATCCATTCCCGGACTACAAAAGCAATTTATGGGCGCGGCACAGTCTAGCCGAATAATGCTTGAATCAACGTGAATCGTAACGATTAGCGAGTCAACATTCCCTGCACTGCGACTAGTCTGTCTGTCTGCCGAGTGATATCATTTAGATAGACAAACGTTGTGAAGAGGTTTTCAACCTGAGGCACTCCTGCAGCTAGTGATTGCTGGAAGCTAGGATCGGAAGAGGCATACCGGTACTCATGCTGCCCTTGCTTCATGGATACGACCCCTTCGTACCATCCCTCGGATGGATTCCATTGCATCACGTTTTCAGTTCGTGCCTCCCAATTCGAAAAAGTGCCTAGGACAAACACATCTCCTGGCACAGGTGCTTGATTAGGAGGAACGAGTCGCAAGGTGACATCGATATATTCCCCAGAATAGTCTGGGTCTGGCATTGAACGGACGCCACCTCGAATCAATGATTGACCATTGAGAAAAGGCGCCACCCCTGATGCTCCGAGGTCTGCATAGTCTGGCTCAATGGAGACTTGCCAAGGGATGCTCTGCTGGTTGGTTCGTTCAATACGCCCACCTGTTCTGATATCACCAAGATTCACGTAGTAAGGAGCTGTCTGAGGGGCGAAGGATTCTCTAGGCTCGAGGTAGTACCGAACATCGGGGCGCATATCTAACGATGGATTATCAACGCAACGAGATGAGGCATACCCAGTGTCCCGAACGAAACAGACCGTGTAATCGAATATGTTTATGGTCGGGTCAGGCGGCGCAAACCGAACAAATGGCTGAATAGAGGAATACTGACGCCCTGCTACGAGCACATTTTCAATCCGCATGTCAACGGGTGTTGACTGCTCTGAAATGAAAAAAGCGCGTTCGAAAAGCACTTCGTCTTCTCTACCTTGCTCGCTCACTCGAAGGATATAATTACCACTCAATCGAAAGTCGATCGTCGCATTGGGGAATTCGTACTCATAATGGACATAATCGACAAACGTGGCCCGGGAAGAGCGGTAGTCCATGATATCATCACGATGAAAACCGCTTAGATACTCAGCTGGCATTAGGTCCCGTTTCCACTCTTTGTTCGCATGATAGAATGTTACAGTTAGTGGACGACCTCTCGAGGACATAATATCGAAGGCCAAGCGCAGCGGAACGCCCATGCCCAGTTGTAGGATGGGTAATGCAGTTTCGCCAGAGCCAGCATGCAGCTGCACGGATGCTACTTCATCTACGTCAGTAGCAAGCTGAAACCCCTTAGGCGCACGCGTTCGTTCTGGACGATCTCGTGTTTCTTCCGAGGCCGCACACCCAGACATGAGAGATACGCTCAGAAAACAGCTCAGCAAGAACGAATAGCGTATCACAGAGTGGCTCGGCGTTGGGCTCAAAGGAACTGGTACGAAACGCCCACAGAGAAAATCTCTTTGAGCTGAACGTTTTTACTAACGTCCTCATCGTACAGGACGCCCCATTCGAAGTTCACCTGGAGCCAGGAATTAACCTTCATGCCAACTTGCGTTTCCCAGAACATGTCTGGGCTATCAGGCTTGTTGAACAACGCAAAAAGCCCGAGAGTGGACTTGACGTTCACATTGGTAAAGATCTCCTTTTGGTACTCGGTATAGGCTTCAATACCGAATTCTACTCGAACGGTTTGATCGGCGTCCAAGCTATAAAGCTCACGCAGTTCTTCATCGAGCACAACAGTCTGTTTGCCTCCAACACCAAGGCGCTGCGATAAGT
>Ga0055584_100007220_pt1 | contig 10898 bp, 11 predicted proteins | sample OSDHelmetaG_FD_58716 | JGI IMG/M metagenome (GOLD analysis project Ga0055584, IMG submission 58716) | Pelagic marine sediment microbial communities from the LTER site Helgoland, North Sea, for post-phytoplankton bloom and carbon turnover... | ecosystem: Environmental > Aquatic > Marine >...
TCCGCCCATCCTCAGAACGAATGAGACAATTTCGTCGATCCCGACACCGGATTTGAGGTTCGAAAACAGGAATGGTCGCTCACCGCGCATTTTGCGCGAGTCTCGGTCCATCACATCCAGGTTCGCCCCCACCATAGGTGCGAGATCAATCTTATTGATGACCAACAAATCCGAACGCGTAATGCCGGGTCCACCCTTACGGGGAATCTTGTCGCCAGCTGAAACATCGATCACATAGATCGTGATGTCGGCCAGTTCCGGCGAAAAGGTCGCGGCGAGATTGTCGCCCCCGGATTCGATGAAAACAATATCCAGATCCGGGAACTTCAGCGACATATCAGCGATCGCCGCCAGATTGATGGACGCATCCTCACGAATCGCCGTGTGCGGGCAGCCCCCCGTCTCAACCCCCTTGATACGCTCAGGTGCCAGGGCGCCCGAACGAGTCAGAAACTGAGCATCTTCTTCGGTATAGATATCGTTGGTAATCGCGGCGATGTCATAGTCGTCACGCAACGTCTTGCACAGAGCGTCCATCATTGCCGTTTTGCCAGTACCGACCGGTCCGCCAATGCCAACGCGAAAGGGTTTACTCATGATCGAAACAACCTCGTGTATTGAGTTTCATGGCTGGCCGACGCCCAGTCGACCAGAAGTGTGGAAGAGCCAATATCAGCATGCGGTCGCAACATAGCGGCGGCAACCGCGCGCTGGATAGTCGGCTCCAATTCGGAAATTACCTGCTGTCCATCGCTCTGCCCCAACGGAACCAAACGCAACCCGGCCGACACCAGATTGGCGGCGAAGGCGTGCAGATATGCCGTCAGCGCCATCGAAAGCGGAATCCGGTGTGCGGCAGCAGTCGCCCCGACTGCAACGGGATACACAACCGGTCGCGCCAACGACGCTGCCTGGGTACGCAGCCAGTCCAATCCAGGCGCGGGCCATGGACCAGACACTGCCTCCAAAAAGGCGCGGCCCTGACCTTCCGCTTCAACGCCCAGCTCACGCGTGGAGCGCATTGTATCCCCGCGCTCAAGGACCCAACAAATCAGGTCCGCGTCCTCGCTCAAGACGGCGTCATAACTTGCCCTGAACAGGGCCGCGTCCACGCGACCTGAACCACGACGCAATATCTCAGCCGACCAAGCCAACAGCGTTTCACGATCAGTCACCCGACCGGCCTCAACCGCATATTCGAGGCCATGAGAGTAGCTGAATGCGCCGACAGGGAAAGACGGTGACAACCAGGCCATAATCCGCAGCAAATTCGTGTCATCACGCTCCGACATCAATTGAGGTTCAATCTCCGTAATCGTGTCCATGACCACCATGTCCATGCGAGGGTTCATGCGAATGCGGCCCACCATTTGACGGTTCGGCATAAGCACCCGGTTCGGGAGAAAACGGCGCATTCAGAAGCGTGACGTGCCCACCGAGCCGCTCTGCCATTTCCACGATCACATGATCGTTTCGAATACGCAGAGACCCGTCACCAAGGACTTCGACCGGAATGTGCCGATTGCCGACGTGCCAGGCCATTCGGGCCGTGTCGATGAGCCCGTGACACAGGATATCCGCAACCGCCTCTTCCGCCGCCACAACCCGTACATAGCCGCCGCTTTCCAACAACAACCCATCACCATCAGCCAATCTGGTTGCTTCATCGAGGTCGAGTTGCACAGCTCCACCATCGTCAGTCTGCAACCGGATGCGACGGCGATGCCGGTCATCATAGTCGAGCGTCACGCGCGCAGATTCCTCCTCTGTGGGCCATTCGCCAGCCCGCAGGATGCGTGTCGCGCGCACCAACATCAGAACAGAAAGTACCGTTGGGCCATGGACAACTCCGTGGCTGGCTCGCAGGTCAGCAATTCGCCATCGGCCCGTACTTCATAGGTCTCCGGATCAACCTCCATCACAGGGGTCGCGCCATTGTGGATCATGTCCTCTTTTTTGATAGTGCGCGTGCCCGACACCCCCAGCAGAGTTTTCGAAATCCCCAGCGCTTCGTGCAACCCGTTCCCAAGCGCCGCCTGAGATACAAAGTTTACCGAACTTGCCGTCAGAGACTTACCGAACCCGGCAAACATCGGCCGATAATGCACTGGTTGTGGAGTGGGGATCGACGCATTCGGATCGCCCATAGCTGCTGCAGCGATGCTGCCACATTTAAGGATCACATCCGGTTTCACTCCGAAGAACATCGGCTTCCACAGCACCAGATCTGCCAGTTTTCCCACTTCAACCGAGCCCACATGTTCAGCGATGCCATGGCTCAGGGCTGGGTTGATCGTGTACTTGGCGATGTAACGCCGGACCCGCATATTGTCGTTATTGCCGGTTTCCTCAGGCAACGCCCCGCGCTGCTTCTTCATCTTATCGGCGGTCTGCCATGTGCGGATGATCACCTCGCCCACCCGGCCCATCGCCTGACTGTCCGATGCAATCATCGAGAACGCCCCCAGATCGTGGAGAATATCCTCGGCAGCAATGGTCTCACGGCGAATACGACTTTCAGCGAAGGCCACATCTTCGGGAATTCGCGAATCCAGATGGTGGCAGACCATCAGCATATCCAGATGCTCATCGACCGTATTGATGGTGTAAGGCCGCGTCGGATTGGTCGACGACGGCAATACATTGGATTCACCACACAGCTTGATGATGTCCGGCGCATGACCGCCGCCCGCACCTTCGGTGTGAAACGCATGGATCGTCCGGTTCTTGAAGGCCGCAACGGTGTTTTCGACAAAACCGGATTCGTTCAGCGTGTCAGTATGAATTGCGACTTGAATATCAGCCTCTTCGGCGACAGACAGGCAGGCATCGATCGCCGCCGGGGTCGTACCCCAATCTTCGTGCAGCTTGAGCCCGCACACACCTGCCTCTACCTGCTCCCACAAAGCGGCCGACTGAGTGGCGTTCCCCTTGCCAAAGAATCCCAGATTGACCGGAAAGGCTTCCGCGGCCTGCATCATGCGCCCGATATGCCAGGGCCCAGGTGTGCAGGTGGTTGCATTGGTACCTTCAGCCGGTCCGGTGCCGCCACCGAGCATGGTCGTCACCCCCGAATACAGGGCCTCATCGATCTGCTGCGGACTGATCCAGTGAATATGCGCATCGATGCCACCCGCAGTGACGATCCGGCCTTCCCCGGCGATGACCTCGCTACCAGGCCCGATAATGATGTCGACATCCGGCTGGACATCCGGGTTGCCGGCCTTGCCGATCCCGACAATCCGTCCATCACGAATGCCGATATCGGCCTTCACAATGCCCCAATGGTCGACGATCAGCGCATTCGTAATGACCGTATCAACGGCACCGTCAGCGCGGCTCACCTGAGACTGCCCCATGCCATCGCGGATCACTTTGCCACCACCGAACTTGACCTCTTCACCATAGGTGGTGTGGTCGTGCTCGACTTCGATGAACAAATCCGTATCCGCCAGACGGACCTTGTCACCTGTGGTTGGGCCGAACATCGTCGCGTAACTGGCGCGGTCTATAGAATATGCCATCGCTCAGCCCTCCAGCGCGCCGTTGACGGCGCCGTTGAAGCCAAAGACACGCCGCGCACCCCCATAGGCGACAAGGTCAACCTTCCGGCTCTGGCCCGGCTCAAATCGCACCGCTGTACCCGCGGGAATATCCAATCGATAGCCGCGCGCGGCGTCTCTATCAAAATCGAGGGCCGCATTCACTTCAGCAAAGTGATAATGCGAACCCACCTGAACCGGGCGATCGCCCGTATTGGCCACCACAAGCGCTGTTGTATCGCGACCTTCGTTCAGAACGATGTCGCCATCCGCTGTCAGAATCTCTCCGGGAATCATCATGCGCCTCAACGGATCGGGTTGTGGACGGTGACGAGCTTCGTCCCGTCGGGAAAGGTCGCTTCGACCTGAATGTCGTGGATCATCTCCGCGATGCCATCCATCACCTCATTGCGGCGCAGCACCTCTGCCCCATCACGCATCAGATCAGCCACACTGCGCCCATCCCGGGCGCCCTCGACCACAAAGTCGGAGATCAGCGCAATGGCCTCAGGGTAATTGAGTTTCACCCCGCGTTCGCGGCGCTTGCGCGCGACTTCTGCAGCCATCGCAACCAACAACTTGTCTTTTTCCCGGGGTGTGAGGTTCATATTCGTCTCATCATCAGTGTCGGGCTACATGTGCCAAAGGCGGGGCATGATAGCGGGATAACCGGCGATCCGGTTGCGAAAACCGGACCAGAATTCACCGTAACCCGTGCGCAATGCCAGACTGTCGCTGCCGACCCAGCGAACGATCAGGACATCGCCCACACAGGTTGCGGCGCGAAACAGTTTGGGGTCGCCATCTTCGAGCAACTCCCGTGCAACATCGATCTGAGCCTCGGCATCATCCGCAACATAGACAAGGCTCCCATAAGCGCAGGCGCCATCAAACCCGGCAGCGGCCTGCAATGCCTCCTCCAGATTATCATCAAGGTGCAGCGCGTCCGACCAGACCAAACGACCCTCGCGGCGAATTTCCCAGGCATCGCGGATCAGGCCGCTGGTCATGCTTTCGCCCATGGCAGTGCGGCCAAACACAATCATTTCGCCCGCAAGAAGTCGGGCACCTGCGCCGACTTCGGCGCGTGTCGCCCGTCGCATCCGCGCATGTTCGAACAGAATCGTTTCCTGAGGCAGCCATTCCAGCCAGGCCCCCTCGGACGCATCAAGGCGAACCTCGATGGTTACATCAGCACCGGTGGAACGGTAGATCTTCTCAGCGGCCTGACCGACGATACGAGAGGCTGTATGGCTCTCCCCGCGCACCACAATCTCCAGACTGTCACCCCCGACAAGCCCGCCTGACGTCGTGACAAGCGCTCCGGTGACAGGCTCATCCGGGCTCACATCGGGAAACAGAATACGCAAGGGATCAGATTGGTCGAGCGTCGCCAGCCGCGTGCGGCCGTCGTCATATGCAAACCCGATTTCCGCTCGTCCTGCCGCCACAATCTTCTCCTAGACTGTAAGGTGACGTCGTATCTCGGATTCGGCCATATCCTTGATCGGCCCCGAGAGCACGATTTCCCCACGATCCATAACCACCACGTCATCGGCGAGATCGCGCGCGAACTCGTAGTATTGCTCCACCAGCAGAATCGCCATGTCACCGCGGCTGGCCAGCAAACGAATAACCCGCTCAATATCCTTGATGATCGAAGGTTGAATGCCCTCCGTGGGCTCATCAAGCACCAACAACTGGGGCCGCGTGACCAGCGCCCGACCAATCGCCAACTGCTGCTGCTGTCCGCCCGAAAGATCACCGCCGCGACGACCAAGCATATCGGCAAGTACAGGAAAGAGTTCGAACACTTCATCCGGGATTTTCGCGTCGCGACGCGGCAGGCAGGCAAAGCCCGTCATCAGGTTCTCTTCCACCGACAATTGTCCAAAGACATCGCGCCCCTGCGGAACATAGGCGATGCCTCGACGCGCCCGCGCATGGGGCGCGAGCCGGATTATGTTCTCATCATCCCAGGTCACGGTTCCGCTGCGGATCGGTGTATGGCCTGTGACGCCGCGGAGCATCGAAGTTTTCCCCACGCCGTTGCGCCCCAACAGGCAGGTGACCTTGCCTCGCTCAGCATGCACAGACGCACCCCGCAGAATATGGCTGGCCCCGTAATAGAGATTGATATCCTTGGCTTCGAGCATCGATCAGCGCCCCAGATAGACTTCAATGACACGGGGATCGGCTTGAACCACATCCATCGAACCTTCCGCGATCACACTGCCCTCATGAAGGACAGACACAACACAGTCGAGATCGCGCACAAACTCCATGTCGTGTTCGACCACGACCAATGAGTGATCTCTGGATATCTCTTCCAGTAAAATTGCCGTCTGTTCGGTTTCGGCGTCACTCATTCCGGCCACCGGTTCATCGAGCAACATCAGCTCCGGCTCCTGCGCAAGCAGCATCCCGATCTCAAGCCATTGCTTCTGACCATGACTGAGATCACCGCCAAGGTCATCGCGCCGTTCGGTCAGGCGAATGGTCTCCAAATAGGATTCGATCCGCGCCTGCTGTTCGCCGCGCATACGGGCAAACAGGGTTTCGCGTATCCTGCGGCCTGACTTGAGGGCGAGATAGAGGTTCTCGAACACGGTGAGACTCTCGAAAACCGTAGGCTTCTGGAACTTGCGTCCGATGCCCAGATTGGCAATCTCAGCTTCGTCGAGATGTGTCAGGTTGGTGTCCTCACCAAACAGCACCCGACCTGTATCGGGGCGCGTCTTGCCTGTGACGATGTCCATCATCGTGGTTTTGCCGGCACCGTTGGGACCAATGATCGCGCGCATCTCACCTCGACGGATAATCAGGTTCAGACTGTTGAGCGCTTTGAAGCCGTCAAAACTGACCGAGACACCTTCCAGATACAGAATCGACTGCGCTGGTTTGTTTAAGGGAACTGGCTCAGACATCGACACGTTGAATCCTCCTGCGAATGGCATCCTTGAGCTCTCCCGAACGAATCGAGCGATAGACCCCCACCAGCCCCTGCGGCATGACAAGCGTCACCAAAATGAAAAGCGCGCCGAGGAAAAACAGCCAGACTTCGGGCGCAACACCGGTCAGATAGGTTCGGGCACCGTTGATGGTGAATGCGCCAACAATGGCGCCAAACAATGTGCCGCGACCGCCGACCGCGACCCAGATCGCCATCTCGATGGATTTGGCCGGGGTAAACTCGCCCGGGTTGATAATCCCCACCTGAGGCACATAGAGCGCGCCTGCAACACCGGCCAGAACAGCCGACAACGTGAAAACGAACAATTTGGCGTTGGTCACCGAATAACCAAGGAATCGCACCCGGCTCTCCGCATCGCGCACCGCGATCAGAAGTCGCCCGAGTTTTGACGACACAACCGCACGACAGATCATATAGACGAGCAGCAATGCAATGGTCGTCACGACATACAGACCAACCTTGGTGCTGTCCTGTGACAGATTGAACCCCAGAATATCCTTGAAATCGGTCAGGCCGTTATTGCCGCCAAACCCGGTTTCGTTCCGGAAGAAGGCCAGCATGATCGCGAACACCATCGCCTGGCTGATGATCGAGAAATACACACCCGTGATCCGTGAACGAAAAGCCAGCCAGCCGAACACAAAGGCGAGCAGTCCCGGCACCAGCACAACCATCAGCGCCGCAAACCAGAACTGATCAAACCCCCACCAGTACCAGGGCAGCGAGTCCCAGTTCAGGAACACCATGAAGTCCGGGAGGTCCGGGTTGCCATAGACACTGCGATCACCGATCTGCCGCATCATGTACATGCCCATGGCATAGCCACCAAGGCCGAAGAATGCGCCATGCCCGAGACTGAGAATGCCCGCATAGCCCCAGATCAGATCCAGCGCGAGGGCCAGAATGGCAAAGCACAAATACTTGCCCAAAGTCGCAACCCAGAAGGTCGAGATGTGAAACAACGACCCCTCGGGCACCATCAGATTCAGCGCGGGAACGATGAACAATCCGATCACCAGAAGGATTGCGATGGCGATCCACCCAGAACGAGACTCGAGTGCGAAAAGACGACGTGAAATAGGTCCCATTGCCGTTTCCCGCTCAGCCTTCGGCCGCTCGCCCTTTGAAGGCGAACAGGCCACGTGGCCGTTTTTGAATAAACAGAATGATGATGACGAGAACCACAACCTTGCCGAGGATCGCGCCCGAAACCGGTTCGAGGAACTTGTTCACGATACCAAGACCGAAAGCGCCGACAATTGTTCCCCAAAGGCTCCCCACGCCGCCGAAGACAACCACCATGAAGCTATCGACGATGAAGTTCTGACCAAGATTGGGGCTGACATTCGATATCTGGCTCAATGCCACGCCGGCAACACCGGCGATGCCCGAACCCAGTGCAAATGTCAGCGCATCCACCTGCCCGGTTCGGATACCCATCGCTGACGCCATCCCCCGGTTCTGCGTCACCGCCCGCATCTGCAAACCAAAGCGGCTATATCGGATAAATGCGGCCAGAGCCGCCACAACAACCAGACAGAAAATAACGATATAGACGCGGCTGACCGTAACCGAAACGCCACCGCCGATCGAAATCGCGCCAGAAATCCAGTCCGGGTTTGCCACCTCACGATTGTTGGCACCAAACAGCGAACGCACCATCTGTTGCAGGATCAGACTGACACCCCAGGTCGCCAGCAGAGTTTCCAGCGGGCGTCCGTAGAGAAACCGGATACAGCCACGTTCAATAAGAATGCCAAAGGTCGCCGCGACCAGAAACGCCGCCGGAATTGCGGCGAGAAGGTAAAACCCGAAAGCCTCCGCCGGCATGGTCACGCGGAAAACCTCCTGCACAACAAATGTCGTGTAAGCACCCAGCATGATCATTTCGCCATGGGCCATATTGATGACGCCCATCACACCAAAGGTCACGGCCAGCCCAATCGCAGCCAGCAGCAGAACCGACCCGAGACTGATCCCGAAGATCAGGTCTTCAGCCAGACCAAACAAGGCAAGCCGGTCGTTGATTCGGCTGACGGCCTCCTGCACTTCGGCGCGAACTTGGGCATCTGACTCCACAAACGAACCATCGGCGTTTTTCAACAATCGACGTTCCAGCAATGATTTGATTTCCGGGTCATTCCCATCGGCCAAGCGGTCCACGGCAGCACGTCGGAGTGCAGGGTCATCCGAACCAAGCTCAAGGGTTGCTATACCGGTTTCCAGACGTGCGCGGATATCATCTTCCGTTTCACGATCACGCGCGCTTTTGAGAAGTGCAAGGGAACCACCGGTCGGGCTTGAAATCACATTCTCGACGGCCGCACGACGCAGTTCCGAATCAGAACTGGACAATGCGAGCTGGCCAAGCACACCACGGATCAACCCGCGAAGCTTGTTATTGGCAATGATTTTCTTGAGTTCTCGGCTCGTGGCCTCGCCAGCTGACACACCTGTCGCAGGATCGGTCAGCCGGTAGATCTTTCCGTCACGCTCCGCGATCACTACGGATTTGTCGGATTTGCGCCCATAGAGGCGGCCTTCGGACAGCGCCTCCAGTGCCGCGACAGCGCGTGCATCCCCATAAACACCAAGCGCCTGAACGGCGGCTGTTTTGGCTTTGAAGCTGCGCGCGTTGAGATCTGAAAGCGCGGCGTTCAGCGCGGCATCATTCTGCTGGGCGTGTGCCGGGAAGCTGAACGCCAGCAGCGACAGCAAGACGAATAGAATGGAAAAGAAGACAGTCCGCATGCGCGAAGCGTCTGCATTGTTTGTGACTGACATGGCGTATCGGTCCTGATTTTCGTTAGCGGTTATTCTTGTTTGTTGAAAACCCCCGCCACCCCGTATTCGGGATGGCGGGAATTACCGCATACGCCTAGTTCGTCAGATGCTTTGGCTTCTCACAATTGCCGCAGACCCAGGGATAGGTCCAGTCGGCGGTGAGCTTGGCGCTTTCCGGCAGGAAATCGCTCCACGCATCACCAACGACCACGCCATCCGTCTCCCAGACAGTGGCGAACTGGCCATCATCCTGGATTTCACCGATCAGCACAGGCTTGGAGAGATGATGATTTGTGTTCATCTCGGCGATCCCGCCCGTCAGGTTCGGAGCCGTCTGGCCATACATGGCCTGCCGTACAGCATCGATATTTGTGGTCCCAGCCTGCTCGACAGCCTGCGCCCACATGGTGAAACCGATGTAGTGAGCTTCCATCGGGTCATTGAAGACGCGCTTGTCATCTCCAATGAACGCGTGCCACTTCTTGATCATCGCCTCGTTCTCGGGGCTGTCCACGCTCATGAAGTAGTTCCAGGCCCCCAGATGTCCGACCAGCGGGCCAGTATCGATCCCAGCAAGCTCTTCTTCACCGACCGAGAACGCCACGACCGGAATATCTTCGGCCTTGATGCCCTGATTGCCGAGTTCCTTGTAGAACGGGACATTGGCATCGCCATTCACGGTGGACACGACAGCAGTCTTCTTGCCTGCTGAGGCAAAGCTCTTGATGTCCGACACGATCGTCTGCCAGTCGGAATGCCCGAACGGCGTGTAGTTGATCATGATGTCTTCAGCCGGAACGCCCTTGGCCTTCAGAAAGGATTCGAGGATCTTGTTGGTCGTACGCGGATACACGTAATCCGTGCCGGCCAGAACCCACCGCTCAACCGAACCACCTTCTTCGCTCATCAGATATTCAACTGCCGGAATGGCCTGCTGATTGGGCGCGGCACCGGTGTAGAAAATGTTACGTGAGGACTCTTCACCTTCATACTGAACCGGATAAAAAAGCATACCGTTCAGCTCTTCAAAGACCGGTAGCACGGACTTGCGTGACACCGAGGTCCAGTTGCCGAATACAACGTCGACTTTCTCTTTCTCGATCAGCTCGCGCGCTTTCTCGGCAAAGAGCGGCCAATCCGAGGCCGGATCAACGACAACCGGCTCGATCTTCTTGCCAAGCAGACCACCCTTTTTGTTCTGTTCGTCGATCAGGAACAGCATGACATCTTTCAATGCTGTTTCACTGATCGCCATGGTTCCGGACAGGGAATGCAAGACACCGACTTTGATCGTGTCGGCGGCATGGGCCATGCCTGAGAATGCGAGCGAACCGGCGAGAGCGCCAACTGCTGCGACTGTTTTAATTGCTGACTTCATTCGAAAGCCTCCGTTAGAGGGCGTTATTGCACCGCAAAAACTATCGCAAGGCACGTGCCAGATCGGGAGATTTCTATAAGTCGCTGATTTAAATACTAAGTATTAGAATCAAAGAACCCGGATGCCATAAAACACATCACAATTTTGCACAATATTTAGGCACCAAAATCACACTGCCTAAATTATAATCATTCTCAACATATGAGCGTCCGCAACAGAT
>Ga0055584_100007221_pt1 | contig 10898 bp, 3 predicted proteins | sample OSDHelmetaG_FD_58716 | JGI IMG/M metagenome (GOLD analysis project Ga0055584, IMG submission 58716) | Pelagic marine sediment microbial communities from the LTER site Helgoland, North Sea, for post-phytoplankton bloom and carbon turnover... | ecosystem: Environmental > Aquatic > Marine >...
GCGCAACGAGCCCCTCTCAGCCCGTACTATAGCCGCGTGCCTTTTCGACCACCGCCTGTGGCTAGCCGGACTTTTCTCCATACTGGTCTTCTTATGCACCTCGCCTTATGTGATTCTCGATTTCGACACGTTCTGGCAGTATTTTACGCGCGAGTTGACGCATGCCGCAGAGGGGCATGGCGCCGATCTCGGCACCGGCTGGTGGTACCATATCAAGGTTTCGCTGCGCTATAATCTCGGCTGGGCGGGGTTAATCGGACTGGCCGCCGGCCTGTTCATATGTCTAAAGAAACCGACGCAAACCACCTGGGTCCTGCTCTCTCTCTTCCTCGCCTTCTACCTGGCCATTGGCTCTAGCCGCACCGTCTTCGTGCGCTACGCCCTGCCGCTCTGCTTATTACATACGATCTTCTGCGCCCTAGCCCTCTACTCTATCCGCCGCTGGCGCTTTTCCCTCGTGCTTTTGCTCTTATTGACGCTCGAACCGCTCTATAGCTCTTATCGCCTCGTGCAAATCGCCTCCAACACAGACACGCGCATAGAGGCCCGGGCTTGGATCGAAGAAAATCTGCCGGCGGGCACGACCCTGTGCAATTTTGGCGGCTGGTATGGCGATGTCCCCCTGCGCACCTACGAACAAGTTTGGTGGCAGCTGTGGAACTATGAAAATGCCTATGCGCCGAGCGCTGGCGCAGCAGAGCCTCGAAACAATGCGCCTCTACCCCTGCTCGACGATCTGAAATTTCTCGAAGAATCGCGTCCCACAACCCCCTCTTACAGCTATATAATTGACAGCGGCAACCATCCCGATGAACACGGCTCCGCGCAGGCGATCGGCAACCACGACTGCGACTGCGTCGTACTGCATCGCCACCCGCTCTCCTACTCCACCATAGATAGCGCATTCTACGCCGAACTAGAGGGACGCGGAACACTGCTGGCGAGTTTTTCCCCAGCGGGCCTCGCCTCCTCCGACCCGGCCTACGATCCCATCGACGCCTACTACTTGCCCATCGGACATTTTGGCGATCTCAAAACATCTGGCCCCGATATCGAAGTCTGGCGTATTAAAGAGAATACAACCCGCTCCTATCCTAGCTCTGCTCGCGCCTTATTAGCCCAGGCCTATGCCATAGGCTCCTCCGTGCGCCTAGTGCAGAACCGCCTCGGCGAAGCCTATAGTATGAGCACTCGCGCTCTGTCACTCGATGCCACCAATGGCGAAGCGCTCTTGACCCGCGCTCTGCTCTACAAAGAAAAAGGCGACCACAGAGAGGCCATCCGCCTACTCAGAGCCGCCCTAGCACAGGAGCCCCAACATACCACAGCGCTTTATAATTTAGGCGTATTGGCGGCGCAGTCCGGAGACCTCAGCACCGCCGCTGACGCCTTCGCGCGTTTTGTCGCACTGCGCCCCGACTATGCCCGCGCCTATTACGAACTCGGCGTTATCCGCTATCGCCAGCGCCAATATCCCCAAGCCTTAGCTCTTGCCCAACAAGGCATGGCCTTGGACGCAGACGATCCCGGTTTCTTTTATAATGCGGCGCTGGCCTATATCGGCCTCGAGCAAAACCAACAGGCCATCGCCATATTAGAGCAGCGCTTAGCGCGCGCGCCGCAGGATGCCAATGCCCATTTCCTACTCGGCAATACCCATGCCGCACTCGGCCAACGTTCCATTGCGCGCGCGCATTACGAAGAAATGCTCAACCTCGATCCAGGCCACCCGCGCGCCGCAGGTACCCGCCGCCTGCTACAGGGCTACTAATAAATAACTGCCCTTCCACTAGCATAACGCGTCTATAATAGAACTAGTGATTATCCATTTTTTTAGATTTGCGCAGATTCACCCGATGGCTTTCTTTATCTTTTTCCTGCTAACAAGTTTATAAATTGTATTGAAACAACTACTTGCCTTTATATTTCTCATCCTTCCAACCCTGCCTATAGCCGCACAGGAAGAAGAAGAGGAAGTCCTTCCCGGCTACGAAGTGCGCTCCGACCGCGTCGTTATCGAAACTCCCGACCATTGGCGCGCATGGGACGCACCCACCGGTGCGCGCATTATTCGCGAAGACGGCACCGTAATCCCGCGCCTCTTGCGCAGCCGTATCAACGCCGTCTACAGCGCCGAAGACGACTCCGTAATAGCTGAGTCTTCCGCCAACAGCAATCCCGAAGGTGCCGCGTTTGCTATCGACGGCGACGAGACGACCTTTTGGGAACCCGACCCGCTCGACGACATCAGCAAATGGACCTTTGAAATAGACCTCAAACGCACGCTCATTGCCGAGCGCATCGTCGTGCGCTTTGCCGACGAGGGCGAGGGCGATCCTTTCCGCCAGTTTCGCGTACTCATTTCCGACGGCCTCGCCGCTTCGGGCCGCGGCGGCGAGGTTTTCTCGCGCGTTGGTCTGGTGCGCAACCTCTCTGGCGGGCGCGAGTTCAGCTTTGAGCTAACGCCGCAGCGCAAGGTGGCCGCAGGCATCGAAGGCGCTATCGTACAGAAAATTCGCATCGACGTGTTGGCGACAGAAGGCGAACGCGCCGAGGAGGTCGATCGCTTCGTCTACGATGAACTAGACGATGATGACCGCGGCGAAGTCGACTATTTCCTACAGACTTCGAGCGGCCGTTTAATTGCCGTCAGCGAAAACACCTACGCCGATTTGCCCGCCGAAGAACAGGGCCCCGTGCGCTATTATCGCCGTGAGCACCCGCGCCTGAGCGAGGTCGAAGTCTTTGCCCTCGGTGAAAATATCGTCGCCATCACCCAGAGCGAACGCGAGCGTGAAGCACTGTCTCTGGGACAATACGACTTCCTGCTCTTCCGCACTTTTACAGACGGGCTCTTTGCCACCAACAAAGACATGCAGTTCTACGACGCAGTGCAGGACGAAAATCAGGTAGAAATCGACCTAGGTGCTAAGTACTGGCTCGATCGCGTCAAGCTACTGAGCCCCGACCGGCCCCCTTTTGCCTACCAAGTTCGCATCTCCAACGGCTCGGTCGACGCTAACGGCAACTTCGTCTGGACCACCTTTGACGAGCGCCGCAACTTGGAGCGCTTTCTGCATGTAGAGGAGAATTTTCCACGCCAGGAAGTCCGCTATATCGAATTCCGCCAACTCGAGTTTAGCGGTTCGCGCTTTGAGAAGGGTCGCCTAAGCGAAATCCAAGCCTACGGCGAAGGCTATGTCTCCGAGATCACCATGGAGTCACCTTTTATAGAATTAGATCGACCACGCCTCTTCGACCGCGTCACCTGGGACGGCGAAGCACCGCCCAACACGCGCATTGAAGTGCGCACGCGCACCGGTGAAGAGGTTACGTTGGAACCGCATTATTTTACCCAGAACGGCCGCGAGATTTCCGAAGACCTCTGGCGTCGCCTGCCCGATACGGAGCAAACGCCCAGACCCGAGCCCATCTTTGAGGAAATCACGGGGCCCGACTGGAGCAATTGGAGCCCGGCCTATACGCAGTCGGGCGAGGCCTTCAAGTCGCCGGCCCCGCGCCCGCTGGCCAAAGTGCAGGTGCGCCTCGTCTCGCGCGAACCCCTGCAGCGCGCCTGGTTGCGCTCGCTGCGACTGCACTTCGTACCGCCCTTAGTCGATACCGTCTTTGGTGAGATCTTTCCCGTCGGCGGCGTCGAGCCCGGCACGGACGAACTCTTTACGCTCTATTTGCGTCCCATTTTTGGCCCAGACAATCCCGGTTTCGACGAAGTCGTGCTGCGCTCGACCTCGTCGGCCCCGCTCGAACTGAGCGAAGTGCTGGTCGGCGGCGACGACGCGCTGCGCTTTGGCTCTGGCACCCGCCTATGGCCCGGTGGCGATATCCAAGTCGAGAGCGGAGAAGAGGGCGCCGTCATCATTCGTTTCCCACAGGCCATAACGCGCGGCGGTCAGGTCTACGCCTTCCGCTTCCGCACCAGAGTCTTTCTACAAAGCACGGTCTTTAGCGCTCAGTTACAGAGCGCCAATCGTCCCGGCCTCGCACAAGAAGCCGTCGGCGGCGATGCCACCAACGTCGTCGCGACACAGAGCCTGGCCGTAGTTTCGCGCTTGGAAAACAGCTCGCTCCTAGAGAACCTGGAGATCGCGCCGAACCTCATAACGCCCAACGGCGACGGCATAAACGACCAAGTCGATATCCGCATCTCCATCTTCCACCTCGAACGCGCCAAAACGCTCAGCGTCGAAGTCTTTAGCCTGAGTGGTCAGCGCGTGCGCGACCTCAGCGTGCGGCGCTCCTTTCCCAGCGGCGAGCACCTTTTCGCCTGGGACGGTCGCGACGACGACGGCCAGACCCTGCCTCCTGGCATCTACGTTCTGCGCGTGCACTTCAACACGGACAGCGGCGCCAGTGGCACCTCGGCAGCGCGCCTCGTCCACTTGGCGTACTAGGGTATTATGAGAATGATACGCGCCCTTTTATTTTTAGCCATCCTCCCCATCTGCGCCCTCGCCCAAGGACGCATCGAAGACTCGCATCACTGGGGCTTGGGCACCGTCAACCCCTATGGCAACCGTTTTGAAATAGACTACGTCTCGCCTTCGGTGCACAAGTGGTACGGACAGCGCCACCTACCAGAAACCTATATGGGACCCTGGTACGAGTCCGATACCCGCTACGCCGTCGACCACTACGACCGCTATGTCAACAACCTCCTAGAAGGCAGCGACTCCTACGACACCTTCGGCACCTATCTCGGCCGCGGCTGGCTCGTTTACAACTGGAGTCAGGAACAGCCGCTACCGCGCGGGAGCCGCATTGACAAAGACGGCGGCGGCAACGCCTACCAGCGCTTCTTCGGCCGCTTAGTCGTCGCCGGCGACCGACGCGAAGGCGGCAATTATCGCCTGATGGTCGGCGACGAAATCTACACCTTCTTTACGCCACTGACCTTCTACAAGCCGCGCTTTAACGGCGTGCGCATGGATTACAACAACGACCGTTTACAGGCCACATTACTGGCCTCGCGCCCCTCGGCACCCGACGGCGAGGAACGCACGGACGTGACCCAAATGTTGGGCGGTCACGCCACAGTACAGCTAGGCGACCGCAGCACGCTCGGCTTTACCTATATCAACGCGCACAACGCGCAGACCGAGCTCGAGTTCAACGAGGGAAATCCACTGCGCGGCACGCTCGCCACCCAACAAAATCGCACGCTCGACAAACTGTGGGTGCGCGTGCGCGACGACTCACCGGGGCAGGGCGATGCCCCCGCCATCCTCGCCGACTACGAGATCGTGATTGAGGACCGCGAGGGCAACACTTATCGCGGCCGCGAGGTAGACCTGCTGCCCAAAATAACGGGGGGCGGCAACGAAGGGGGCCGCTTAATCGCGCGCGACACCGAAAGCATATTGCTCGAATACGACCTCTCGCGTTTCCAATACGAGGATATCACAGCGGCGGAAATCACCCGCGCCACCTTCGAACTCTCCGTAGCCAACGACTACCGCATAGAAGTGGCTTCCAACTTGCAGACCGACGGCGAGCGCTTCAACCCGGAGATCGTTTTTCTGCCGGTGCGCCGCGCAACCGGCAACGTGCAAGACAACAGCAATACCGGTTTTATCGAAATCGACTACGGCCTGCCCACGGCCAACGAACTTTTGGGTACCGATTGGGAATTAATCGACTGGCACGGCCTCTCCGCCCGCGGCGAAGCCGTGCTCAACCGCCGCTTCTTTCTCTTTCCCAACTCCGTAGAGAGATCGCATTACCGGCACAGCATAGATGGCACCGCCTCCTACCTGCAGCTCGATTGGAACCTCTACCCCTTTGCGATGTTTTTCGAGGGTTTTAACATCGAAGACGAGTATACCACCAACTATTGGCTCGTCGACAAAGAAGGGCGTATCCGCTACAAAGATCCGATACCGCAGATCATCGAATTTGTCGACGACGACGACGACTTTAACGCGCGCCCCGAATGGCAAAGGCCCGACTTAGAGCGGCGCACCGGCGGCATCGTCCGCGCCCAGCGCTGGGACAATATCGCCTGGCCCGGCTTCGATGAGAACGGCGACTTCATCAACGACCACAACCAGAACCGCAACTCCTTCCCCGACTACGAAGAGCCCTTCCTGCGCTTTCGCTCGGACCGCCCAGAATTTCTCTTTGGCCTCGACATGAACCACAATGGCACCGTCGACCGCTTTGAGAACGACAACCTGCCAGACTATCCCTACAAGAGCGACCACCGCGGCTTTAACGCCCATACAAAGGCCAATATAGGACCGGGCTTTGCCCTGACGCTGGGCCGCCAGCATATGAAACTGATCTCCGGCGACGGCGAGACGCGCGCGTGGTATAGCCTACTGAGTTGGAAACACCGCTTTAAGGGCGGCAGCGGCCTGCGCTTCTTCGCGCACGGCGCCTCCGTCAACGACAATATCAGCGACGATCTCTGGCTCTGGTTCCAACCGCTCGGCTCGCCGGGACGCATGCGCGAAGAGCTAGACCAACTGCCTTTTAAAGACGCGTGGAAGAGCACGCTCTACGCCGACTTCGACCAGCATATCGGCGCCGACGTGCGCCTCTTACACCGCATAAAATGGGACCAGGTGCGCCAGCGCGAAAAGACGACGACGGACCTCTTTGGTTTTCCCGCCCGCCGCGAGAGCGGTTTCTTAGGCGTGATCAACAAAGCCGAGTGGAGTTTGCCGGTGGGCTTAGCCGTATTCGAACCGCGCTGGAAAAGCGAGTATCGCCGCGACCGCCCCTTCACCACGCGGCTATCCAACTCGGAGAGTCTAGAAGAGACGCTCTTCTTGTTGTGGACGCAGCCCCTATTCGCCGAGTCGGCGGGCGTATCGTATTTCCCGCGCTACGGTCGCCAGCTCTTTGATAGCCAGCTGCAAATCGGCGTCGAGCGCTCCTGGTTTTGGATGATGGATGGCGCGCGCGAAGAAATAACCGAAGACTTCGGCTCGTGGACGCTGCTCTTGCAATTGACCAACCGCGTCGCCTACCAGGGCTACCAACTCGTCACGCGAATGGGCATGCAGGTCGAGCGTCAGAACTTTGCCAGAAGCGCAACCGAGAGCGCCAGCATGCTCTTTCTCTCTATGAACGCAGGGCTCTAAGGCCTATGAGACATTTATTTAAAACGCTAGCCGCCACCCTGCTCCTCTTTGTAGGCAGCGGCGAAGCCCAGCGCGCCCAGACCTTTATCATTGGCTCAACGTCCACACCTTGGCGCTTCGGCGGCAGCGGCATCGACCCCAAGGTGCTCAACCGCACCCGGGTCGACACGACGAACTCGCCCGACAACTCCATCGAATACGAACGCCGGCCCGGTTGGATCAGCCCGCTGTTCTTCGAGGAGAACGAAAATATTGCCGCACGCGTTTTAAGCGGCGGCGGCTCTATCACTTCGCCCGACGTCGGCCGCGGCTTCGAAGAAGAGCTGCGCGGCACCGTCAACGGCAGCCCCACCGTCGCCTTTACGCGCAAACCCACCGCCTTCGAGCCCGATGTCAACGCGCGCAACGTGCGCGTCATACTCGACTTCTTTACTTCCGTCGGCGTGCAGCGCGTGCGTTTCTACCCGCGCAACACCGTTGTGCCGACGCCGACCCACCCATTCCAGAACGACTTCCTGCGCGCCTTTGAGCTCTGGGTCAACCCAGAGCGCACGAGCTTGGCCTCGCCCGACATACTCATCGTGCGCAACGTCGAAAACGAAGAGCCGATCGTCGAAATTTCCGTACCGCCCCAATACGTGCGCCTGCTCAGGCTAAAGTCGCTGGCCAACGTGCCCTTTGAAATAGACGAGATCGAAGTTTACGGCACGGGTTATTTACAGCGCGCCACCTACTTGACCGACATCATCGATTTGGGCCAACGCGCGACCATCGGCCCCGTGCGCTGGGTAGAGGAAGCTGTCGGCGACGAAGAATTTTCCTCGCTGAGCGCGCGCGTGCGCACCGGGCTCGACAGCACACCCATTCGCTACAACCGCGTCGAGCGCGGCCTCGATCTCAACGGCAACCCCTCGCGCAGCCTCATCGACATCGGCCCCGACGCCTTCTACGCCCTCGACCCACTCGAGCGCGGGCCGCTCACACAAGACGACGACAACTGGAGCACCTGGCGCCCGATCGCCAGCGGCGAACTGCTCACAGCGCCTACGCCGCGCCGCTACGTGCAGTTTCAATTCGAATTTGCAGGCGAACTCTTTCGCACCCGCGAGATGGACCAATTCGAGTTCGACTTTCTCAGCCCGCCCATTGCCGATGGTTTAGTCGGCGAAGTTTTTCCGCGCCTGACACAGGCCGAAGAACCGGCGACTTTCCGTTACGCCGTGCTTTTAGAACGCGAAGCTGATGCGGAGGGGGGCTTCCTCCCCATATTCGGTTTTGATCGCCTCGAAGTCGATACCAACGTAGCCACTACCGACATCCGCGAAGTCAAACTCGACGGCGAGTTAGTCGAATTTGAAATTGACTTTGTCCGCGAAGACGCCTTCGGCATTTCGTTTCCGCTCATCAGCCACGACCAGGCCCTGCTCGAGCTGACCTTTGATATGCCCATCTTCCGTTTCGGCACCACGTTTAGCGGCCGCGCCTTTAACAGCAATGCTCCGCAAGTGCCACAGCGCATAGTCGGGGGCAACTCCATTAGTTTTGGCCCCGGTGACGACGACGCCCTCTCCGGTTTGTCCGTATCGATTCCCAAGCCCCAGATCGGCAAATTAGTCGGCGAGATCCGCACCAACACGCGCTATCTAACGCCCAACGGCGACGGCATAAACGACGCGTTGAGCGTGTTCTTTAATATTTTGCAAATCACCGAACCAGCGCCCGTTGCTTTTGAGGTCTACAATTTATCAGGCGAGCGCCTACATACGGCCTTTAACGACCACCTGGGCATCGGCCCCGTGGAATTTGCGTGGGACGGCAAAGACAACGACGGATCAGCACTCGCGCCCGGGACCTATATATGGGTGCTGCGCGTGGAGTCAGATGCCTTTGAGGAAGTGCACTCGGGAACCCTAGCCATAGCGTATTAGCACCCGGTGGTCGCCGCTTTCGTGAGAATGCTCACGAAGGCGCGAATGGCCGGTATCAAACGACGAGAACTAAGGCAAATAGATGCAGAAACAGCGACAATCTACGATCGAGCTGGCGCAGGGCTGCCGCCTCTCTTGGCTACGCAACATTTCGCGATCGAGCTGGCGCAGGGCCGACGAGCGCGGTAGCGCACTGGCGACTCCGGCAAACGACGAACAAATCTCGGCGCCCGACGACAAAAAGACGGACGCGGCATACGGCGCCAGCAAACGTATAGCGCCCCTAGCCGCCATCGTATCGCTGCTCGTATTAATGCTGGCTCCAGCCCTCGATGCGCAAAATTATGGCACTCGTTTGGGCACGGTAAAACGCGGCGGTAAAGTGTCTTTTGAACCATCCGGCCCCGGCGTTCTTTTCGACGCGCTCGACCCGACGGTGCGCAAATGGTTCGTGCCGCAAGAGCTCTACAACGAGTACGGCTGGAAGCAGTGGGAATACTCCAACTACGCGCGCGACACCTATCAGCGCTATGTCTCCACCGGCATCGAGGGCTCCTACTTCTACGACCTCTTCGGCAACTATCTCAACCGCGGCTGGCTCATTTTCGACTGGCGCCAGGAGAACCCCCAGCCCTTCGGCTCTACACTCTATAAGGACCAGCGCTTTCGCTCCTGGTTTAACAGCATCGTCATCGCCTCCGACCACAAGGGCCAATACCACTACGCCATCACCGTGGGCAACCAGATACGCACGACCTTGACGCCAATGACCTTTTCCAAACCGCGTTTCAACGGCGTGCAGATCGACCTGGCTTCCGACAAGTATATGGGCACCTTGCTGCTCTCGCGCATCAACGAGCCCGATCCCTTCGCCAATGCCGGCGGCGGCACCAACGCCACCGCGCGCACGGACAATACCAACATGGCCGGCGGCCGCCTCGAAGTCCAAGTCGGCGATTTCGTCAAGGTCGGCGGCACCTTTATCAACGCGCACCACTCGCAAACGCAAAACGACGCACTCTCCGGAAACTTTCTCAAAGGTAGCCTCACGGGCTCGCAGAACTTAGAGAACCTGAGCTTTATCGAAATTAAGATTAAAGACGATTCACCCGAAGACGGCGTCGGCGGTGGCTCGCTCTTCGACGCCGACCTGTTGATCTGGGACCTCGAGGGCAACCAGACGCGCGGCTCGGAAATCGGCTTTCGCGCCGTGATTGAGGGCGGCTTTCAGCGCAAAGGTTTCCTCGCCGCCGACGGCAGCGAGGAAATTCTGCTGCGCTACGACCTGCTCGACCGCACCTACTCCGGCCCCGATCCCGCCGAAATCGAACGCATCCAACTCGAGCTCGTCGTCGCCAACGACTACGCCATAGAAGTCAGCTCCGACCTGCAGACCGACATCTTCTTGCGCCAGGTCTTTATACCGGTCGCCAATGCCAACGGCAATGTCAAAGACTCCTCCAACCAGCGCGTGCTCGTATTCGACTACGGCCTGCCCACCGCCAACCAGATCGCCGGTTTTTCTATCGAACTGACAGACCTAGAAGGCCTCGACGGTTATTTTGAGATAAACGTCAACAACCAGTGGGGAAAGTTCCCCAACCCCAACATAGAAAAACACCACTCCAGCGGCCGCGAAGCACTGGCCTGGATGGCCAACGTCTCGCGCGTGGCGCACCCCTACTTCGCCTACGGCGAGTTCTTCCACACCGACCCGGACTACGCCACCTCTTTCCGCACCGTGCAAGAGACGGGCATCGTCGACTATGCGGACAACTTAAAACTCTACGAATTCGTCGACGACAACGATGACCAGGATCGCGATCCCGACTGGCGTCGTCGCGGCTTTGTCAACGGCGATATC
>Ga0055584_100007223_pt1 | contig 10897 bp, 5 predicted proteins | sample OSDHelmetaG_FD_58716 | JGI IMG/M metagenome (GOLD analysis project Ga0055584, IMG submission 58716) | Pelagic marine sediment microbial communities from the LTER site Helgoland, North Sea, for post-phytoplankton bloom and carbon turnover... | ecosystem: Environmental > Aquatic > Marine >...
TTGTCCACCATCGTGGGTGGGGTCATGCTCTGGACGATCGGAAAGTTCAGGTTGGCACAGGCGGGCAATTACGTGCCGTACCCGGTGATCGCGGGATTCCTTGCCGCCACGGGCTGGCTCCTTTTCAAGGGCTCTTTCGGCGTGATGTCGGGCGTACCGTTCGACCTCGGCAGCTTGACCGACCTAGGCGACGTGAGTGAACTCTGGATCCCAGGAGTCGTGTTCGCCGTCGCACTCTGGGCGATATCAAAGTTCCTGGCCAACGCATTGTTGATTCCGCTCGCGATCATTCTCGCGATCGCCGGTTTCTATGTCGTCTTGGCGTTGACCGGCACGACACAGGACCAAGCCATTCTCGACGGCTGGCTGCTCGAACCATTCGGAGGCGGTTTCCTGATCGAAGGGGTGAACCCCGGAGATGTCGAATGGTCAATCGTGTCGAATGAAGCGGGTGGCATGTTGTCCCTCCTGATCCTGGTTGCCATCTCGGTGTTGTTGAACCTCACGGCGCTTTCGGCGACGTTCGGCCGCGAGATCGACCTCGACCGTGAGTTGCGCATGACCGGTGTGGCCAATGTCGTCGCCGGAGCCGGCGGCAGCCTGATCGGCTACCACTATGTCAGTCTTTCGACCCTCGGAAAGAAGTTGAAGGGTGAGAGCCGCATTGTCGGTGTGGTCGTTGCCCTGGTATGTCTGTTCGCCTTGACGGTCGGGTCCAACTACCTCGCATACATTCCTCGGTTCGTGCTCGGCGGAATGGTCATGTTCGTCGGCCTCGGGTTCCTCGACGACTGGCTGGTGCAGAGCGCCCGCAAACTGTCGCGGGCAGACCTCGGCATCATCGTGGCAATCTTGGCGGTGGTCGAGGTGGTGGGTTTCCTCGAAGGAGTCGCACTGGGACTGGTGGCGACTGTCATCATCTTCGTCGTCAACTACAGCCGGATCAGCGTGATCCGACACGAACTGTCGGGCCGAGACGTTCGCAGCACGATCGAGCGCCCGCCGGCACACGAGCAGGTGTTGAGCGAGCACGGCGACTCATTGTTGTATCTCAAGCTGCACGGCTTCGTATTCTTCGCGACGATCGTCGGACTACTCGAGAAGATCGGTGCCAAGCTCGACGAGCCGGACGCCGACATCACCCACCTGATTCTCGACTTCGAGCAGGTCACCGGCGTCGATACAACCGCACTGCACGGTGTCGTCAAATTGAAGAACGCGGCCGAAGCGCACGGAGTGGTACTGGTCGCCTGTTCGATCTCAGATGAACTTGCCGAACAACTTGCGTCGGAAGAGTTCGCTGACGGCGACGCCACGCTCGAACTGCACTTCGATGATGCCGACGCAGCCGTCGAGTGGTGTGAGGACGAGATCTTACGGCTGCACGGCGTGGAACCCCGGCTCGACGAACACCCCTTGCCGGAACTCCTGGCGTCGATCCTCGAATCTCCTGAAGATGTCGCGGCGTTGAGCGCTCACTTCGAGGTCTCTGAACTCGACCCAGGTGATCAACTGGTCCACAGTCACGACGTCGATCGCCACCTGCACTTCGTGGCGCGGGGCCAGCTCACGGTGTACGCCGAGGAAGACGAAGTGACGGTGCGCCTGAGACGGGCGACGACGGGCGCCCTGCTCGGTGTCGCGGCGTTCTTCAGCCCCACGGATCCGGGCGCGTTGGCGACCATCACGGCCGACACGCCGGCGACCGTGCACAGCCTTGGGCGGGATGCATTCGACAGGCTTGCTGCCTCCGAACCACGGATCGCGATGGCGCTTCAACATTACGCGACCGGGATTCTGGCCGACCGTCTAGCGGCCAACCTGGCGCTCCTGGAACGCACGATGAGCGAGGAACGCTGATCGTAGACAGCGTGCACTGAGCCGGCCCGTACCGACTGCACCTGATCGTGAGAGGATTTGATCTTGATTCGAATACGGAGCCTCATGATCTCGGTACTGTTGCTCCAACTCGTTCTGCTGATCGGCGTCGCGCTCACGATCGTTCGGCTCGGGGATGCTCAGGACGAGATTGTGCGCAGCCAAGAACAAGCCGCCAACTCCAGGGCGCTCGCCTCCGACCTGCGCCAGTCATCTGATGACCTCACCCGTTTCGCACGCACGTTCGTCGTCACCGGCGAGAAGAAGTTCCTGCGGTACTTCGACATGGTCTTGGCTATCCGCAATGGCGAGCTTGTTCGACCGGTCGGATACGGCGGGCACTATTGGGACGCAGTTGTCGCTGGTGACTTTTCGGAGCCGACCGAGACGGAGGGCGCAGTATCGCTTCGTGAGCGCATGGAGACAGCGGACTTCTCGTCGGCGGAATTTGCGCTGCTCGAGGCTGCTCAGGCCCGGTCGGACGCACTGGTGGCACTGGAAGAGCAGGCGTTCGCCGCTATGGATCGATACTTCCTGTCGGGCGAGGAGAAGCTCAGAGCCGAAGCGCTGGAGCTGCTACATGGCGACCAGTACCACGCCCGCAAGGCAGCGATTATGGCACCGATCGGAAGCTTCACCGACGAGGTCGAGGTGCGCGTCACATCGCGCCTCGACGAGGCCAATGCCGACGCCGCAAGGTACCGCACGATCCTGATGGCCCTGACGTTTGCGATGTTCCTGGTGTTGACTGGTGCCAGCTGGCTGATCCAGCGCAGAGTCGTCCAGCGGGTCGGAGTGCTTGCTGCTGCCGCGAGGGACATCGAGGCCGGCGAGCTTGGTGTTCGGAGCGGTGTGCGTGGGGGCGACGAACTGGGTCAACTGGGTAGTGCGTTTGATGCCATGGTCGACGAGCTGGGAGGCGCACTTGGGTCAGCGCGTCTCGACTCGGAGCGATCGCGAAGTCTTCTCGACGCGCTCGTGCGCTCCAATCCTGACGGCGTGATCGAGGTGAACGTCGAATCCGGGAGCGTCCGTTCGTTCAATCCTGCCGCCCACGCGATGCTCGGCAAGTCGCTCGTACCGGAAATGTCCTTCGCCGAAGTGCTTGCGTCGAATGAATCACATGCTTCGAGTCGAATACAGGACATCGCTGCCGCGGGTGCTGCTGCACAACTCGACTTGCGTGGGACAGGCGACGAGGTCGTGCACGCCGAGGTCCGAGCGATGATCGTCGAGGACGAGGGCGAATCGATTGCGGTGCTCGTGGCCAGAGACATCGGTGAGTGGCGACGCGAGCTCGATGCGCGCCACGAGGAAGTCCTCAGACTCAGCTCTCCTGTCATCGAACTCGACGACGATGTCCTTCTCGTGCCCGTCGTGGGCGAATTGACGTCTGAGCGTGCCATGAAACTCAGCCACTCGGTGCTCGAGGAGATCGGGGCACGAGGAGCCCAGTTCTGCATTGTCGACATCTCGGGGATCACGTCGATGGATGCCGACGTGGCCAATCACCTGTTAGACGTCATGGCCGCCGCACGGCTGATGGGCTGTGCGACGGTGCTCTCCGGTGTCACGCCGAGAACGGTCGAAGCGATGCACGCTGCCGACGTGTCATGGGGAGGCGTGCGAACGGTCGCGTCACTGAGGCAAGCCGTCTCGTACGTGCTGGCTTCGAAGACAGAAGCCTGACACGTCCCGGAGGCATCGGATCTCCGGTTCTTCGGATCTCAACCGCGTGCCGGCGGTGACGCGCGACAGCACGCTGGGCGAGGATGGGAGACTACGAGTTGGATCTACGTGTACGCCACGAATAGTTTTGCAGGTATCGATGACACCTGGAGGCTGCAATGAGTTACGTACGACTCGACTACGTCTGGCTGGATGGCTACGCGCCGACCACCAACATCCGAACAAAGGCCCAGGTCGTTTCCACCGACACGTTTACCGAAGACCTCGATGATGTCCCTGTCTGGGGGTTCGACGGCAGTTCGACACGACAGGCCGAGGGCCACGATTCGGATTGTGTACTCCAGCCAGTGCGTCTGTACAGAAATCCGATGCGCGCCGACAGCCACATCGTTCTCTGCGAGGTATTCAACGCCGACGGCACACCACACGCCAGCAATACGCGGACCCTGCTCGGAGACGACACCGAGGAGTTCTGGTTCGGTTTCGAACAAGAGTATGTGCTGATGACGACCGACGATCGACCGCTCGGTTTCCCAACCGGCGGGTACCCCGAACCGCAGGGCCCGTACTACTGCGCAGTCGGCAGCCACAACGTGGCAGGTCGCGAAATCATCGAAGAGCATTGGGATGTCTGTCTCGATGCCGGCCTCGGCGTCACAGGTATCAATGCCGAGGTCATGCTCGGGCAATGGGAGTTCCAATGCTTCGGGAAGGGCGCCAAACGGGCGTGTGACGACCTCGTCATCGCACGGTACCTACTCCAACTGGTCGCCGAACGCAGCGGTGTGGTCGTGAACCTCGACCCGCGGCCGCTGCCTGGGGATTGGAACGGCTCTGGCATGCATTCCAATTTCTCGTTCGATTATCTCCGCGACGTGGGTGGCAAGGAGTACATCGAAGCGTTGTGCGAGGGGTTCGCACCGTTCCACCAGGACCACCTCGCTGTGTACGGTGCCGGCAACGAGCGTCGGCTCACCGGCGCACACGAAACCGCATCGATCGATCGGTTCAGCTTCGGGCCGAGCGACAGAGGTGCCTCAATCAGGATCCCGATCTACACGATCAAGCACGATTGGAAGGGTTACCTCGAGGACCGCCGACCGGCGTCCGACGGTGACCCGTATCTGATCGCCGACCGGATCATCAAGACGGTCAGAATTGCTCACGCCGATGCCGTGAAGTCGGCTGGCTAGAAGTGAATGGGGCCGGTCTACCCGGCGAATGTCTGTGATGCCTTCTCGAGTTTGGCTGCCATCATCCTGAGTGACAGCCGGTGCAGTCGCTGGGCGACGTCAGGCCTGTCTCCAAACACCTGTGCAACCGCTTCCGCAGGCAGCACCAGGATCTCACCAGGCTGCTCGATCCGCACCGAGAACGGCTCTCGGTACTCGAGCAGCGCGCCGAGCTCTCCGACCACGTTCCATCGCCCGAGGGTCCCGACCCGGGCGACGCCGCCGTGCCAGTCCGACTTCTCGAGTGACACGACCCCACCCATGATGAAATAGAGCCGCCGGTTTTCGGCATCCTGTTCGAGGAGGGTTGCTCCGACCTCTGCGTCGGCCTGCTCCAGCTGCGGTCCGAGGGTCTGGACCAGGTCTTCGAACTCCTCCTGCACGTCGAGCGCACTCATCACGTCGCTGAAGACAGAATCCAGGAACTGATCGTCGGCCGACCCGCCTCCCCGCTGCTGCAAGCGGCCCTTGGCCCGTTCGAGCACACGATCCTCGCACGACTCGAGTGCATCGCCGAGGCGATCTACCAGTTGGAGGTGGTCGTAGTGGTCAGGGTCGAGGCCGGCCACGACGAGCGACCGGATGACTGGCTCGGGGGCCTGGGCGACGATCAGTTCGGCCTGATGTTCGGCGAGCAACCTCGCCATCTTGACGAAGGCCGACGTCGCTGAGGAGTCGATGCCCTGGACCAACCTCATATCGAGAATCAGGGAACGCGGTGGCCGTTTCGCTTCTTCGAAGAAGCTCTTGACCCTGGTGTACACGGTGTGGGCCGAACCGAAGAAGATGAAGCCCTGAAGCGAGAGGATGAGAATCTCATCGTCGTAATAGCTCAGCAATCGCTCGTCGGGGATCGGGCGGTCCTTGCCGCTATGGGCGCTGCCGCCGTCGAGCGTCGCTCGAATTGGTCTCACGCTCGAGTAGCGCACCAGGAAGATGACGACCGATGCGACCAAACCGACCGCAATCCCTTGCAGGAGCCCTGCCAGTTCGACGGACGCGACGATCACCACGACGACTGCAACATCGACGATCGGCATGTCTTTGCGTGTCTCCCAGATCCATTCGTGCAGCAACTCCACGCCGAGGAAGATCAGCAAGCCACCGGCAACGAACCGCGGAAAGAGCGAGACGAAGCCAGGGCCGGCGACGAAGACGGCCAACAACAAACCACCGTGAAGCGCTCCGAAGGCCGGGTGTAGTGCCTGGCGTTCGGCCGCCACCGAGGTCGACGGAGGTATCACCCAGCTGGTCGGGGCCCCGGTGAGTCCTGCAACGATGTTCGCCAAACCGGATTGCCGCATCTCGCCGCTGACATCGATATCTCGTTTCATCTCCAACTCGAGCCCGCTCGCGGTGACCAGAATCGCCAGCACGCCGACGACGGCATAGGTCGCGATACTGCCGATGCTCGACCAGATCGATCCCCATTCGATGAGCTCACCATCCGGAACGGTCAGGGTCTCCCAAAACGGCGTGTCAGGAAGCGGCCCGATCAGCCAGTGATCGGCGCGCAGTTCGTCCAGTACCGGCGACCCGATCGCGATGATGAGGTAGAACGCGCCGATGACGGCGACGAGCATCAGCGGCAGCACCCACAATCGACCCTTCAGAAGGCGGGTCGCAGCGAATAGGGCGATCCCGAAGGCGATCGCCCACCACACCTGGTCCATGTGAGCGTGATCGAGGAAGTGCTCGAGATCGAGCAACTCGAGATGCCCGCCGCCCCCCGACACTTCGACGCCACCCTTGAAGAGCAGCCATCCCGTCGCCGCCAGGAAGCCCGCCATGACCGGAAACGGAACAAAACGCACGAAGTTGCCGAGCCGAAACTGGCCGATGATCACGAACGAGATGGCAGTCAGCAGGGCCGCCGCGATGAGGGCGAGCAGCACGTTGGCGAAGATCGCTTCGTCGCTCGAGCCCTGCATCGACGCGGCGACCGAGGTGGCAACTGCGCCGGCCAAGGCTGCCGAGACGTCCTGTACCCCGCCGAACTGACCGCGTATCGATGACAGCAACGACAGCAGCACGCCCGCGACTGCCCCGCCGAGGAGGAAGTGGGCGATCCCGGCGTTGAGGTAGTGCTCCGTGTTCTCGCCGAACACGAGCGTCGCGAACGACACCGTGGTGGCGACTCCGACGGCCCCGAACACCAGCGAGATGAGCAACCCGGTGCGGATGGTTTGACGATTCACGTGTGGCCTCCGTGCAATTTCGGGGTCATAGAACGACCCCTTCGAGTACGAGTCGATTCACTGTGTCCGACCGCTCCTGCGACGATCTTGTCATCACGTCACGCAGTTCGGGATACTCAGTTCTAATCCGGTGATATGCGTCGGAGCGCAATCGAAACACCTCGGAGAAGCCCGCAGAGCGCACCGTGGCTGTCCGGTTTTCGCCGAGCAGAAGCGTGAGGTCGCCGAAATAGTCGCCGGCGGACAATGTGCCATGGATCGTGCTCCCGTCCGCGGAAATCACCTCGAACGTGCCGCGCGCGATGAAATAGATACCGTCTGCAGCTTCGCCGTCGGTGACGAGATGACCACCTGGTTGGGTGACCACCGGCTCCAGGGCAAGCAGCAGTTCTCTTCGAAGGGCGGGTGAGGCGTGACGGAACACCGGGACGTGTGGCATCAGGTCCTTCAACAGGTCCGACAGCACCGCCAGGCGCAATGGTGACGGAAGGTCCCTGAGCAACGTGTCCTGTTGCAGGCCGGCGTGCTGATCCCACAGGTATTCGTAGTACCGGCGAACGTCTTCGGTGACGGTTCGATCGACCTTGCGGGCATGGAGGTAGCTCTCCACAGTGTCGACCCGATTCCAGAAGGTGACCCTCGACAGATTGAGCGAGCTGATCAGCGATGCCCCGGTCGCGACGACATACGCGAACAGCGATGCGCCGACGAGCATGGTGAAGATCGTGAATGCGTACTCTGCTGTGTTCCCGGGGCCGATGTCGCCGAAGCCGACGCTGGTGAAGACAGTCACGACCCAGTAGAGCGAGAGGAGGTACGAATAGGCCGCCCCGTCGCCGACGATTCCCTCCCGCATCGGCCAAGAGTCGGCAGGGAACCCCTGAACGAACGGCATCACATACCACAAACATGTCGTGAACTGGATGACGAGACCCACCACCACGAGCAGCCGCACGATTCTGAGTGCCGCTGTATTCGATCCGCTCGAACGTTCGAGCCGCCGGAGCGCCCCGAATACGGTGCCGATCCGGATCAGGCGAAGCAGTCGCACCCACAGCACGAGTGAGATACCTCGCACGTCGGTGTCGCCGAACCAGAACAGCAGGTCGAGAGGGAGGTTCCCGAGGAGAACGATGCCGAGTGCGACTCGGCCGTCGAGCGCAAGGCGAGGCACACGCGATCCTTCGATCGAGCCCTTCTGGCTCGGACTCCGTCGACTGTTCCAGATGTCGAACAGGAACGCTACATCGATCGCGTAGACCACGATCGAGGTGACCGGGCGAGCCTCGTGGACGAAGGCGAACTCGTAGCTGACGACTGCGATCGAGACGATCGCCAGTACGAGTCGCAACACGTCCGATCCGACTTGGGACCGCTCGGAAGCACCCATGGAATATGGCGGAGTCACCGACCGCCGATCATTGGGCCAGTGCTGACGCTTCGTCCTCGAAGATCGCCAGGATCGTGCTGAAGCCGGAGACGTCGAAGACCTCCTGTACCGACGCGTTCAGGCCGAACAGATGCATCGAGCCGGACGATCCGACACCCTTGGCCGTCGCCAACAGGACGCGCAGTCCCGCGCTTGACACGAAGTCGACGGCGGTGAGATCTACGACGATGAGAGGCACAGCCTCTTGAATCAGAGCTTCGAGGTGGGCCAGTGCCTCGGGGGCGGCCGTCGTATCGAGTCGGCCCGTGAACCGCACGATCGCGGCGCCCTCGGTTCTGTCGGTGGCAATTTCCATCGTGTCCCTCACTGTTCCCTTGATCTGACTGTCATAGGTAGTCGAGTATTTCGTCGGATCGATACCGACTGTAGTTGTGGCACTTCCACGGCGAGCCAACAGCGACTCGCCGAACCAGCGCTGTGGGCTCCCGTCGGTGACACCGCAGCCGGGGTCACGAGGATTCCTCGGTCTGGCCTGGGTCATTCTCGGACCCGAATCGTTTGGTGACGGTCACGACGTTGCGTCCCGCGCGCCGTCGGTAGTCGACCTCGTCCATGATCGTTCGCACGAGATGGATGCCGAGCCCCCCGATATCGCGAGCCTCGATCGATGCCTGCACGTCAGGGGCGTTGGTGCCAAACGGATTGAACGGCACACCCTCATCGCTAATGGTGAGAACCAGGCGCGTGGGTGCGAGCTCGGCCCGGACCTCGATGTCTTGGGACCCGTCCCCATTGGGTTCACTGCCGTACGCATAAGAGGCGACATTGTTCAACAGGTCGTCGAGCACCAGTAGCGACTGGCGCCGAACGATGTCGTCGAGCGCGTGAGACTCGGCGAAGGATTCGAACTGTTCGAGGACTGTGGCGATGGCGTCGAGGGTGGCGGGTACGGTGAGATCGAAATAGGCGGCTGCTTCGTCCGGCCCCCAATAGCTCATAGCCAGAGCGGTAATGTCGTCGGACTGTTCGGCATCACCACGATGGGAAGCGACGGCCTCGTTGATCTCCGCGAGCACCTCAGCCGGGGTGTCGAAGGTGGCGGCTTCCACGAGCTGTTCGAGCGCCGGATCGGTGAACTGCTCGTAGTCGACGTTCATGGCCTCGGTGACACCGTCCGTGTAGAGGATCGCGGTGTCGCCGGGCTCGAGTGTCAACTCGGAGCTCCCGAAGGCGATGCCTTCGATCGCTCCGGCAACCGGGCCGTGTCGAGCATCGACGGTGATGACCGAGCCGTCGGCCTTCTTGATGTACGGCGGGTTGTGGCCGGCATTCGTGTACGTCATCTTCCCGGTTCGAGTGTCGAGGATTGCGACGAACAAGGTGACGAACATCGAGGATTCGTTGCTCTCGGCGAGTTCGTCGTTGACGTGGGTCAGAATGCTGGCCGTGTCCGCGTCACTGAGAGCTTGCGACTTGATGGCGGTCTTTGTCACTGCCATGAACAGCGCCGCCGGAACACCCTTGTCCGACACATCGCCCACGAGGAAGCACAGATGATGCTCGTCGATCAGGAAGAAGTCGTACAGGTCGCCGCCGACCTCGCGCGCCGGCTCTACGGTGGCGTACACCACGAAGTCATCACGATCGGGGAAGGCTGGGAAGCGGCGTGGCAACATACTCATCTGGATGTCGCGCCCGATGTTCAGCTCGCCCTCCATCCTTACGTTGGCCGCTTGCAGCCTCGCTTCGAGTTCGCGGCGCTCTGTCACGTCGATCCCGATCGTGAGAATTTCGGCGGTAGCGCCGCTGGCGTCCAAGATGGCACGGTTGCGAAAGGCAACCCACAACACGTCGCCGTTCTTGGTACAGCACTGCAGCTCCGATTCGTTGTTTTGGGCTTCGCTCGCCAGCAGCGACTCTGCGGAGCTGATCCAAGTCTGTCGGACCGCCTCGTCATCAGGAACGATCGTGTCGAACGCGTTGCGGCCGACGACTTCGTCCTCTTCGTAGCCGAACAGTCGCAAACCGAAGGTGTTCATGGCGGTGATCGTGCCGTCGGGCGACCATCGTTCCATGATCGTCTCGCTGTTCTCCACCTGTTCAAGGGCGAGCTCGAGTTCACCAGTGCGCTCTAGGACTGTCTGTTCGAGCACGTCCTTGGAGGCTTCGAGAGCTTCATTCGAGGCGCGAACCTCCGCGAGTAACTCATCGCGTGACCGCTCGTTGATGATGGCTCGAGCTCGGCTGATGCTGGCTTTGTCGATCGATACCGCTGCGAGCCGCACATGGGCGGTGAGTGTCGCCCCGCTGTGGGTGACGGTGTCGACGAATGGCCGCAGGAAGTCTGGTTCGGGGATCGGAACGGAGGTCGTGATCGAGAGCGCGAGATCGTGTTGGGCTCCGTTGGTCACCAGCCCGAGTTCGAGGGTGCCCTCGTTGTCGTGGCGCTGGGTCCATCTGACCGCCTGCGAGACCGCCGTACTGAGACGCGTCGATGCCACGTCGTCCAT
>Ga0055584_100007224_pt1 | contig 10896 bp, 9 predicted proteins | sample OSDHelmetaG_FD_58716 | JGI IMG/M metagenome (GOLD analysis project Ga0055584, IMG submission 58716) | Pelagic marine sediment microbial communities from the LTER site Helgoland, North Sea, for post-phytoplankton bloom and carbon turnover... | ecosystem: Environmental > Aquatic > Marine >...
AACCAATATACTTTTATCCAATTATCCAATTTATAATCAGGTAAAAACATTTTTGAGTTAAACATAGAAATTTCCTTAATTAAATTGTATAGACAAATATATAGACTGATAGTATATCTTTTATAAAACTATTTTTATAATCTTAAATGTTTAAAAAAAGAACAAAAATATCTTGTTAAGAACAATATAATAAAAGAATGTCGTTTTTTTTCTATACATAATTTAGAGAATTTTCTATATTTCAGCTATCAACAAAATTGATAAAAGTTTAAAGGAGCAAAATTGAAAACTAAGAGTTTAAATGCATCAAATTTAGTTAATGGTAAACTATACTTGATACTAAATGTGTAGCATGTCATATCTCTACATCTGAATCATCATTACACATGGATAAAAAATTTTTATCTGTAGTAAATGATATTAGAAAAAAACTAACAAAAAATCATCTAAGTTGGGTTTTTAAACAGCACGCTAAAGTACTAGTATAACTTTGTCACTTCTTCTTTATTGTATTGAACTGTAAATAATTATCAGATTTAGTAAAAAAATTTGATGGAGATTCTCCTGTGAAATGTTTAAATTCTTTTATAAGATGAGATTGATCTGTTATTTTATTTATATTTTTCAATTCACTCAATTCTATTTTATGTGAAATATCATTTGAAGATTCTAAGATATTATAAAATCTTCCTATTCTACTTATAGTTTTAGGAGTAAGCCCTGTAATATCTTTTACTTTTCTTTGTATTTGTCTTGATGATAAATTTTGTACATCATAAAAACTATCTAAATCACCATTTTTATATAGTTCTGCAATATTATTTATTAATGTGTCTTCAAAACATACAGTAGAATTAAACAAAGTATAAAAGTAATCATTTAGTTCATTTAACAATTGATATTTACTATTTTTTAATAATACTAATCTTTCTAAAATACTTTTATCAAGTTTTATAGAAACTTCATCAAAATCATATGCTTTATCAAATTTTAATTCATTTACAGGGAAATTAAAAAGTTTATGAAAGACACCAGGTTTTAGATGAATATCAATTAAAAAGATATCATTAGAAAACAAGTTTTCATGACTTTTTAAAACAGGAGGAATTATATATATTCCTTCTGTTAGTATCTTATGTTCATAAGCATTTAATTGAACACTTCCTTCTAAAATAAACAAAATTGTAATACACCCATCAGGTAATACATATTTATTTTGTTTTAAAGTATTTTTTTTGTTACCTTCTAAAAACCAATATAGTTTTATCCATTTTGAAAGTTTAAAATGAGGAAAAAAGATTGTAGAAGTAAGTGTTTGTCTATGCATATTTCATTTTTAAAAAGTAAAGATTACATCTGCAAAAAGAGTATCATTATCAGAGATTTTATCATCAGAATCATAACTTACATATCTTACTTTAAACTCTACATCTTGATTTGCAAATTTCCCTGCTTTACTTAATCCAATCATATAATTATCTCCTGTATTTTCCCAAGAACCAGCAGATACACTGGCAACTGCATAATCAAAGTCATACATTACATAACCTTCTACATAATTATTCTTAGGTTCGTCATTTTCATTCCATGTAGCAATCTCATATTTCCCACCAACAGTTGCTTTACCAAATGGGTATGAAACATCAAATTTTAAATCATCAGAATCTGCAATAATATCAGACCCATAAGTATATCTTGCATAAACAGCTACTACAGATAAATCATAAAAACTATTTGCATATCCTGCATAGAAATCAACTTCAGCATCAGTATCATCAACACCTTCAAATTCAACATTTGAAGCCCATACACCTGCGAAAAAGTTTCCATAACTTACTATAACATCACCATAAACTGCCGCTTTATCATTAGATAATGATAATCCTCTTAACATATAATTTGAAGTACCTGTTAATTGAAAATTAACTCCTAAATCATCTGCACTTAAACTTGTACATGAACCTAATAACGATATTGCAAGAGCTGCGCTTAAACTTAATTTTTTCATATTTCCCATCCTAATTTAAGATGTTATATATTACAAATTATACAAAAAATTGCATAGTAAAAAAACGTCAATTTTGTATATAAAACATTCAATCAATAATTGATTCAGAATAAAGCCATTGTTTTAAATTTACTTCAAATTGTTTATTCAAACTATTTTCTTTTACAAACTTATCAAAAAAGATCAATGCATCTTTTTTTGTATGGGAAAGACAATATTTTGCAAGCTTAACAATCTCTATATCTTTATAAAAAAATACTCCAAGTGGATTTTCTTTTGTTATTATTACATCTTTAGGATATATAAAATCTTTTCCAACAATTGCACTATTTTTTATATATGGTTTATACTCTATTTCTTTTTTTTCTTCTGGCCAATTTTGTCTTTGTTTCCAAAATGAAGAATCAAATCTTTCTTCTAAACAATAAAATTCTTTCCCTACTTTTGTAAACTTTTCATATATAAAATCTACTCTTTCTTTATAAAATTTTATTGCTCTTTGTTTATTTTCTTTTTTATTCAAAATTGTGTTAACAACAATTGCTGCAATACTACTCATACTCATAGCTTGAAAAGCTCCATTTCCAGATAATGGATCAATACTAGCTGCGGCATCACCTACTAAAATCATCTTTTCATTTACTATTTCATTATGAACTTTTGAAAATGAATCTCTTTTAACAATTTTATTTTTAATTTTATACTCTTTTAAAGTCCATAAATTTATATCTTCTTGTGTTAAATAGTCTAATACATCTTCAAAACTATTTATCTTATTTGCAATTTCATTATCACAAGAAAATTGTAAATAACCTCTATTTTCTCCTACGAAAGCCTGCCAAACCCAACCATCTTTAATAGAATCAATTGATGTTTTTGCTCCATTCATATTTGGTAATTCTAATTCTTGTAAGATAGAAAAACTTTTTGGTCCATGTTTATATTTACTTTTAAAAGGTGTAAACCTTCCTCTAGAATCAACTATAAAATTGCATTTTTTCTTGAAAATTTCATTATTCTCTTTATATGAGACTTCTATAATATCTTCATATTTTATATCTACTACACTTGCTTGAATAATTTCTATATCATTATTTCTAACATCTTCTAATAATTTTTCATCAAATTCAACTCTATTTACTACAAATTCATAGTTTGCATGACTTTCTTGATTTGCCCAATTAGAATTTCTAATTGATTTTTTATTTAAAAGTTGTGCTGCTGTTTTACACCCTAGCATAATGAGCCCATCTTTTGTTTTTTGACTAAAACCTTCATATGCTCGAAAGGGTCTTTTCTTATTTATTATAGATACATCAAATCCAAGTTTTTTTAAACCAATAGCAGTAGTAATTCCTGCAATTCCAGCTCCTAGAACAAAAACTTTTTTAGTATGGTTCATCAACTTTCCTTTTTAAAAATTCTTTTAGTATTTCACCTTTTGTAAAACCTTGAAGTAAATATTGACAATACTCACTTGTAAATTTTGCCACAGCAACACTAGAACCCGCTACTTCTTTGTTTGAAGAAAAAGGATTAGCTCCAAAATATTCACTATTTTCATCTAAAGAAACTACCTTATCATCTTCACACATTCCTTCAGATGTAACTTTTATAACTCCATCATACGATGAAGGATAGGTAGGAGTACTAGAACGTCTTGGATAAGAAGCAACTATTGTTACCCCTTTTTCTTGAAGTTTAGTACATATTTCTTTTATCTCTTTATAATTTGAAGTAAGACCCAAACTCATGCTTACAACATCTATTTCTTTATTTAATAAAAAATTTAAAGCATGATAAATATGTAAAGGAGAGGTTAAAAGTTTTTCATCGAATACTTGAATATCATAAATATTAACACCTTCTTGTTTTATAATATTTGCAATAACATCACCATGAGTAAAATTAATTTTATCTTGTTCTTCAAAAATAGGTTTTTGATTTTCATCAATTGATATTTTTAGTTTCTCAAAAGTTTCAAAACTACAGCCACTGTCTAAGATTGCGACATTAACAGCTACATTAATATTCTTATTCATGTTTAAACTCTATTATTTTTTTATTTTCTATTTTTAAATATCTTGCATTTTTATAACAATAATGATGAGAGATGATTATCTTTGTAGAATTTGCAAAACATTCATCAATTAAGTTATCAATCCCTGATACAAAATCTTTATCTAAAGTTGATGTTGGTTCATCAAACAGTATAATTGCAGGATTTTTTAAGATGGCTCTTGCTATTGAAATACGCTGTTTTTGACCACCTGAAAGATTTGCTCCACCTTCACTCATATTTGTATTTATATTATTTGGTAGTGTATTTACGAAATTGCTCAAACCTACTTTTTCTAAAACCTCAAAAAGTTCATTTTCACTAGCATCTTTTTTAACCATAAGTAAATTTTCTTTTAATGATGTAGAGAATATTACGGGTTCTTGCTCTACTAAACCTATTGTATTTTGAATTACTTTTGTTTCTATCTTTTTTGTATCTTTATTATCTAAAAGAACTCTACCACTTAATGGTTCTAAAAAATTAAGTAAGATATCAATTAATGTTGACTTCCCAATACCATTTTCACCTGTAATAATAACTTTTTCACCATAGTTTATTTTTAAATTTAGATTTTTTAAGAGCGTAGTTTTACTAGGATATGAAAAAGAAAGGTTTTCAAACTCTATAACTGGATTTTGTGATACGGTATTAAACTGCTTTGTTTTTTCTTTAGGAGGAATAATTACGTCTAATCTATCTATACTTACTTTTAGTTTTGGAAGATTATTTAAAATTCCAAGAATAGTATGTACAGGACTTAAAACCATTGAAAAATAAGTAAGAAAAGCCATAAGCTCACCAATACTTAATTCGTTTTTTATTACTTTGTATCCACCAAATAGTATTAAAGCCACACGTGAAAGCAAACTTATTACTATAGGTATTTGAGTAAAAATAATCTGAACTCTTTGTTGAGTAAGTAAAGCTTCTTTATTAAACTTTTGAAGATTATTTAAATTTTCTTTTCTTGTTTCTACTTGATTTAATTTTTTTATAAAATTTACATATCTTAAAGATTCAATTATAAAACTTCCAATAAATGCAGTTGATTCACGAACAGCTTTTGTCGTATTATGCATTTTTGGATAAATTGGTTTTAGTAAATAAAACTCAATAGGAAGTAAAATAAGTGCAAATAAACATAAAGTAATATCATAATATCCCATTACAATAATTGCACCAATCAAACCAAATAGTGCAGAAAAAAGCCCAAAGATAGAATCAACTCCAAACCTTTGAAGTTCTGTTATATCTCCTTGAAGTCTTGATAAAAGATCTCCTGATTTATATTTTTGAAAAAAAAGTTTATGATTTAAATATATTTTTTCAAAAATATCAATTCTAAGTGCGAAAAGTATTTTTATAGATAGTTTTGTGTAATTGTATTGTAAATAAATACTTAAAGCTATTCCCATAACTCCAATTGAAACAATAGTAGCTACTAAATAAAAGAAAAGTTCCATATCTTTTAATAAAAAAGCTTCATCTATTAACTTTTGCATTAAATATGGTTGTATTACAACTATACCACTTGATATCATTGAGATACCAAGTAGTAAAAGTATAGATTTTATTTCAACTTTTAGGTATTTTTTTAAAATACCAATTATTTTATTATTTTGCACGGAAAACTTGCATAGTACCTGCACCTAAGTCACCATAAGGCAGTTCTAATCTTTTTTTACTTTCTAATGTATCTGGATCTACAATAAGAATATGGTTTAATCCACCTATATATAGCTCATGTCCATCTGTTGCAAAACCTAAACAGTAATAAGTATGATCTAAGTCAACACCTTTAACAAGTTTTTTAGCTTTTCTATCATATTTATTTAATTGAGTTAGTACTCCATAAATAAGATTACTATCTTTTGGATGAGTCATACCTGTAAACATAATATTATAAAATGGTCCAAAATCACCTTGTTCTATTTCACCTGTAGTTAAGTCAACTCTAGTCGCTCCCCAAACAATATCAGGCTCACCTTCCATTTTATCATCTTTCCATTTAGCAGCTGTATACATTGTCATAAACTCATTTGATTGCATACCAATTGGCCACATAGCAAGAGAATCAGGTGGAGAATAATTACCTCTTGTCCAGTTTCTAAGTTTTATAGCTGTTGTTATCTCTTCTGTTTTTGGATTGATTTTATACATATCTGCACCAGCTGCATATACATTATCATTTTTATCTACACCCATTACAGTTATTTGTCTTGGAGCTTTAAATCTTTTTACAGGTTTTGCACCAATTCCATCTGCTGTATTATATACAGAAAATTGTGGATCTAATACTTTGTATCTGTCTATTTGTTTTTCTGATTCACTTGTAATTACATAAATTCTTTTATCATCAGGACTTATGTTAAATGAAAACATAGATCTTGCTATAACATTATCATAATTTAAAGGAGCTGTAAATGTTAGCTCACAAGTATTTAAATTATATCCATTTATTTGCTGCATATTTTCTTGTAGAATATAACCAGTTTTTGTATCATTTGAGATGATAAGTGCTCCTGGTGCTTGGAAACCATTTAAAGGACATGACTTATAAAGTTTATGCTCTTTACCATCAACAATATTTAAAACATTATCTCTAGCTACATAAGCGATATAATCTCTATCATTTTTTAATTCTAGTTTAGAATTATATTTATCTTTAGTATCCATAACTTCAGGTTGAGAAGTTATACTACAACCAGATATGAAAGCTGCTACTATTGCAAATGTTAATATATTTAATTTTTTCATTTTATTCCTCACTATTTGTCCATATCAGGAAAGACTGTTGTTAATTTTCTCCAGTCTTTAGCACTATCACCAGATTTTGCACTCCAGTTTGGATTATGCATAGTATCTGGAACTTGAGCTGGCCACCAACAAGGATCTGCACAACCATAAAGGTCAGATTCCATAGGCTGACAAAGACCTGCTACACCACCAAATGCATCAACTTCCCATCCTGGATCAAATGTTGATGTACATCCAACTATACTTTGCATAGCAACTACTTCTTTTTCTTTTCCATCTTTTATAGATTTATTCAATAGATCCGCTTTTGGATTTAAAGGTTTAAATAAGCCCATTTGTATCTCCTTTTTCTTCGTTAAAATATATATCAAAAAACTCAGGGTTTTTTTCTCTTATTACAGAATAAACATAAAGTCCATAATCAATCCAATCTCTCATAATATCGCAGTAATGTAATACAGCTTTGCTTGGATCATTATATTTTATATAGCTTTCGTGATAACAACCACCAGCACATAAATTTCTTATGTGACAAGTTGCACAATCACCATCATTTGTGTTTAGCCTTTTTTCAATAAAGTTTGATAACTTTGGTTTATCTAAACCAGTTTTTACATTCCCAAAACTTGTAAAATCACTACCTGTAAACCTATGACAAAGATCAAAATCACCTTTGTAACTTACAGATAAAAGACCAACACCTGCGCCACATGGAAGTTTCTTTTTTCTTCCGGCATGAATATCACCTACAATTCTGTGTAAGTTTGAGAATCCATTAAACTCGCCTTTAATTGCTGAGTCTATATATTTTTGTCCAAGAGTTTTAAATCCATTAAACACTTTTACAAGTTCAAACTCACTAAGATTAAATCTTGAGTTATCACTTGCAGTTGCAGGGGCAAATCCTACATCATCAAAGCCAAGATCATTAAATAAGTGATCCCAAATCTCATCAATTTGTGTAATACCTGCTGTTAATGTAACTCTAGCTCCAACTGGTCTTTCGCTTTTATATAAAGACTGTAAAAGTTTTACTTTTTTTCTTACATGTTCATAACTTCCACCACCACTGTTTGTAAGTCTGTTCATATTGTGAATAGAAGCTGGACCATCCATACTAATAGTAATACCGAATTTATTTTCTTTTAAAAATTCAATAATCTCTCTTGTTAAAAGTGTTGCATTTGTAGTCATAGTAAAATCTACAGTCGCACCTTTTTGTGAAAAGAAATCTCTTGCATATTTTGTTACTTCTTGAATTAGTGCAAAATTCCCTAATGGTTCACCACCAAAAAATGTTACATTAAAATCCTTTTTGTCTTTTGCTCCAGCGTATAACTGATCAATTGCTAATTTAGCTGTTTCAAAAGTCATATTTCCACTATTACTTAATGTTTCTAAATCTTCTTTATAACAATAAGTACAGCTTAGATTACATCCTGAAGCAACATTTAAAATCAATGTTGTTGCAGGAAGGTTTTTAATTTCTTGATAAGTACTTGGTTCTTCTTTACCTATTAAACCAAGACTTGCTAACATTTCAAGGTCATCTTTATTAGAATTATTTAGCTCGAAAGTACCATTTTCAAGTTCATTCATAAGAGTCATCCCATTATTATCTAGTTCATACAAAGATGTTGTAGGAACATGAAATAAAAGGTTTTCTATCTCATTCTCATTTTTTATCATTCTAAAATTATGTTTATTTAATTTAAGTTCATTGTGGCTCATAATATATCCTTAGTCTATTGGAGTATTAATCCATTTTTGAACAGTAACCATCATATGAGAATCACCTTTAACTACTTTATTATCTTCATTATAAGTAGCAATCACTTTCATATTTCCAGCATTGTTAGTACCAAATTTTCTTAATGGATTAGGACCTGCAAAAGAAGGAATAAATCTACCACTTGCTGAATCCATTGTTCCTACAAATTTAATATCTTCATCATTTTTTGAAATATCATCAAATGGTTCTATACTCCATTTTGCATCAACAACACCTAATGAAATATCATCTTCTGTTCCAACTTTTCCATCTGCTCCTGATAATACACCATGTGCTTCAAAGATTGCATGTTGTTTTGCTAATGTACTACCTGCGTCACCAACTCTAGCAATTGCATATGTAGGAAGTACTTTTAATCCTTCAATATTTTTGTAAACAACGAATGAATCATCAACTTTAAGAGAGCCAATTGTTAAATCAATTTGTTTTTCTATATTTTCACTTGCACTTACACTTAAAACTACTTTTGTTGAAGTACTTTCAAGTACTTTATTTAATTTTAATCCAGATGAAAGTTTAATATTTTTATTTAAATTATTTCCAACTATTGTAATAGTTTGGTTTGTACCTTCTTTAATAGCTTTTGGATAAACTCCTAAAACTTTAGTATCTTTATTTGTAACTTTTACACCAGTAAGTGTTGCTGTTTCTTCTGAATGTTTTAATTCATGCATTGCACCTTTTAACTCTAAGTTTTTAGGGTCTAACATAAGTACTTGTTTAAAATCAATACCATTGATTTCTAAAGTTGCTCGATATTCATATCCTGAGTAAACTATAGCTTTACCAGAACCACTTAGTTCTCTACCATCAAGATAGTTTCCTTTTAGTTCTACTTTATAATTATCCTTGCTCTCTTGTGTTAATTTTAAGCTTGCAGTATAATCACCTTCTCCTAATCTATGTCCAAATACTATCCACTCGCCTGAATAATCTGCATTTACCATCTTAAATTCTTTATCATTATTAAGATTTTTATCAAGATAATCAATCATTTCAGTTTTTGCAACTTTATACCAATCTCTATCTCTTGATAAAGCATGATATTCAATCGATGGGAAATAACTCATATGAAATTCAACTAAATTTTGCCATTCTATTTTTGTTCTTCTTTGTAGTCCAACTCTTGCAGCACTATGACATCTATTACACATTTGTGTAAAAAGTTCATCATGTTTTGCTTCTATCATATTTGGTTGTTTTTCTAATATATATCTATAAGGTTCACTCTCTTCTGGATTTAAACCTTGAGTATCAGATAAATACTTAACTACACTTTTTTTCTCTTCATTTGAGATAACTAATCCATTAGACTTTTCCATTCTAGAGATTGTCATCCACCATCCCTCTGGTGTTTTTCTTTGCTCAGAGATACGAGTTAAACTAGTATTACTAGTATCTTTGTAATTTGTATGACATGCAGTACATTTTGCTTCTATAATTTCTTGAGGGTTAATGTCTGCAGCATTTAAACAGGCACTACTTACTAAGACACTTAGACCAAGTTTTATAGATAGGTTAAAACTTTTCGTTTTCAAATTTACTCCTTTTATTTAGACCAATTTCTTGATTTTTTAAATTATAGGAGTTATAAATTTTATTGTATAGAAAAAAAACGACATTTTAGTATATAATATAAACAATATTTATTTATGTAGTTTTTTTGTAAGAAGATAGATAATAGGATTACATAGAGAAGAAGTTAAATTAGTTTTTGTTAATTTTATAATCTAGTTCTAAACCTTTAGATGTTTGAACATATCCTTTGATTGTTATTTCATTTCTATGTACTTTATTATGACAAGATTCACATAATTCTACAAGGTTTCCCTTATGATTTACTCTAACGTGTCCAATAAATCCATTTTCATCAGCAGTATGTTGTTCTAGAATATGATGAGTATGATCTGTTAAGTTCGAACATTCTTTTATTTCACAAAAAGAAATAATCTTTTTAGTATTATATTTACTTGATACTATTTTGAATTAAAAGTTAGAAATAATATAGAACAAGTGATTTATTTTAATATAAAAACTGACTAGAATCTCTTCTAATCTTCATCTTGTATATCAGGTAATTTTGAAGCCATTATAATTCCCAATACTCCAAAAATTGATAATAATAAGATTATTCCATTTAATCCAATAATTGTAGAAAGTGCACCAATAAATCCAGTCAAAAGTAAAATCACACCAATAATTGTATTACTAACAGCCACATAATCAGTTCTTCTATTTCCACCTGCTAAATCTACTAAATAAGTTTTTCTTCCTATT
>Ga0055584_100007226_pt1 | contig 10896 bp, 8 predicted proteins | sample OSDHelmetaG_FD_58716 | JGI IMG/M metagenome (GOLD analysis project Ga0055584, IMG submission 58716) | Pelagic marine sediment microbial communities from the LTER site Helgoland, North Sea, for post-phytoplankton bloom and carbon turnover... | ecosystem: Environmental > Aquatic > Marine >...
GCACCTTTTAGAATGCTGAGCGCTTCATGCAGTGGGTAGTCATCTTCGGCACTGACCGGGACATCCGGAATCACTGCCTTCACATCCATGTCGTTCTCGAGATGGCGGTCCAGGTCTGCTTCACGGATTCGTCCATCCTGATGGTCAATCAACTCTATGCGCTCGACAACGATGTCCGGACGGATGCCCTCGGCCTGTATTGATCGGCCGGATGGCGTGTAATAGCGAGCCGTTGTCAGCTTGATTCCGGCACCGTTCCTCAGCGGTAAAACCGATTGCACAGAACCTTTGCCGAAAGTGCGTTCACCCACGATCAGAGCGCGACCATGATCCTGGAGTGCGCCGGCTACGACTTCGGAGGCCGAAGCTGTGCCCCGGTCGACCAAAATGATCAGGGGGGTGCCCGGAAGCCACTGACCTTCGTTTGCGCTGAATTCCATCTGCATGGTGGCATTTCGTCCACGCGTGGAAAGAATCACACCTTCATCGAGGAATCCGTCGGCCATCGACACGGCCTGTTGCAGCACGCCACCAGGGTTGTTCCTGAGATCAATGATCAGCCCTCGAAGCTCAACACCATCCTGTTTGATGGACATCAGTGCTTCTTCCAGGTGTGATGCACTGTTCCGGTTGAAAATGGCAACCCGAAAATAACCATACTGCTTGTCCAGTAATTCGAAGCTGACGGTAGGCACATCAATGTACTCACGCACCAACTCTAATTCCTGTGGCTCGCCGTCGGGCGCCTGCCACTGGAGCGTGAGGGAAGTTCCCGGCTCCCCCGACAATTCTTCGATGGCGTCCTGTAAGCGGCGACCCTTTACCGGCCGGCCATCGATGGCCGTGATGATGTCGCCCGGATTCAGCCCGGCGGAGTCGGCCGGGCTGGGAACGATGACAGCCCTGATAACGATCCTCTGATCCTGGATTCCGACATCGACCCCTATTCCGGAATAATGGCCGGCAGCTGTGTCGTCCAGAATCCTGTAGTCTTCTGCCGGCAGGTAATCTGAATGCGGGTCCAGTTCGGACAGCATTCCGTTGATGGCGGCATTGAGCAGGGTCTTGTCATCCACTTCTTCAACATAATTCCTGCGAACCTGGCTGAAAACATCGGTGAAGGTCCGCAGATCGTCGAGGGTCAATTGGGCGGAGCTCAATTGCGTCGCATCTGAATCCGGTTCAACTGGCGTCGGCTGCGAAAAAACGGCTGCTGAATGAACCAAAAACATCAGGACGATCAAAAATTGACTTCGTTTATTCATTGCTTGCTTGCTTCCTTATCTCGATAACCATGCCGCCGGATCTATGGCTTTGCCATTTTTTCTGAGCTCGAAATACAAACCCTGGCTATTGCCGGCAGCTGTTCCCACGACACTGATTGCTTCACCGGGCTCTACCCAGTCACCTGCCTCGTGGAGCAGGCTCTCATTATGCCCGTACAAACTCATAAATCCTTCACCGTGATCGATGATTATCAACAGGCCGTAGCCGCGCAGCCAGTCGGAGAAAGCCACGCGTCCGTAGGCCACTGCGATAACATCCTGACCTGCGTCCGCTTCGATCATCCAGCCGTGCCACCTTAGCCCGCCGCCACGGGTTTGGCCAAATGCATGTATCACCGGTCCTTCTACGGGCATGGGCAGCCGTCCTTTTCGGCTGGCGACCCCGAGGTGCTGTCCCAGGTCAGCTGGAATATCCGCCAGCACGTTGGCCAGACGGCTGATGAGGGTTTCCAGGTCCTGCCGGTTACGTTGTAACTCCCGGAGTCTGGACTCGTCGCTGCTGATCTGGCCGGCCAGTTCCGCCAGCAATAGCCGGCGTTCACTGCGTTGTTCGTCCAGTTGTTTCAGAACCAGACTTTGTTCCTTTTGAACATTTTCCAGGCGGATCAGTTCCGCGTCGATGGACACCTGCATGCGTTCCAGAGTGAGTAATGCCGCTCGCAAGTCCGATATCCGATCGATCTGTGCGCGGTTGATGTAATCATAGTAGGCCATCATCCTGCCCAATTGTGCGGGACTATCCTGGTTGAGCACCAGCTTCAGTCTTGATTGCCGGCCCAGTCGGTACGACGCCCTGATCTGTTCGGCGAGCTGATCGTGCCGCTGCTTGAGGCTGAACAGGAATTCATCTTTGCGTATTTCCAGCTCTGCCAGTTCAGCCAGGTGAGACTTGCGTTGTTTTTCCAGGTCCCGGTAGTCCAGGTTGGCGGACTGTATGCGCAGGTCCAATTCACGCAACCGGGCCTGCTCGGTCCTGTGTTCTGCGCGGGAATCCTGGAGTTCGTTCTGAAGTTGCTTTATCTCGACCTGGATCTGCTTCAGGCGGGTTTTCGCTGTCCGCTGTTCCGAGTCACTCTGTGCATTTGACCCCACTGTATAAAGGCAAGTGACGAGCACAACCAACAGTGTGGTCCTGAGCACCCCCGGCATGCGAGTCCAATGGTCCGGGCTGCCTTCAGTTCGAGGCACCCGTCAATTCCAATAATGAGCGGCCGGTCATCTGGTCCGGCTGTTCGATTCCGAGCAAACGCAGCATGGTCGGCGCAATATCCCTTAGCGACCCGTTGTCCGCGATTGAAGCAGGACGGCCGTGAAACAGGAAAGGAACCGGGTTAGTGGTATGCGCCGTGTGGCTCTGTCCGGTTGATTCATCCATCATTTGTTCTACATTTCCGTGGTCAGCTGTGATCAAAAGTTCGCCACCTGCCGTGTCCACTGCCGCGACTACGGCGGCAAGACACTGATCCACTGCCTCCACGGCCTGGATGGCAGCCTCGAGCCGGCCTGTATGGCCCACCATGTCCGGGTTGGCTACGTTACAGATGATGACATCGAATTCGCCGGAAAGTACCGCTTCTACCAGTTGACGGCTCAACTCGGGCACGGACATTTCAGGCTGCAAGTCATAGGTTGCGACGTCCGGTGAAGGAATCAGAATCCGTTCCTCCATTGGAAACGGTTCTTCTTCACCACCATTGAAGAAGAAAGTCACGTGGGCATATTTTTCTGTCTCTGCTATACGCAATTGACGAAAGCCATTGGCAGCCAGTTCCCCGCCGAACAGGCGCGGCAAAGTTTCGGTTGGAAACGCCACCAGAACGGGCAATCCGCTCATATACTCCGTCATGGTCAGGAACGATGCCAGCTCAATTTTTTCTCTGGCAAATCCTTCAAAAGGATCATTCACGAAGGCCATGGTCAGTTCGCGTGCCCGGTCAGCCCGGAAATTGATGAAAATCATACTGTCGCCGGCTTCAACGCCTGCCGGGCTCCCGATCAGGCTCGGCTGTACAAATTCATCATTTTCACCCCGCTCGTAAGCCTGATGCAGCGCGGCAAGAGCTGATTGCGTGCTGATATCAGACCGGCCCAGTGCAATGGCCTGGTAAGCCCGTTCCACGCGGTTCCATCGCTGGTCGCGATCCATTGCGTAGTAGCGCCCGGTCACGGTATGGATTGCGGCTCCGGGAATGCCATCCACTACTTCCTGCATCCGGCATATTGAAGACTCCGCGCTGCGCGGCGGTGTGTCTCGTCCATCAAGAAATGCATGTACTGCGATGCGCACGGCGCCTCGTTCGGCTGCCAGTTTAACGGTTTCAATAAACTGGTTGTCGTGGCTGTGAACGCCGCCCGGAGACAACAGACCCATGATATGTACGGTGCCATTATCGGGTTTCGCTGAATCAATCGCTTTGCATAACGCACTGTTCTCATGAAAACTGCCGTCGCGGATAGATTGTGCGATGCGGGTAAAATCCTGGTAGACGATGCGTCCGGCGCCAATGTTCATATGCCCCACTTCGGAATTTCCCATTTGTCCGGCGGGCAGGCCCACTGATTCACCCGATGTTTCAATCAGGGTATGGTGATTCCGGCTCCAAAGCTCGTCCCAGCAAGGCGTGCTGGCAAGTGCAATGGCGTTGTTTTCGGCTTCCGCTCGATAACCCCAGCCGTCCAGAATCATCAGAACAAGTGGTTTGTGGCCTGGTTTGTTATTCATGGGTATCCTGTGGCTCATACCCGGTATTGATGATCCGGGCTTGCATTTTTGTTCAATCGACTCCAAATGTGACGTGCCCGCAGGCGGCCGTTACGGGAACAGTATGTTGAGCGTTTCGGCCACTGGTGCGGGACCTGGCAATTATCCCATAAGCGGGCTGAATGCACAGAATAAGATTGAGCGAAAATTCGAATTGATGCCGGTATGCTGAGAGGCAGCTGGTCGCAAAGAAGAGAAAGTCAAATGGATCAAGTAATCGAATTTGTTGGAAATCACGCGCTCCTGGCCGGCGGTTTTGTCGCTGTTCTTGGCCTGCTGGTCTACACCGAGGTGATACAGAAATTGCAGGGACTGAAACAGTTGACTCCAGCGCTGGCCGTGCCCTGGATGAACGATCCCGATGCAGTGGTTATTGATATTTCTCCCGCTGCCGATTTCAACAAGGGACACATCGTGGACGCTCGCAATTTCCAGGCTTCACGGTTTTCGAACCCCGACAAGGAGATTGAGAAGCTCCGGGACAAGAAAGTATTGCTGGTCTGTAAATCGGGGCAGACTGCTGTCCCCGTGGGAGCCAGCCTGAAGAAAATGGGCGTCATGGATGTAGCAATACTCAAGGGCGGTATGGTCCAGTGGCGAAGCGACCAGTTTCCGGTGACCACGAAATAGTAGCGAAAACTGGTCCTGGCCAAGCCCAGATGTGATAATTCCCCTTTGCCGCTCTGGGAAGTGAGCGGCCCAATACGACGAGAGTGACCAAAACATGGCAGACGAACAAAACCCGGCAATGACGCCCGAAGAGGGCGTTGCTGCACAATTCCAGATTCAAAAGCTGTACGCGAAGGATGTTTCCTATGAAGTGCCGAGCGCCCCGCAGGTGTTTCAGGAGGAGGGTCAGGCTGATGTAAAAATGAGTCTGGCGCAACGTGTGGAAGATCTCGGAGAAAACCACCACGAAGTCGTACTGACGGTGACGGTGACGGCAACCATCGGCGAAAAAACCGCATACCTGGCTGAAGTGGCCCAGGCTGGAATATTCCTGATCAGCGGATTCAATGAGCAAGCTACTCATGCCGTGATGAATACCATGTGTCCCAACACTTTATTTCCATATGCCCGCCGCGCCATCTCGGAGCTGGTTTCTGATGGCGGTTTTCCGCCGCTTACTCTGCAGCCGGTGAATTTTGAACAACTGTATGCCCAACGCATGCAAGAATTGGCCCAGCAGCAAAGTGGCGATCAGACAGGCGAAAGTGGTAACGGCGAGGGCGCCGCAACTGATTTTCCGGCAGAAGGCCAGGCGTGATTCTGCCAGTCAGGGCACAGGCCAGAGGACTTCGTGACTAAGGTCGCAGTGCTTGGCGCTGGATCCTGGGGTTCAGCACTGGCCATGCAACTGCTTCGCAGTGGTTCTGCAACCGTGTTGTGGGGCCGCAATCCGGCGCACGTCAGCGCAATGAAGGCCGCGGGCTGTAACCAGCGCTTCCTGCCCGATGTCCCATTTCCGACCGGGTTGGAGTTCGAGACCTCACTGGAAAAAGCAGTCCGCTCTGCGGATGAAGTTCTGCTGGTTGTTCCCTCCGGCGCTTTCGTCGAAATCATCCGGCAAATCAGCCCCTGGCTCGCTCCGGATCAGGGCGTCTGCTGGGCTTGCAAAGGCCTGGAACCGGGTAGCGGCCATTTTCTTCACCATGCAGCCCGGCCGTACATTGGTCAGGAACACGCCATGGCCGTGGTGACCGGTCCGTCCTTCGCCGCCGAAGTAGCTGCGAACCTGCCCACGGCCGTTACGGTGGCAGGTACGGATGAAAAATACTGCCAACGTATCGCCCAGGCCCTTCACGGCGGTAATTTCCGGGCCTACACCAGTGACGACATTGTCGGAGCAGAGCTGGGCGGGGCGGTAAAAAATGTACTGGCGGTAGCAACCGGAATCAGCGACGGCATGGGTCTTGGCAACAATGCCCGGGCGGCGCTGATTACCAGAGGATTGGCTGAAATGATGCGCCTGGGCAGAGTTCTGGGAGCACGGGATCAGACCTTGACCGGCCTGGCGGGTATGGGAGATCTCGTCCTGACCAGCACGGGGGATCTCTCGCGCAATCGGCAGCTTGGCCTCGCTCTGGGTGCGGGCAAATCAGTACAGGAAGCAGTCGCTGCGATCGGTCAGGTGGTTGAAGGCGTCAGCACAGCAGAGGAAGTCTGGCGGCTGGCACAACGCCACCAGGTTGAAATGCCGATATCAGAACAAATCAACGGAATCATTCACCTGGGCCAGGACCCGTACCGCAGCGTTCGCGAACTACTGGCCCGTGAGCAAAAATCTGAACTCATCTGAAGCAGGGCTGATCATAATGGCGGATCAGCAATGGTGTTGGCACCGATGGGGTCCAGCTCCCTGTTTATTCAAGATTCACGAAATCCCGCTGTCTGAGTGCCTCGTACAAAACGATCGCGACTGTGTTAGAGAGATTAAGGCTCCGGCTGTCCTGGCGCATCGGGATACGCAGCACCTGCTCGCCTGACCAATCCAGGATTTCATCCGGTAATCCCCTTGTTTCCGGTCCGAATAACAGACCATCGCCTGCATGGAAAATCGCCTGGTGGTAGGGACGGTTTCCGCGAGTTGAAAATGCCCATATTTTCATGGCCTGATTCATCTGGCGGAATACTTCCCAGTTCTCGTAACGGCTCACATTGGCCAGCTCATGGTAGTCCAGACCGGCCCGCCGCAGCCTGGCGTCGTCCAGCATGAATCCCATGGGCTCCACCAGGTGCAGGCGTGCACCAGTGTTGGCGCACAGTCGGATGATATTTCCCGTGTTGGGCGGAATCTCCGGTTGATATAGAACGATGTTGAACACCGCTGCAATTGTACCGATCAGACCTTATCATCCTCAAGCAGGACTTCCGTATAGACTGTTTCAGTATCGCCGTTTTCGAGGTGGCTGATATCCAGGGGACCAATGACGAAGTCTTCCGCCATGACTTCAATAATTTCTGGTTCCTGCCCGCCAGCGAAGGCAGGGCCTGAAGTCTAAAAAAGATATTGGAGAAAAGGACAGAAATAAGAAGGAAAGTGCTATCAGGTAGTGTTTCATTTTGAACTTCATGACATAAATCTCCAGGGAATTTTGTATTTGCGACGAACCGAAACCCAGCAGTGGCGCGGATTTTGACGTTCCTGCATAGAGACGCAGTCCTGCGAAAAAACGTCACTTTACTTGTAAGATATTGAATATTAATTAATAAATTCTATTTCTGTATTTCTGGTTTTGTTGATCGAGGCATTTGACAGACCCCTTTCAGGGGCGTATCTTTTACCACCGCTGACACAAGATATTGTGTCTCCAAAAAAAATGGCGCACAATAGATTGTGCCGCATAATTAAATAAAACCAAATAATTACACGGAAGATTTAATGGGCAGCGTGCAGGTTGAGGTCATTGGCACTGATTCAAAAGAAATTCCTTTCCAGGACGCATCACTGGATATCTGGGATAAAAAATACCGTCTGAAGTCAAAGACCGGCGAAATTATCGATGAAACCATAGACGACACCTTCAAGCGTGTGGCTCGCGCTCTGTCGAACGTTGAAGAAGGTACCGAGAATAAGCAGCAATGGTACGAGTCTTTTTTATGGGCTCTGCGTCGAGGTGCCATTCCGGCTGGAAGAATTACCTCCAATGCCGGGGCACAAGAGCACAAACCGGCAACCTCAACCATTAACTGCACCGTCTCCGGAATCATCAATGATTCCATGAACGGTATCCTGGAGAAGGTGCATGAAGCGGGCCTCACCCTGAAGGCAGGGTGTGGTATTGGCTACGAGTTCTCTACTCTCCGGCCGAAAGGCGCATATGTATCCGGCGCCGGCGCCTATACCTCAGGCCCGCTCAGCTTTATGGATATATACGACAAGATGTGCTTCACCGTGTCTTCTGCCGGCGGCCGCCGCGGTGCACAAATGGCCACTTTCGAAGTAGGCCACCCGGACGCAATGGAATTCATTCGGGCGAAACGCGAGGATGGCCGCCTGAGGCAGTTCAATTGTTCCCTTCTGATCACCGACGAATTCATGCAGGCTGTGGCGGATGATCAGGACTGGTCCCTGTCGTTTCCAATCAATCATCATGAACACGGTGAGCTGGATTTGGAAAACAGCGATCAGGTTTTATGGCGCGAATGGCCGGATACCCAGGGTTACGTAACCCGCGATGACGGGCTGGTCGCCTGCCGCATTTACAAGAAAGTCCGGGCGCGCAGGATGTGGGACATGATCATGTCGTCCACCTATGATTTCGCAGAGCCCGGCTTCATCATGGTCGACCGCATCAATGAAATGAACAACAACTGGTTCTGCGAAAACATACGGGCTACCAACCCCTGTGGTGAGCAACCATTACCGCCTTACGGCGCCTGCTTGCTGGGTTCGGTTAACCTGACCCGGTTTGTGGAAAATCCCTTTACCGACCAGGCCGATTTCAACTGGGATGAGTACCACAAAGTCGTACGCGTTTTCACGCGCATGCTGGATAATGTCGTGGAGATCAATGGCCTGCCGCTCGGAAAGCAACGCGATGAAATTGCCCGCAAGCGCCGGCATGGTATGGGTTTCCTGGGACTTGGGTCCACGCTCACGATGCTGGGCATGAAATACGGATCTTCAGGTTCGCTCGATTTCACCGATAAAGTGGCGCGCGAAATGGCTTTGGCCGGCTGGGAAGAGGCGCTCGAGCTGAGCAGGGAAAAAGGCCCGGCACCCATCATGCGGGAAACCTTTGAAGTGACCGGGGACATGATGCGGCAACGTCCGGAACTGCAGGCTGACGGGTACCAGATTGGCGACCGGATAAAGGGCAGTCGACTGCACGCAAAATACAGCCGTTACATGAATCAGATTGCCGAGTATGCGCCGGAACTGGCAGAGGCACTGGCGGAAGAAGGTGCGCGGTTCACACACCATACATCGATCGCACCGACCGGAACAATTTCGCTTTCTCTCGCGAACAATGTGTCCAACGGAATCGAACCCAGTTTCGCCCATCATTACAGCCGCAATGTGATTCGGGAAAATCGCAAGACCAAGGAAAAAGTAGAGGTGTTCAGCTATGAATTGCTGGCCTACCGTACGCTGATCAATTCCCGGGCCATGCCTTACTCGGAAGACGAAATCTCGAAGCTTCCGGATTATTTTATTACCGCTGAAGACATATCACCGGTAGCACACGTCGACATCCAGGCGGCGGCGCAAAAGTGGATTGATTCATCCATATCCAAAACGGCCAATGTGCCCACAGATTTTCCTTACGAGGACTTCAAAGAAATCTACACCTATGCACATGAAAAGGGCTTGAAGGGATGTACGACCTTCCGTTTCAATCCGGAAGCTTTTCAGGGTGTGCTGGTGAATAACAAGGATCTGGAAAATACCACCTACCGCTTCGTGCTGGAAAATGGTGAGCAGCTGGAACTGGCGGGTGACGAAGAAATTGAATACGACGGTGAATTGCACACCGCAGCCAATCTCTTCGATGCATTGAAAGAGGGTTATTACGGTAAGTTTTGATCAAGAAAGAATTTAAATCCGCGGGCACAGGGAAAGATCAAGCCACACGGAAAGACTGAAGTAACATGTATTACAGCAGTCGGAGAGGTTTGGGGAGAAGGCAGTAAGCCCAGTTTGAGATGCGATTTATTTTCGCTTTTAAACAAGGATGGGTGAACAACGGTACACGGATGTGTATGAGAATAATAAGCGTCAAGGATAAAGTGGCGGCGAGGGATGTTTTGGGAACCGCCAAATGAAGTAGGGAGGTGTTACGTACAAGGACGTACACCTCTTTTTTCCTGTCGCAAAAAAGCCTTCTTCGGGGGCAATGAATGGGATTGAATGCGGGCAACAATCCGGTTTAGCTGAAAAATGCAAATGGGGAACGCCGCAGATGTCGCCGATCACAGGGAAGTATCGGCGATGATTTCTCTATTGGAGAATTCGATCAACAAGACGGAACGCAAGCGTTTACGGGTGGCCGAACCGAGTAGGTTGCATGGAGCCCGCATCAGAATGGCAGGAATGAAATGAGCATCAAAATCGAAGGAAAAATAGTCGGCTATGAGGTCGTGAAAGAAGAAGAGGCGGCTGCTGCCAAAGAAGAAGCCCAGGCAGAGAACCAGGAACGCCAGTCAGCGAAAATTATCCGCATGACTGAGTGGGTCGCCCGGCCCGAAGGCATGGAGGCACTGGAAGGGTCAACCTATAAAATCAAGACTCCTCTGGATGATCATGCCATGTATGTCACGATCAACGACATCATCCTGAACGCAGGCACAGAGCATGAACAACACCGCCCGTTCGAGATCTTTATCAACTCAAAAAACATGGACCACTTCCAGTGGATCGTGGCGCTCACCCGCCTGATGTCGGCTGTCTTCCGCAAAGGTGGTGATGTCACATTCCTGGCGGAAGAACTGCAGGCTGTATTTGACCCCAAAGGTGGTTACTTCAAACCGGGTGGCAAATTCATGCCCTCCATCATCGCCGAGATCGGCGCGGTCATCGAGCATCACTTGCAAAAAATCGGACTGATGGAGAAAGAGGAGCTATCAGAACAACAGCAGCTCATACTCGAACAAAAGCGGGCTGAGGCAGAGGCTTCCGCTCAAAAAAAAACGATAGCTGAAAGCAACAACGACTCTGACGGGACTTATCCGGCTTCGGCGACATTGTGTAACAAGTGTCATACGAAGGCGGTTATCATTATGGATAATTGTGCCACGTGTCTCTCCTGCGGCTACTCCAAATGCGGCTGAGGACTCGTCAGATCCGCGAATACGGCGTTACTGCATCTTTCTGCGCGCTTCATTACCGGGATTGGTAACTCCAGT
>Ga0055584_100007228_pt1 | contig 10895 bp, 8 predicted proteins | sample OSDHelmetaG_FD_58716 | JGI IMG/M metagenome (GOLD analysis project Ga0055584, IMG submission 58716) | Pelagic marine sediment microbial communities from the LTER site Helgoland, North Sea, for post-phytoplankton bloom and carbon turnover... | ecosystem: Environmental > Aquatic > Marine >...
CGTGGTCACGATCATCAATGCCGGCGACTATGGCCGCCTCATCTACGACCTATTTCTGAGACGCGAACTAATCAACGTTGGCCAAGACATGGTCAACGAGGCGTTCGATTCCGACTTGGATCAAACTGCTCTCAACCAGATTGAGGACTCAGAGCAGAAACTCTTCGATCTCTCCTCTAAAGGCCAAACGGAAGGCGGCTTCCAGCAGTTCGAGCACGCCCTGACCTACGCCATCGACATAGCAGAAGCCGCCCATCGACGCGAAGGCGCGCTCGCGGGTACGACCACAGGACTCAAAGACTTAGACTCCAAGCTCGGTGGCTTACACCCGTCGGATCTTCTCATTCTCGCCGGCCGCCCCGCCATGGGGAAAACGGCATTGGCGACGACAATCGCCTTCAACGCGGCCCAGCACTTTCAAAACACAGACCGCGAAGAAGATAGGGGCAAGCTCGTCGCTTTTTTCTCCTTGGAAATGAGTTCCGAACAACTGGCCACACGTATTCTGGCCGAGCGAGCGCGACTGAGTTCCCACGACATTAGAACGGGCCGCCTTGCCCATGACGACTTTGGACGTTTGGTATCTGCCAGTCAGGAACTCTACAGCCTGCCCTTATTCATCGATGACACCGCCGCCATTACGATCTCAGCCATGCGCACACGCTGCCGTCGATTGGCGCGACAAGCGCGTAGCGACAAACATAATGGCCTAGGCCTTATCGTGGTTGATTACCTACAACTGCTGGATGGCTCTACATCCGCCCGCGCTGAGAACCGCGTGCAAGAAATCTCTGCTATCAGCCGGGGCCTTAAAGCCATCGCCAAAGAACTCGATGTTCCGGTCCTCGCCCTGTCGCAGCTTTCACGTGCGGTCGAACAGCGGGAAGATAAACGCCCACAGCTTTCAGATTTGCGTGAATCAGGATCGATTGAGCAAGACGCCGATGCCGTGATGTTTGTTTATCGGGAAGAGTATTACCTCGAACGTAAGCAGCCCCAGCGTGAGGCCTACGACCGAGAAGATTCCTATCAAGAGAAAATGCTCAAGTGGCAAAGCGACATGGAGACGGTCCACAATGTCGCAGAAGTGATTATTGGGAAACAACGCCACGGACCAACCGGCACTGTGAAGCTACTCTTTGAACCGAGCTTTACGCACTTCGACAATCTTGCCGACATGAGCCACCTGCCGGAAGAAATGGGCTAGCACCCAGTGTCGGTCGTGCACGCTCCGATTTCCGCCGATCACGCTGGCGCCATCCTGACCATCGACCTTGCAGCGATCACAGAAAACTGGCGCATCCTTAGTCGCAAACTTAAGCCAGGGTGTGACTGTGGTGCTGTTGTCAAAGCCGACGCCTACGGCCTAGGCGCACCCAATATTGCAACGGCCTTAGCCGGCGCTGGATGCAAAACGTTTTACGTCGCGCATCTCGGCGAAGGTATTGAGCTTCGCAAAGTTTTGGGTCGCGAGCCTCGGATTATCGTCATGCATGGTGCCAATCCAGGACTTGAGGGCGACATCTTTAAGCACGGCCTTATTCCGGTGTTGAGCACCCCAGACCAAATTGCTATGTGGCGCACCTTCGCCAGCAATGCCGATGCCTTGCAAGAAACCATTATACAGGTCGACACAGGCATGAACCGGCTGGGGCTCAGCAACAAAGAATTCACAGAGCACCTCAATGACCCGGATTGTTTTCAGGGTCTAACGCCCCTTGCCTTGATGAGCCACCTAGCCTGCGCTGGCACTTCAGAGCATCCGCTAAACACGGCACAGCTCGAGCAGTTCACCAGCGCACTCAGCGCCTTCCGCACAAAGTTTCCTGATGCCAAAGGCACCTTAAGCAACAGCAGCGGCATTTTCCTTGGCGAGGCATGGCACCATGATTACGCTCGACCTGGCGCCGCGCTCTACGGTTTAAACCCGCAGCCAGGAAACAAGAATCCCATGCTGTCCGTCGCCAGACTACAAGCGAAAATTCTGCAAATTCGGCGCGTTGACAGTACCGAGACCGTTGGATACGGTGCCACCTTCAAAGCCGCCGATGGCATGAAATTGGCAACAGTTTCAGTAGGTTACGCGGACGGCTTTCTAAGGTCTCTGAGCAATACAGGCACCGCTTTGCTTGATGGTTTCCCCATACGCGTCGCCGGGATTGTATCCATGGATTTACTGACTTTTGATGTGTCCAACGTTCCAGATTCAAGCCTCCGGCCCGGCGCCATGATCGACATCCTGTCGCAAGAGCACACGGCCGATGACCTAGCCGACAACGCCGGCACCATTGGCTATGAAATCTTGACCGGCCTCGGGCAGCGCTATGCACGACGATATTTACCCGCCAACGTACCCGGACTGAGGTCATGAATTTTCTCGCGGCCATTGGCCGCGTCGTTCTGCGTTTTCTGACTCAATTGGGAAAGTTTACGCTCTTCACACTGACCGCCGTGTCCCACTGCGTGCGCCCCCCGATTTTTCCACGGCTCATTGGCCGACAAATGATCGACATCGGCTTCTATTCTCTTCCCGTCGTCGGGCTGACTGCCATTTTTTCAGGTATGGTCCTGGCGCTGCAAAGCTACACTGGATTTTCTCGCTTCAATGCAGAGAGTGCCATCGCCAACGTGGTCGTCTTGTCGCTGACCCGCGAGCTTGGGCCCGTCCTCGCGGGCCTTATGGTCGCCGGGCGCATTGGCGCCTCTATGGCGGCCGAAATCGGGACCATGCGTGTCACGGAACAAATCGACGCCCTCACGACGCTCTCGACCAACCCATACAAATATCTGATTGCACCGCGACTCATTGCCGGGCTCCTCATGTTGCCCTTACTGGTTTTGGTCGCTGACATCATCGGGGTGTTTGGCGGTTACATCGTGGCCGTATACAAGCTCGGCTTTAACCCGAATGTGTACCTCGCCAACACAATGGATTTTCTTGAACCGCTTGATGTCATCTCAGGTCTCGTCAAAGCGGCGGTCTTTGGATTCATTATCGCCCTCATGGGATGTTACAACGGCTTCAATTCCAAGGGCGGGGCACAAGGCGTAGGCGCCGCAACGACCAATGCTGTTGTGTCATCCTCCATTCTCATTCTTGTGTTCAACTACATGATTACAGAGTTGTTCTTTTCCGCATGAGCCAGTCGCCGAAAATTCACCTGAAAGACATCCAGAAGAGCTTCGGCCCCAAGGATGTCTTGAACGGTATCAACCTTGATGTTGCGACGGGCGAATCGGTTGTGGTCATTGGCGGGTCGGGCACGGGCAAATCCGTACTGCTCAAGTGTATTCTCGGGATACTCACCGCTGACTCAGGAACAGTTGCCGTCGACGGCACCGACGTGACAAAAATCGAAGCCAACGACCGTGACGACATCAACAAAAAATTTGGAATGTTGTTTCAGGGCGGCGCCCTGTTCGACAGCATCACCGTCTGGGAAAACATCGCCTTTGGTCTGATTCAGGGCAACAACATGAAGCGCGACGACGCCAAAGAGCTGGCGCTCGAAACATTAACCAACGTTGGTTTGTCAAAAGATGTCGGCCGACTCACCCCTTCCGAATTATCAGGCGGCATGCAGAAGCGCGTTGGTTTAGCGCGCGCCATCGCTGGGTCGCCAGAAATCGTGTTCTTTGACGAACCGACGACGGGACTTGATCCCATTATGGCCGATGTGATCAACGACTTAATCGTGACCTGTGTTAAAGACCAGGGCATCACGGCCTTATCGATCACCCATGATATGGCCTCGGCGCGAAAAATCGGAGACCGCATCGCCATGCTCTATCACGGTGAGCTTATCTGGATTGGTGCGGCCGACGACGTCGATCAATCAGGCAACCCTTACGTCGATCAATTCGTTCATGGGCGAGCAGACGGCCCAATTCAAATGGAGCTCCGGCGGTAAACCTAGATGGCAAAAAAGAACCAAACTCAATTCGTTTGCCAATCTTGTGGGGCCATAACGTCAAAGTGGGCTGGAAAATGCGAATCCTGCAACGAATGGAACACGCTTGCTGAAGAAGCTGGGTCAGGGTCACTCCCTAAAGGAGTCAGCGGAGGCAAAGGCGGCAAATCAATTTCCTTCGTCGGCCTTAAAGGCACGTCAGCAACACCGCCCCGTCTTCAAACAGGCATTGCCGAGCTAGATCGCGTTTGTGGCGGAGGATTGGTCGCTGGGTCTGCCATTCTCGTCGGTGGCGACCCTGGCATTGGCAAGTCCACACTCCTTCTACAGGCCTGCGGCGCATTGGCAGCGGGATCCAAATGCCTCTACATCACCGGTGAAGAGGCCGTCGACCAAGTGCGCCTTCGCGCTTCTCGTCTCGGTCTTGAAAATGCGCCAGTTGAGCTAGCGGCCGCGACAAATGTGCGCGATATCGCCGCCACGCTAGACACCAAAGGCGCCGCAGACTTGGTGGTCATTGATTCCATCCAGACCATGTACTCCGACGCCATCGATTCAGCCCCTGGGACCGTGACTCAAGTACGCACCTGTTCACACGAGTTGATTCGGATCGCCAAGAAACGAGGCTTTACGTTGTTCCTCGTCGGCCACGTCACCAAAGAGGGAACCTTGGCTGGGCCCAGGGTCCTCGAACATATGGTCGACACCGTGCTTTATTTTGAAGGCGAGCGGGGCCACCACTTCAGAATTCTTCGCGCCGTTAAAAACCGCTTCGGTGCCACCGACGAAATTGGTGTGTTTGAGATGGCTAATGAAGGGCTTGCGGAAGTCCCTAACCCTTCAGCTCTCTTTCTCGCCGAACGACGAGGGAATGTTTCAGGAAGTTGCGTATTTGCTGGCCTAGAAGGCACGCGCCCCATGTTGGTTGAGATCCAGGCCTTAGTGGCGCCATCCAGCTTAGGAACAGCCAGAAGAACCGTGGTGGGCTGGGATTCCAGCCGTCTCTCCATGATCGCGGCCGTCCTTGAATCCCGCTGCGACCTTGCGCTGAGCGGGCATGACATTTATTTGAACGTTGCGGGTGGGTTGCGCATTTCAGAACCGGCAGCAGATGCAGCCGTCGCGGCAGCGCTGGTGTCGTCTTTCCGGGATTCTCCGGTCTCTCCGGGTGCTGTAGTCTTCGGCGAAATCGGCCTGTCCGGCGAAATTCGGGCGGTCTCACAAATGGATCAACGTCTGCGGGAAGCGGCAAAGTTAGGGTTTACCGAAGCATGGATGCCCAAGAACGCAGGACGGCGCAAACAAGCCATGGACACACAAGGTGTGGCAATCGACTCTCTGGGTCACATTCAAGCTTTGGTCGACAAGTTCTCCTCATGATCATTAACAGCAAAACGGCCCTTTAAATGGATGACTTCCCCATCAACGGCCTCGACCTCGCCGTCGTCATCATCTTGTTGTTGTCCGGCGTTCTCGCGTTCATGCGCGGATTCGTCCACGAAGTGCTCTCGGTCGCCGGTTGGATTGGTGGCGTTCTCGCCGTGGTTTATGGCGTGCCACAGTTTGGCTATCTGGCCAGCGAGTTCATCCCCAATGACTTGATCGCAGATATCACCACCGGCGTGATCATCTTCTTGGTCGTCCTGGTGGTCCTCTCAATCCTAACCAAAATGCTATCGAAATCGATCCAGGCAAGCGCTCTCAATAACCTGGACCGATCCTTGGGCTTTGTTTACGGACTCGTGCGCGGTGTCGTCATTTTTGCCGCCGGACTACTCATTATGGATTGGATCGTAGATAGCGGCGAGCGCCCCGGTTGGATCAGAGGTGCCAAAACCCTACCGGTCATCGAAGGCACAGCAGATTTCATGCGTGACCTAGCCCCAGAAAGCTTTAAGGCAGCGGAAGATACTGCTAAAGAAGCGTCGGATACGGCTAGGGACGCTATGGAACTTAAAGAAACCTTCGACAAGCTGACCCAGCCTCCTCCAGGCAGCGACCCCGATGCGCCCAAAACGCCAGATGGTGCCTACCGCGATAACGAGCGGAACAGCATGGATCGCCTATTTCAAACCAATCAGGATGACAAATAAGGCATGACAACGCCGGACACCTCGTTGCTGACCACCGACCCCTGGGATGGAGATACACTGCACGAGGAATGTGGTGTGTTTGGAATTTTCGGCGATGCGGACGCCGCGTCCCACACAGCCCTTGGCCTCCATGCGCTGCAACATCGCGGCCAAGAAGCGGCAGGAATCGTCACCTACGACGACAAGCATTTTCACAGCCATCGTGGCTTTGGCCATGTCTCTGACAATTTTAAAGCCGAATCCGTGATGTCTCGCCTGCAAGGCAGCATGGCCCTTGGCCATGTCCTGTACTCGACCTCCGGTGAAATCATTATTCGTAATGTTCAGCCCCTGTTTGCGGACTTTGAGTTCGGCGGCTTGGCCCTAGGTCATAACGGAAACCTCACCAATGCCCTGACCGTTCGCCAAGAACTGGTCCGCCGCGGTTGTCTTTTTCAATCAACTTCGGACACCGAGGTTGTCATCCACCTCATCGCCATTAGCCAACAGCCCACCGTGGAAGAGCGTGTCATTGACGCCTTGCGGCAGCTAGAAGGCGCGTATTCCATGGTCGCGATGACCAACAACGCTCTGTATGGCGTGCGCGATCCCATGGGGGTTCGCCCGCTGGTCATCGGCAAGCTCGATAAAGCCTACATCCTGTGCTCAGAAACCTGCGCCTTAGATATCATCGGCGCAGAGTTCGTCCGCGACGTTGAGCCCGGAGAGATGGTGATCATCGACGAAAATGGATTGCGATCGGTTCGACCGTTTCCGCCCGTCGACTCCAAATTCTGCATCTTTGAATATATTTACTTCGCGCGGCCCGACAGCGTTTGCGAAGGATCCAGCGTCTACGAAGTGCGTAAAAAAATCGGCGAAGAACTGGCCAAGGAAAGCAATGTTCCCTGTGATGTTGTTGTTCCCGTCCCCGACTCAGGTGTGCCAGCCGCGCTCGGTTATGCGGCCGCGATCAAAGTACCCTTTGAATATGGCATCATTCGCAACCACTACGTCGGACGCACCTTCATTCAACCAACAGAAAAAACACGCCACCTTGGTGTGAAGCGCAAACACAACATCAATCGCGCTCAAATCGAAGGCAAACGAGTCATCCTGGTCGATGACTCCATCGTTCGTGGCACGACATCAACCAAGATCGTCGACATGGTCCGGCAGGCCGGTGCGACTGAGGTCCACCTTCGTATATCTTCTCCGCCAACGGCGCACCCCTGTTACTTCGGCATCGACACGCCAGAACGGGACCACCTTCTTGCCGCTCAACACGACCTCGAAGGCATGACCAAGCTCCTCGGCGTCGATAGCCTCGCCTTTATTTCCGTCGACGGTTTATACCGTGCCGTTGGTGAGGCCAAACGCGACTCAGAAAACCCACAGTTCTGCGACGCCTGCTTTACAGGTGAGTATCCATCCGCACTGACAGACCTCAACGCCGAAGCATTGCCACATCAGCTCTCTCTGCTCACTGAAGGCCGGGCGTAGGCCTTATGACGGGGACTCGGCTCGCCGGTCGAATCGCGCTGGTTACAGGTGCGTCTAAAGGCATCGGACGCGCCGTCGCCAAACGGTACGCCCTCGAGGGCGCCACAGTCATCGCCATCGCACGAAACAAAAAAGAACTCCTCTCTTTAGATGACGAGATCACCGAGGCAACGGGTCAAAGTGCGGTGTTGGTTGACGAAGACCTGACCAAATACGCGACCATTGATCAGGTCGGAGAAGCCTTGTTTAAACGCTATGGCAAGTTGGACGTCGTCGTCGGAGCCGCAGGCATGCTCGGACAACTCTCCCCTATTGGCCATATTCCACCAGATATTTGGGACCGGGTGTTCGCGCTCAATCTGACAGCCAATTGGCGCCTGCTCCGATCAGTCGACCCTTTACTGCGGCAGTCTGATGCAGGCCGCGCGATTTTTGTCACCTGTAGTCAAAGCTCCATGCCCGCTGCGTTTTGGGGGGCCTACGGCGCTTCGAAAGCAGCGCTCGATCAGATGATTCGAATTTACGCTGCCGAAATGGTTGAAACGAACATCAAGGCCAACCTCATCGACCCCGGCCCCGTGCGCAGCGCACTCCGCATCAAAGCGTTTCCCGGCGAAGACCAGGAAACTTTAAGATCACCAGAAGACATAACCAACGTGTTCGTTGACCTGGCCGACCCGGCTAATGACAAATCAGGAGAACGGGTTACCATCGAGAATTGATTTTCGGGGGTGCCATGTCTCGTATCTATCTACTCGCTGCGGTCATCGTTGGGCTTTTTGCCTCTCCAACGCTCGCCCAGACCCCAGACACCCTGCTGATCAATGGCACCGTCGTCACATTGACCGGCCCAGATAACGACATCATTGCAGAAGCGATCGCCATCACAGGAGATCGCATTTCAGCCGTTGGACGCACAACCGACCTCGCACAAACCGCAGGACCGAAGACCACCATCATCGACCTGGGTGGCCACACCGTTTTGCCCGGCTTTATTGACGCACACGGCCACTTCCCAAGCACCGGACTCATCGAGAAGCATTTCGTCGATCTCAATAGCCCGCCCATCGGATCCGTCACGTCCATCGACGAAACCGTCTCCGCTCTTATCGAGAAAGCGAAAACCGTTCCAGAAGGAGATTGGATTCAAGGACGTGGATATGATGACACTTTGATTGTTGAGATGCGCCATCCGACACGATGGGAACTAGACCGCGTCTCAACAGAACACCCGATCTACATCAGCCACATCTCTGGACACCTTGGTGTTGCCAACAGTCTCGCATTGGAATTGGCCGGTGTCTCACGAGATACGCCTCAACCCTTCGGCGGAAAAATCCGAATGGATGCAGAGTCAGGAGAACCCAACGGCGTTCTTGAAGAACCACCAGCCATGGGATTTGTGACGAAGCTGCTACCGGAATTTTCCGAAGACGACATGATCGACGCCGTGGCTAAGGCTGCAACTGATTACGCCTCTGTCGGCATCACGACCGCACAGCAAGGTGCAACCGGACCGAACGGCGCAGATGTCTTCACAAAGACTTATGAACAAGGTCGCCTCCCCATTCGAGTCCATGTCTGGCCGGTTTTACAGGCCATGGCCGCGCTGATTGAAAAGGGTGGAACCCTGAAGGAGCCAGACGCAGACGGCATGGTCACCTACCGCGCCGTTAAAGGGTTCGCTGATGGGTCTATCCAGGGCTACACCGGCTATCTAAGCCAGCCCTACCATAGCCACAGCCATAACGATCCGCGCTACCGTGGCTACCCCCGCATGGATCGGGAGGCCTTGGCCAAACAGGTCATGACGGTCCACAATGCAGGGTATCAAATTGCCATTCACGGTAATGGCGACGCTGCAATTGATGACGTTCTCTATGCCTTTGATCGCGCCCAAGAGGCCAATCCCAGAGACGATGCCCGCCATATCGTTATTCACGCGCAAATGACCCGCGAAGACCAAATGGATCGCATGGCGGAGACAGGAACCATCCCGTCTTTCTTTAATATGCACACGTACTACTGGGGTGACCGCCATTGGGAGATTTTTATGGGCCCGGAGCGCGCTGCACAAATGAGTCCAGCGTCCTGGGCCGTCAGACGCGGCATCCCCTTCACCCTCCATGCAGATACCCCGGTGGTTCCCATGGAGCCTCTTCGTATTGTCTGGTCGGCCGTCAACCGCTTGTCGTCTGGCGGCCGGGTGATCGGCGCCGACCAGCGCATTTCAGTCATCGAGGCCCTGAAAGGCATCACGACCTATGCTGCGTATCAAGCTTTTGAAGAAAATGACAAAGGCACGATCGAACCTGGAAAGCTGGCAGACCTGGTTGTGCTCGCGCGCAACCCGCTCACGATTCCCCCGATTGAACTAGCAGACATCCCGGTGATGCGGACGATGGTCGGTGGCCGCACAGTCTTTGAGCAGACCGCACCCTAACCCATAGCCTTTTGGCCCCTAGCTGTTGGACCTCGTATCGTAAGGGTTATCCGGTTTGCGCACGTAGAGGCGAAGCGGCACACCCTCAAAGCCGAACGTGTCCCGCAAGTCATTCATTAAGTAGCGATGATAACTGGTCGGCAAATCAACCGGTCGAGACGTAAACAAAATAAACGTCGGCGGCCGAGCTTTCACTTGCGTGACATAGCGCAACTTGATTCGCCGTTTCTGTTTGGACAACGGCGGTGGATGCTTTTGCGTCACGTTATCAAGCCACTGATTCAATGCCGCAGTCTTGACTCGTGTGTTCCAGATATCGCGAGTCTTAAACACAGTGTCCATCAATTCAGACACGCGGCTACCGGTTTTCGCAGAGATGGTAATGGTTGGCACGCCACGCACCTGAGTCAACGATTTTGCCAGTTTTTCTTTCAACTGAAGCAGCGACTCATTACGGTTTGATGCCGCATCCCATTTGTTCACCGCAATAACCAGCGAGCGACCTTCGTCGATGACGCGGGCGGCAATCGTGAGGTCCTGTTTATCTAGAATCGCATCGGCATCCAGAACCAACACCACCACTTCGGCCAAATCAACGGCGCGAAGGGTATCAAGTGCCGACAACTTCTCGACGACATCGCTCACTTTCGCTTTCTTGCGTAAGCCAGCCGTATCGACCAAACGCACGGGCTGGCCCTTATACTCCCAATCGATGGGGATGGCATCGCGCGTCACGCCAGGCTCTGGCCCTGTGAGCACACGGTCTTCACCGAGCAATCTGTTTACAAGAGTCGACTTCCCCGTGTTCGGTCGACCAACGATAGCAAGCTGCAGCGGACGATCAGCAAGATCATCCTGCTCATCTTCGCCTTCTCCATCAGGCAAACCCTCCAGGCCTTCTGCACCACCAAGGGAATTTGCATCCGCATCTGCAGCGGAATCGACTTCAGAGTCGACCTCAGAGTC
>Ga0055584_100007229_pt1 | contig 10894 bp, 10 predicted proteins | sample OSDHelmetaG_FD_58716 | JGI IMG/M metagenome (GOLD analysis project Ga0055584, IMG submission 58716) | Pelagic marine sediment microbial communities from the LTER site Helgoland, North Sea, for post-phytoplankton bloom and carbon turnover... | ecosystem: Environmental > Aquatic > Marine >...
TTCAACAATATATTGCTCGGCAAATCCGGCAGGGCTTTGAGCTTTTATAACCATATTAGTTAATGACCTGAAAACAAATTAAGGAAAGTGATTGTACCAGAAGATCTGTTTGGTACAAGTTTAATAAATAAGGCTGTTATTAACCAATGATTAATAACAGCAATAAAATTGGATTACTTTCGATAATATACCATTAACGCACCTGACACTTTACCAACAGTGAGATCTTTAATAAATTTATAATCTGCTTCTTCAAAAAAAGCTCTAAACTTCCCAGATGTTGCATAAACAGCAACACCTTCACTATCACTATGCTCTTCCAGAACAGTATTAACTGCAGCCATTAAATAGTGACCAAAACCGTGGTGTTGATGTAAAGGATGAATAGCAATAAAAGATAACATATGAAATTTTTTCAAGGGAATAGAAGCAAGAACCGTTTTCTCTTTTTCAATCATTTGTTTTGTACTTAAATAACCTGCGGTCAACAACATTTTAAGGCGCCAATGCCAAAACCGTTCACTACCAACACTATCATCAGGGCTATTTAAACAAGCAACACCGACCATAGATTCCCCTAGATATAAACCAACTATAGGTTGCTTTGCTTGCCAAAAAGCATTTAATTCTTCTCTTATTGAGGCTCTCAACCTTTGTTCATAACCCTCTTTATTACTATTAAATATTTCTAAAAAAACAGGATCATCATGATAAGATTGAAACAGTAAAGAAACGGCTAACTTCAATTCTTCTGCACTAAGGTAAGTCGCCTTAATATCAAGTGTATTATCGACCGAAACAGCTTCAGACATACAAGTTCCCCTATAACAATTATTATTTTAATATATCATTTACCTTAACAGCTTTATCAAAAATAGATCAATACTATTAAGCCTTAATAGTTATTAAGTTATAAAAATGTAATGTCTTAGCTAATAAATACAACATCAGTATCTTATTTATTAGCCACCTCAAGTACTTTGTTATAGTTAAACTTTCATACTCATTGCCGCTACCCATTTAAATCAATATATCCTTGATAGACTCTAAAAAGGTACACTCTTCTTGCGTGGTTAAACCGTATTATAAGTTTGCGCTGATTACGAGAATATAAAAGACGAACTTTTTGATTATCATGTGCATACCCGTTTCATTTGAAAATGCCCATTTCAGGGAATCTGAGCGACTCATCGCCAAAGCGAATTTTTTATTGATAGCCATTTCCCTTAAAAAATAAATATAACCTGACATAGTTAATAATATTGGCTAAAATGTAGTGAATATTGCAAAACGATTAATCAAAATGACAATAAACGATGAAATTACAATTTTAGCAAATAAAATTGCAAATCAAGGTAGTAAACCAACGGTTGCGTTAATCAAAACTAAATTAAAGAAACAAGTCCCCTTACCTGTCATCATATCTACGCTAAAAACTTGGAAACATGAGCCTGAACTCATAAGTTTTTCAGATAAAAAACAAGGAGGTAACGAGGCTAAAAATATTAACCTATCAATTGATAAAAACAACGTTGAAAATGAATTGTCTGATGAATTAGCCAATATGAAAAAAGAAATATTCGAATTAAAAACACTCGTTCAGCAATTAATAAAGAAAATACAATAAGTCAAAAACAATAAAGCTTATCAAGTAAAAGCTTTAACAGATAATAGTTTTAATTTAAGTAATATTTAAGTCTAGTTAGTTAGATAATTATAGGAGTAAGCTGTTTTATAAATTGAACGAGTGAGTCTGCTAGCTTTTTATGAGGTTTACATCCAACTCGTTCCACCCAAACCTCCCCCGTATTATTATCAATAGAAATAATCATATCTTCTTCATCGGTAACAGCAAAAAAAATAGTTTCAGCTTGCTTTAACCTTTGTTTCATTAAAATATGACCAATTAAATTTTCCTGTAAACGCAAAAAGTCATCTTTATTCCATGCAAATAATAATGATAAGTTGCCCTCTTCACAGTTTGCGTCAAGCGTTTCACTATATAATGTAGTGAAGTAAGTCTTAATATCTGAATGTAAAGTCATCTCTAATGCACTTTCAACATTATCAAAATTTAACATTTCCTTCTCAATTGTTACGGGTTGCCAATAAACCTCACCTGGTAATAAACCTAACTTGTCTACTTCATTAGAATCATTAAATATTTCACAAGGAGAAGGCCATTGTTCATCTTGTTCTATTTTAGGAAAGTTTAAGTGTAATTCTTGATGTTTACGTAAAAATTGATTGGCGAATTGCTGTAAAGTTTCTACTAAATCTGTTTTAACATGATTTGATGATGTCATCTAATTCCGAGATCCTTTAAAATAGTCAGTGAAAGTTTCACATGGAATAATAAAAATTATGGCGATCTACCAAAACTCAAAAGAACTTAACAATTTAACGCTTGGTAAAGCGACCGAATATTGTAGTGAATATAACCCAAATTTATTACAAGGGGTACCTAGAAGCTTAAATAGAGCTGATTTATCACTAGTGACTAATACTTTACCTTTTATTGGTGAAGATGTTTGGTACGGTTATGAGTTATCTTGGTTAAATAACAAAGGTAAACCCGTTGTTGCCGTGGCAGAATTTCGCTTTGCTTGTACTAGCCCTAATTTAGTTGAATCTAAATCATTTAAACTTTATTTAAATAGCTTTAATCAAAGTACATTTGCAAGTTGGGATGATGTTCAAAAAACACTGATTAGCGATTTATCAGATACTGCTGGAGTAAAAGCTAAAGTTACATTATTTCCTGTGGATCAATGTTCTGCGTTGTCGGTCAAGGCAGATACCCAAGATACTACTTGTATTGACGATGAGGATATAACGGTAGATAACTATCAATACAAACCTGACTTACTTAAAAAAGCACAAATAAATACATCGCCTGCGTTAGCGACTTCTAAATTAACAAGTGAGAAAATTGTTAGCCATTTATTAAAGTCAAATTGCTTAATAACAAATCAACCTGATTGGGCAAGTGTCTACATTAATTATACAGGTGTGCAAATAGATCATAGTATTTTATTACAATACTTAATATCATTCCGCCAACACAATGAGTTTCATGAACAGTGTGTTGAAAGAATATTTTGTGACCTTCAACAATATTGTCAATTAACAGAATTAACCGTATTTGCTCGTTACACTCGTCGAGGAGGTTTAGACATTAATCCGTTTAGAAGCACACATATCCATATTGCTCCTACAACGAGAACATTACGGCAATAGTTTGTCAGCGCAATAGCCTGATATAATAAAGGGTACATTCTAAGTTGTAATCAGTTAAGTAAATGAAAATTAACCCAGAATACAGTAAACATCCGAAATTAATATTTATCTATAGATTTTTTACAAAGTAACTAGTTATTTGAAATAAAAAAGATATTTTAATCAAATTCAACTAAACTTCATTAAAAAGGTAAATGAAATTATTATAGTCGACTAGGCAAACAACTGAAGTAAATTAAAAGGGCAACTAACAGTGTAATGTGCTCATATTTTCGAATAAGACTATTGATAATACTACTGATAATGCTGTAAATTATTAAAAATAACGAATGAACAATTGTTGCTTAATGTCGATAGGTTTAAATATAAGGATTACCCTGAAAGATGAGTCCAAAAACTGTTGCTGACACCCAATCAAAAACATTACAAAGTAGGCTTAATGCGGCAATAGCAACTAGAGTCTCCCTTGAAGAAGACTTTAAAGCTCAATCAAATATGTTAATTGAGTTCATTGATAAATTATCTCAAGTATCAAAAGGGATTGATCTAAAGTTAGACAATCGCTTAGCCCAACTTCGTAGTTTATTTACAAGATCTGCACCTGTATCAGATGTAGAGTTAAAAATTAATGAAATTTCAAAATTATTACAAAATCATACTGCTTCGAATGAGAAAAGTATTCTTCGCTTACATACCCAATTTAATGACGCAGGCCAAGATTTACAAAAAATAAAAGGGTTACCTAATGAATTACGAAGAAATTTACGTGAGTTATTAACTGAAACACAATTAACGAAAGAAAGCCTAACACAATACGCCCCGTTATTTAGTCAACTGCTAACATTTTACCATATAGCTTTACACTCTAAGTCAACTTTTGAAAACGACAAGCCTGAAGTTCAGCACACCACCGAGAATAATCTGCCATCAATGGTCAATAGTTCTCTCATAAAAGAAATATCAAGTTGTTTGAGTAAATTACAATTATCGACTCAACATACTAAAGAATTATTAGAAATTAATAAAAAACTGTTAAAAGACACCACTAATGATGAAGTTTTACAACGCTTTATTGAAATATTTGATGTTATCGTTGCAGACTTACAAAATGAACGTGATAACGCTAAAAACTTTTTAAACACGTTAAGTAAAACGTTGACTATAGTGCAAACTGCGGTAAAAGAAACCGTAACGACCTGTCAAAAAGCACAAACCACAAATGATTTAATTAATAAAAAATTACAGCAACAACTACTCGATATGAGTGGAACAGTAAAAAAAGCACTTTCATTAGATCAAGTCAAAGTCGATATTAATGGTAAAATAAGCAGCATAGCAAATACACTTGAACAGAAAGCAAAATTAGAACTGCAAAATCAAGAACTATTAGCTAATCAATTGAATGCAATGGCGCAAAAGGTCGAACAACTTGAAATTCAAAGTAAAGAATTTGAAAGTAAATTAGCAGAGCAAAAACGCAAAAGTATGCAAGACGCTTTAACAAAGTTAAGTAATCGCGCTGCTTTTGATGATTATTTTACCCAAGCTATGGTTAGATTTCACCATCAGCCTTTTGATCTAGCTATTGCCGTTATTGATATAGATGATTTTAAAAGTATCAATGATAATTATGGGCATACTGCTGGTGATAAAACATTACAAGTGATAGCCAACACAATACAAAAAAAAGTAAGTAAAGACGTTTTTGTTGCAAGATATGGTGGAGAAGAGTTTGTCTTAATCTATACAAACCATAAAAAAAGCGAATTTATTAAAGAATTAAATTTATTAAATAACGATGTTGCGTGTTTACCTTTTAAATTTAAAAATAATAAAGTAAGTATCACCTTATCTGTCGGGGCTACTCATGTAACTTCAGAAGACAATATACATACGGCTTTTGAGCGTGCCGATGAAGCAATGTACAAAGCAAAAACCCAAGGAAAGAACCAAGTCATTTATTTTTAATAACAATCAGTCAAAACTTGGTCAATAACCGTTCAGTAAAATAAAAGGAGTTCACTATGCATACTCAACTTAATCCTGTTGGAAATATGAATATTCTGTCTCAAGCAGAGGTTGATCAACTACAAAAATCTTCTACTAGTGATCTTTATAATCTATATAGAAATTGCTCTCTAGCTGTGCTAAATGCAGGTAGTCATACTGATGATGCCGAGGTAATATATCAGCAGCATAAAGAATTTACTATTGAAGTAGTGAGGCGTGAACGCGGTGTTAAAATAGACCTTAGAAACCCACCTGAACACGCGTTTGTCGATGGAAAAATAATTCGTGGTATTCGTGAACATCTCTCTGCAGTTTTACGCGATATATTATTTATTCATAATCCTTATCAGAACATGCATTGTTCACCTGACTCATTAACCGACGCTACTTTTGGTATTCTTCGTAATGCCAATGCTATTTTACCAGAGACTGAAGCACGCTTAATTACTTGTTGGGGTGGACACGCCATTAGAAACAATGAGTATAGATATACTAAATCCGTTGGCTATCACCTAGGATTACGTCACTTTAATATTTGCACTGGTTGTGGTCCTGGCGCTATGAAAGGCCCAATGAAAGGTGCGACAATTGGGCATGCTAAACAACGTAATAAAAATGGTAGGTACCTAGGCTTAACAGAGCCAAGTATAATTGCTGCTGAGCCACCCAATGCAATCGTCAACGAATTGGTTATTATGCCTGATATTGAAAAACGTTTAGAAGCTTTTGTTAGAATGTCGCATGGTATTATTATATTCCCTGGTGGCGCAGGAACTGCTGAAGAATTACTCTACGTATTAGGTATTTTACTCAATGTAGAAAATGAAAATCAAGTATTTCCAATTGTTTTAACAGGGCCAGAAAGTGCAAGTGAGTATTTTTCAGAAATAGATGCCTTTATTGGTGCAACCTTAGGTAAAAAAGCACAAAGTCTATATACAATCATTATTGATGATGCTGAACACGTTGCTCAATACATGGATAAAGGGCTAGAGAAAGTGCTTACTTACCGTAAAGAAACAGGAGATGCTTTTCATTTCAACTGGTCTTTGGTTATCGATAATAATTTCCAACAACCTTTTGAACCTAATCATGAAAATATGTCAGCATTGAATATTAGTCATGAACTTCCTACGGCAGAACTTGCCGCCAACTTACGTCGGGTTTTTTCAGGTATTGTTGCGGGCAATGTAAAATCTGAAGGTATAAAAGCAATCAGAAAACATGGTCCCTTTCAAATATCTGGTGAGAAGAAAATGATGAGCTTGATGGACAAACTACTTTCTTCATTTGTTAATCAAGAGCGTATGAAGCTACCTGGAAGTAAATACATTCCTTGCTATCAAGTAATAGAGAGGTAAACGTGTCAACTCATTTGGTATTAATTGATGCCTTAAATTTAATTAGGCGAATTTATGCTGTACAAGAGCGGCCGTTTGTTCAAAGTCAAAACCAGCTTGATGGGGAGTTAGCTGAAAAAACACAAAAACAAGTATTATTTAATACACAAAGGGCTTGTGATAAAGCATTAAAAAATATACTAGACTATCTACAAGCAAGTCATGCTGTCGCGGTGTTTGATAGTCAAAACCCTTGTTGGCGATATTCACTATACCCTGATTATAAGAAAGGCCGTAAAAAAATGTCTGCGCATTTGGCTAATGAACTCCCAAATATTCAGGATGCTTTTTTCAACTTAGGCGTAGACTCCTTACTTTCTGAAGAAGATGAAGCTGACGATCTAATTGCTACCTTGGCAACTAAAATGGCACTACACGGTAAAAATGTTACTATTGTTTCTACTGATAAAGGTTTTTTACCCTTGTTAGGCCCTAACATCCAAGTTTATGACTATTTTAATCGTCGTTATTTAGATGCGAATTATGTGAAAGAAAAGTTTGATATAAAGCCGACACAATTAATCGATTTATGGACATTAACGGGTGATACTACTAACAAAATCCCAGGTGTTACAGGCATAGGGCAAGTTACAGCGGCAAGCTTGCTCAATGAGTACGGCTCTCTGAACGCTATTTTAAATAGTGACAATTTAAAAGTTTCTACCCGAGAAAAATTAGAAAAAAGTAATGAACAAATAGCCCTTAGTAGGCAACTACTCACCCTCCAACAAAATATCCCACTTGGCTTTAATCTTAAAGATATCAGGCTGGAACAAGCAAGCAATAACAAAAGCAATATACTAAAGAATGAAGAAGCCCTTTAAAAAAGACAAACAATTCGTTATTATTAATGTCACTCTCTATTAACCCTTATGCCCATTTATTTAATATAGAAAAAAGCATAATATTCGAGAGGAACAATGAATAAGAAAGTTATTACTCGCATTTTTCTTGCACTAGCCATTTACGGGATTGTTATTTTATTGGTAATGTCATTTTACGACGATAGCCCAGGTAAAATGCAATGGGAAGACAGAGAAGCCTATAACAAACAATTTATATCAAAACTACAGCTTGACCAGTTTACTTTTGAGCAAACGTTAATTCAACTTGGTAGCCCTGATATAACCGAAGCAAAGAAAATTGTTAACGATAGGTTTCAAGTAGTATTTTATCGCACACAACACGTGAAATCTGATGGTATAACGACTCAAGATGAATGTACCTTTTTGTTTTTTATCAATAATAAACTTAAAGAAATAGGTTTAGGAAGTAATTACCCTAAAAATTGGGCTATAATTAAACGCCATTAAAGCTCCTTGTGCTCATAACCGATGATCACTTTAATTAATATAATACAGGTATTAATAAAAACATAATCTAATATAGCTATTCAACATGCTATAATCACACACAAAAAATAGATTAAAGTAACCTTGATGCAGGTAAACTAGAATCTAGAATTGTATATTATATTGTGCATACGAGGTTTTACCTTGTCATTCACAAAAAAAATATTGCAAATAAAAATACTGAATGCGCATCAAAAAAATTTACATGATATAAAGCACACCATAAATGCAATAAATAGAATTTTATTTCCTATTTTAGCGTTATACAGAATAAATACGTTACGTCATTAACTATTTAAAGCTAAATATCTCCCTTTTATCACAAGGTAAAAAACATGACCAAACAAACTATTACCGTAATTCCTGGCGACGGAATTGGACCCAGTATTATTGATGCAACCATTAAAGTGTTAGATAAAGCAGGTTGTGACTTCAATTATGAATTTGCCGACGCTGGATTAACAGCATTAGAAAAACATGGTGAATTAGTACCACAAGAGACGATGGATCTTATCGAAAAAAACAAGATCACATTAAAGGGACCACTAACAACACCCGTGGGTGAAGGTTTTACATCAATCAATGTTACTTTACGTAAACAATTTAAACTTTACGCAAACCTACGCCCTGTTTTGTCTTTCAAAGGTACAAAAGCGCGTTATGAAAACATTGATATTTTAACTGTACGTGAAAATACTCAAGGTATGTATTCTGGAGCTGGCCAAACGACTTCTGAAGATGGTTCACAAGCAGAAGCAATGAGTATAATTACTCGTGACGGCGCAGAAAAGATTTTAACTTTCGCTTACGAAACGGCTCGCAAAGAAGGTCGTAAAAAAGTAACAGCAGTACATAAGGCTAATATCCTAAAATCAACATCAGGATTATTTTTAAAAGTTGCCCGTGAAGTTGCAGCACGTTATCCAGAAATTGAATCAACTGAAATGATTGTTGATAACTGTTGTATGCAATTAGTAATGAATCCTGAACAATTTGACGTTATCGTTACCACTAACCTATTCGGTGATATATTATCTGATCTGTGTGCTGGTTTAGTTGGTGGTTTAGGTATGGCACCAGGCGCAAATATCGGTGAAGACTGTGCAATTTTTGAAGCTGTTCATGGGAGCGCACCTGATATTGCCGGTAAAAATTTAGCTAATCCTACTTCCGTTATATTAGCCGCATTACAAATGCTAGAATACTTAGAAATGAGTGATAAAGCAGAAAAAATAAGAAATGCTTTAATTGATGTTATCGCTAGTGGTGATAGAACTACCTGTGATTTAGGTGGTACTCATGGTACAACTGATTTCACTGAAGCTTTACTCGAAAGATTATAAGTAATCACTCTGTAAAATAAAAAAGGTTACGTGATTGAAAAAATCGTAACCTTTTAATTTTTTTTACCTTTTGAGTATTATTTTTAACTCAACATTTTTGATGAATAGTTTAAATTAATCTTGCGTGTACCGTTACTTCTTCACGATCAAAATACAAGTGCTTAGCAAACAATTCATATTTCACATTATGTTCGGAAAAAGCATCTTTAATGGTTTGTAGATCTTCATTTACTTGCTGATAACGACCTTTCATCGGTAATTTTAAATTAAACATCGCTTCTTTACAGTGCCCATTTAACAACCATTCACTCATCAACTTAGCAACACGTTGTGGTTTTTCAATCATATCACAAACAAGCCAATAAACATTTTGCTTCATTGGGAGGTACTTAAAACCATCCATCATTTTATGTTTAACTTGTCCTGTTTCCATTAACGATTCGGCCATTGGGCCATTATCGATTGCTGTAACCATCATACCGCGACGCACAAGTTGATATGTCCATCCTCCTGGCGCTGCACCTAGATCAACAGCATTCATCCCCGACGTTAAACGTGTTTGCCATTCATTACGAGGAATAAAGTATAAAAAAGCTTCATCAAGTTTTAATGTAGAGCGGCTTGGCGCTAGACTAGGAAATTTAAGACGTGGAATCCCCATAACATATGGTGAACTATTATTAGCCAATGAAAAACCTAAAACCACCTCCTTGCCTGATAAAAATAAAGCATGTAATACAGCTCCACATTCCTCCGCATTAAACTCAGCTTTTTTAGCAGTTAAAACCTTAGCCTGGCGTAAACCTTGTCGCAATGGCACCGCTAACTTACGACAAAATTTGCTTAATTCTTTGCCATCGTTAGTGTCAGGCATTTCCATGCGTAAATCATCATACTGCCAGTCGCTTCCTAGTGACTCAACAATAGCTTCAACACGATTATATGCTGGCAAATCAATTACTGCTGTTAGTGTAACAAACCATTGACGCGTAAAAATTAGGCGCTTAAGTGGCAGTTTTTTTATCATCGTTTCGCCATGTTCAGGAACATGTAAGTGAAAAAAGACAATGCCTTGATTTATTTTTAACTCCAAGTAGCCATACATCTCATTCCAGGATGCTTTTTCTTGAATTTCAGCACCACATTCTTTTTCAAAGCCTGGCCTACAATATAATACGATAGAAGTCATAAGTTGTTTTTACCTTCAATTGACAAAAGTAACCAAGCTAATGCCAATGATATGCCGCCAAATGGCGTTAATTTACCAACGATAGATAAGTTGAAAAATGTTTTAATGTAAATACCACCACTAAAAAATACGATGCCGACTAAAAATCCGAGACAAGCTGTCAGCAATATAATAGACGGTTTCCTAGTGGGTAAGTTAGTTATCGCCCAAATTAATGTGCCTAACAGCGCTAAAGTATGAAATAACTGATATTGTAATGCGGTTTTTAATGTTGCTTGCGCATTAACAGATAACACCTGCCCTGCGTGAGCAAGCCAAGCGCCGAATAGTACAGAAAAGCAGCCACTAACGCCAACAAAA
>Ga0055584_100007230_pt1 | contig 10894 bp, 16 predicted proteins | sample OSDHelmetaG_FD_58716 | JGI IMG/M metagenome (GOLD analysis project Ga0055584, IMG submission 58716) | Pelagic marine sediment microbial communities from the LTER site Helgoland, North Sea, for post-phytoplankton bloom and carbon turnover... | ecosystem: Environmental > Aquatic > Marine >...
CGTTGTAGTCGATCACCCGTTTGACTGGGACAAGCAGTTTCATGCGGTTTTCCTGCGTTTTCTGATCGGTGGCTGTGTCGTTATTGCCGTTTTATTGCATTGCAACATGCCCAAGCTGCTGTGGGGAGTCAACAAACCGGGGTGGCAAGTTCAGTTGTTGAGACGGCAAATTCAGCTGCGGTTCTGGCCTGGTTTCCAGAGGACATCTGCCTGCCCGCCATCGTTGAGATGGCGTCCGAGCACGAACAAATGGTCGGACAAGCGGTTGATGTATTTCAGCGCATGGGGATTTACGTCTTCCCGGCTTGCCAGTTCGGTCATCAGTCGCTCTGCCCGCCGTGCAATGGTGCGTGCCATGTGCAGATGTGCTGCGGCGGCGGTGCCACCGGGAAGAATAAACGAGGTCAGGGCCGCGATATGTTCATTAAGCCCATCGATTTCCTGTTCAAGCCGGTCGACCTGTTCGGGAACGATGCGCAGGGCGCCTTCGCTTTTTCGAGCAGCGCGGGCATCACCTTCGGGGGTGCACAGATCGGCGCCCAGATCGAACAGGTCGTTTTGGATACGGGAAAGCATGTCGTCGATGTCGGGGTCTTCCCGCGTGTACAGACGGGCCAGACCGAGCGCGGCATTGGCTTCGTCCACCGTGCCGTAAGCGGCGACGCGCAGATCATGCTTGGCGATGCGATCCCCCGAACCCAATGAGGTTTCGCCGGCGTCACCACCGCGCGTGTAGATGCGATTGAGTTCGACCATGGTGGTTTCCCTATGTCCCGCCCTGTGAGGCGACAAAGACGAAAAGCAGAACCAGAACCACGGCGAGGGCCTGAATGGCGACGCGCCAGCGCATCAACTTGTTGCCGTATTTCTGATTGAATTCCCCGCCTCGTGACATGGCGATAATTCCGAAAACAAGAATGATGATGACGGCGCCAAGAGCGAGGGCGAGGAGGACAGCGAGAATATTCATGGGGGGATCATATCGCTGCACATGGCAGATGACGAGAGGGGGAATCGATGCCTTCGCTTGACCGGAAATCCGGGGCTTTGTAGGTTCGCGGCGCTATGAACGGTACGCGGTTCATTCTTATTGGCAGCCCGGCGCACGCCCGACTTACGGGACGGCGACAGGGAAGACGTGCTCACAAACTGCCAATTCGAATGGGAACTGTTCATCATGACTTTAGAAAATGCACCGCATACTGATCCTTCCAAACCTTCGTTGACCCGCCTGGCACCTGTGAATTGCTATTCTGTGACCGGCGTTGCAGGTTCAGGATTGATGCCGCTGATCATGGAACTCTGGGCCAAGCCTGGCTTGATACCGGAACGCTGGCATGGCGGCCGAATGGGCCAGGGAGCGCGCGAGATGTATATCGATATCGAAACGTCGGAACTGGACGCAGCTGGTGCGCGGCATGTGGCAGAGTCCATGCGTTGCGTCTTCGGGGTGACTCAGGTGCTTCTCTCCGAGAAGCGTTTTGCGGCGACGGCTTGAGGTCGTGACTCCCTGATGGCGCTCTACGATCATATTGTTGCGTGTAACACCCATAGTCTGGCCGGGCGTCGCCCTTTCCATGTCGCTGGTGTTCAGGTGGGCTGGGTGTCCGACGACATCGCCGAGCGCATGACGCGATGGCACGAGTATTTCGCCATTTCCAAGGATTCCGTGGCATTCCGTGACAGTCTGAACGATGTCGAAACACGTTCAAAAGCACTGGCCGAAGCCGGTGCTGCTCTGGTTGTGCACCAGGCGCTGTCACGAAACCGCAAGGAGCTTTGCCCCGTAATGGAGACATTCGGTGACCCGAATCTCCTGCGGATCGACCGCGCATGGCTGGAATCTTTCGGCGTGGTGTCTTACGGCGTACACGTGAACGGATATGTGGAAACCGCCGATGGGCCTGAACTCTGGATCGGCGTTCGCGCGAACAATCGGATCATGTCCCCGGGTAAGCTCGACAACATGGTCGCAGGTGGCCTGCCGGTGGGTCTAAGCCTGGCCGAAAACGTCATCAAGGAAGCGGGCGAGGAAGCTTCAGTGCCCGAAGAGCTTGCAGCGACCGCGATGCCCACGGGTGTTGTCACCTATATCAAAGACACTGATCGCGGCCTGCGCCGCGACATGCTGTTCGTTTATGACCTGCTGCTTCCGGCTGATTTTGTGCCAGAGAATGTGGATGGAGAAGTCAGCGGTTTTGTCCGCTGGCCGGCTCGTCAAGCGTTGCGGGTGGTCGAGGAAACCGACGAGTTCAAGTTCAATGTCAATCTGGTGATCATCGATTTTGCGATCCGACATGGTCTGATCAGGCCCGACCGACCCGACTACGCGAAACTGGTTCACGGATTGCGGGCCTGGAGTTAAGGCCGCGTCAGATTCCGTCCGTCGCGGCCTGGCGCGCGATCTGGCGGATCGACATCGCCCATATCTCTTCGGGATCTGTTCCGGCCTCGCGCATGGCGCGCAATGTGAAGGCCTTGTCGCGCTTGGCAAGGCGCGAGCCCTTGTTGTTCACCAACAGAACCGTGTGGTGCCATTCCGGCACGTCGAGATTCAGCAGGGCCTGCAGCAGGCGGTGGATATGGGTTACGGCGAACAGGTCGTCACCTCGGGTCACCAGCGTGATGCCCTGTGCGGCATCATCCACGGTCACGGCGAGGTGATAGCTGGTCGCGACTTCCTTGCGGGCGAGAACGATATCTCCGAACAACTCGGGCTGGGCGGTTTGTTCGCCCCGCGTCCGATCGTGCCAGGTCAGGGTACCGGCGGCGGATACAGCTGCGTCCATATCCAGTCGCAGGGCGTGGGGTTCGTTGTCGGCGATGCGCCGGGCGCGTTCGGATGCGCTCAGCTGTTTGCAGATGCCCGGGTAGAGTGGGCCATCCGGGCCGTGATGGCTCAGATGCGGTGCAGCACCGGCGCGTGCGATTTCGGCGGCGATATCCGAGCGGGTACAGAAACATGGATAGAGGAGCCCTGCTGTATCAAGTTGTGCAAGCGCGTCGGCATAGATCGGAAGCCGCTCGGACTGGCGCAGGAACGGCTCTTCCCATTCGAGGCCCAGCCAGGCGAGGTCCTCGACAATCCCGTCTTCGAATTCAGTCTTACACCGGCCCGGGTCGATATCCTCGATCCGCAGAATGAAGCGCCCTTCGCCGGACACAGCCAATCGGTGCGCGAAGAGCGCTGAATAGGCATGACCGAGATGCAGCAGACCCGATGGTGATGGGGCAAACCGGGTTGCAATTTTCGAACTGGCGGTCGCGCTGGCATTCATCGAGGTTTCCTGGTTTCGGCGGAAAGCGCACAATCGGCTGTGCTGGAACGGGACAATGATGCGATGAAAACAACCAAACGGCTAGAGGCAGGGCTCACGGAGCTGGGAAATCTCGACCCCCGCATGGCTGCGCTGTGGGAACAGGCGGGCACGCCGGGGCCGCGGGCTCGACCGCCGGGCTTTTCGACCCTGCTACGGGTGATTGTTGGTCAGCAATTGTCGACCCATGCGGCAGCGGCGATCTGGAAACGCATGGAGGTTGCCGGGGTGGCCAAGGACCCTGTGGCCTATGTGACGATGGATGATGACGGGCTGCGCGCTTTGGGGCTGAGCCGTCAGAAAATCGCCTATGGGCGCGGTTTGGCTGAAGCTGTTGTCAGCGGCGGACTTGATCTCGCAAAGCTGCGGCGTATGGAGGATGAACCGGCGATCGAAGCGCTGGTAGCGTTGAAGGGCATCGGACGCTGGAGCGCGGAATGCTATTTGCTTTTTGCACTCGGGCGGACAGACATCATGCCGGCAGATGATCTTGCGCTTGTCGCTTCGGCTGGCCGGCATCTCGGTGATGGTACACGTTGGACGCCGGGGCAGTTGCGCAAGGAATCTGAAATCTGGCGGCCATGGCGGAGTGGGGCGGCGCGACTCCTCTGGCACGCCTATCATATTGAAGCGATCTAAGCGGCGATTTGGAAAACGGAGACCGATCATGACGGACGCACTTCTGACCGGACCAAGCCATGCGCCTGCGACGGGCAATGCACCGAAACAGCTGGTTGTCTCTCTGCATGGGCGCGGCGCCAATGGTGATGACCTGATTGGACTGGCACCGGTCATGGCACAGCATCTGCCAGATGCGATGTTCCTGTCGCCCGATGCGCCGCTTCCGGTCGATGGGTTTTCGACCGGGCTGCAATGGTTTGATTCCAGCAACCGTGACCCGGCGCATATGGCTGCGGATGTGCGTGCGGCCGCGCCGGCGATCGATGCGTTCCTCGATCATCATCTGGCGGCCCACGGGCTGACCGATGCCAATCTTGCGATCTTCGGGTTCAGTCAGGGGTGCCGCATGACATTGCATGTGGGGTTGCGCCGCCAGAATTGTCCGGCTGTGCTTCTCGGCTTTTCGGGGTCGCTCGCCGCGCCGGAATCGCTTGCTGATGAGATCACAGTGCGACCACCCGTGCTGCTGGTCCATGGCGAAGCGGATGACATCGTGCCTCACAGTTCGCTTGCCATTGCCGAAGCCGCGCTAAAGGATGCCGGGGTTGCGGTTGAGGCGATCTCACGTCCGGGTCTGGGGCACGGTATCGACAATGAGGGTTTCGGATATGCGATTGCCCACACCATGCAGGCTTTCGGGATCGAGACGAGCTGAGCCGGATTTGAGGCCACAGAGAGATGTATGTAAATAATTGAAAAAAAATAATAATTGTTTGGTCTTGTGAAGAAGGTTTTGCCCTGAATCGATTGCGTTTCTAGTATTTGACCGTGCGAAGAATGAACTCGGGAGAGGAGTGATGGACGTCGCGTTGGAAAAATGCCCGGCTCTGGTGCTGAACGCGGATTTTCGTCCGCTGAGCTATTTTCCACTTTCGCTCTGGCCCTGGCAGGAGGCGGTGAAGGCTACCCTGATGGGCCGCGTCAACACCGTTGCCGAGTATGATCGGGTCATTCGTTCGCCAAATCTTGAAATTCCGCTGCCCAGTGTGGTCTCGCTGAAGGAATATATCCGCCCGGCCGAGCGACCCGCATTCACCCGCTTCAATGTGTTTCTGCGTGATCGTTTCACCTGCCAGTACAGCGGTCAGCGACTGCCTGCCCATGAACTGACTTTCGATCACGTGATGCCGCGTTCGCGCGGTGGCCGGACCTGCTGGGAAAATGTGGTCACGGCGTCGAGTGACTGGAACCTGCGTAAGGCCAATCTCACGCCGCAGGAAGCTGGTATGCAATTGCTCAATGAGCCGCGCCAGCCGACGACCCACGAGCTGATCGAAAATGGCCGTGGATTTCCGCCGAACTTTCTACACGAAAGCTGGAACGATTACCTGTACTGGGATTCTGAGCTCGACGCCTAGTGCGGCAGGCTAGACCCGTGTCGACAACCAGATTGCGGCACGGGATCCGGCTTTGACGGCTTCGGAAAACAGGCGATAGCCGGGGGTCTGTTCGGCCTCATGCTCGAGGCCGATATCCCGGTGTTCGAGTTCCTCGGCCCGGAATTCCTCGATCATGTCCCGCAGTTCGGCTTCATCATCGCCGAGTTGGGCGGCCTGCTCGGCATAGTGTTCCTCGATCACCTCTTCGACCGCGACGGTACAGGCCATGGCCGCACGTTCGCCCAGAACCGCGCTGGCGGCACCCAGTGCGAAGCCTGCGGCGTTCCAGATGGGGGAGAGCGCGGTGGGGCGAACGCGTCGTTCCACGATCAGGCGGTTGAATCCGTCGAGATGCTTTTGTTCCTGTTCGGCCATGTGCCGAATGGTGTCGCCGACCGGACTGTTGCCCATCACGGCCAACTGACCTTCATAGATGCGCGCGGCGCCGAACTCGCCCGCCTGATCGACACGGATCATGCGCTCGACAAGGGTTCGGGGGTCCGGGTCCCCGGGCAAACGGTCTTCCCCGGTAATTCGGGGAGGTTTGCGCTCAGGCTGCGGAGGCTTGTTTTCGGTCATGCTGCTTTCCGCCAGAACATCCGTGTCGCCCATATCGATGCGAGAGCAAACACCACAGATGCGATGAAATTGTAGCCTGCCAGCGAAATCCCGAACAGGGACCATGGCACGTCGTCGCAGCGCACGACCGGTGCGGCAAGAAGGCGAGCCCTCAGTTCGGCAATCGACATGCTCGGGTCGTCGAGGCCCCCGCCGCCGCAGGCTGCGAGGCCTTCCCACCAATGCTGCTCCACACCTGTATGGAAACCGGCCACGCCGGCACCAGCCAGAAAAATGACCGCACAGAGGGCTGTGACAAGGGCCATGCCACGTGCGCCGAGCTGGCGCGCGCCGAGGGTTGCCAGACCGGCAATCACGATCACGGCCCAATAGGGCCAGCGTTGGTAGAGACACAGGGTGCAGGGGTGCAATCCGCCGAGCAGCTGAAACCCCCAGGCGCTGCCCAGCATGATTGCGCTGGCCAGAAAGGTGAGTGCTGGCCAGATGTACAATCTTGATGTGAATGCGGTCGTCGACATGTCCCCGATATAGGGGTTGGAACGCGTCAGCGCTAGAAGACGAACTTGATCATGGCAAAGCCACCGATGAGAACGACCATGAAGGCCAGCGCGACCCAGCCGAGATATTTTTCAACAAAGGTCCGGATAACCGGGCCGAAATACCAGATCAGAGCAGCGACAAGGAAAAACCGCAGGCCGCGGGCGGCAAGGGATGCAAGCCCGAATACGGCGGGGTCGAGCTGAGTGACACCACTGGCAATCGTCACCACTTTGTAGGGAAATGGTGTGACCCCGAAGGTGAAGACGATCCAGGCGCCGAGTTCGTTATAGCGTGCCGTAAAGCTCTCGAATGTGTGTTCGAAACCGTAAAACGCGATGATGGGCTGGCCGATCGTGTCGAACAGGGCATAGCCGATCAGATATCCGAAATAGCCGCCAGCCACGGACATCACGGTGCAGATCCCGGCCAATCGCCAGGCCTTTTTGCGGGCGGCGAGGATCATCGGGATCATCAGCAAGTCGACCGGGATCGGAAAGAACGAGCTTTCGATGAAAGCGATCGCCGCCAGTATCCAGACAGCATGGGGTGACGCGCTTAACCGCATCGTCCAGTCGTAAGTGGCCCGTAACATGTTCCGACGGAGACCCCGGGTGATTCATGGTGATCGAATTATCCCGCGCCGTGTAACAGGCCGGTTCCGTCACTGTCCATGGTCGCATCGCCAGGGATTACCGGCGGCGGATGTCACGCACTAAGGTTGATGTGTCATCAGCGCCGATTTCGGCGACCCAGAGCCCGGTATGCACAAAGGACTGGGTGTCGCGCAATTGCGAGTCAAGGGCACCGATATGGCCCTGGTCAGCGGCGTGGACCGTACGCAATCCGGAGGCTTGCGGTGCCAGCGTCATCAGCGCGATGACAGCCAGCCAGACCATTACCAATGCAGTCAAAACTCTGAGATGGGTAAGCATCTTTGTTTGCTCCACGAATGATCGTTGCGCCTTAACTTAGGGGCAGAGATGCAATCGCGAAGTGACCCGTGTCACAGGGTGCAAAGATTCTCGGAGAGCCAATGGTTGACCTCGGGTATGTCCCGGAACTATGGAGTGATCTGGCAATCCGGCGCCCCTGTGGCGGAATTGGTAGACGCGGCAGACTCAAAATCTGTTTCCCGCAAGGGAGTGGGAGTTCAAGTCTCCCCGGGGGCACCATTTTCATCGAACTAAGCCGTTGATAGTGCAGCGGGTTTGTTTGCTTCCTCGAATTAAAGATTTCTGCGCACGAAGGAATACCGCTATGCCTGTTATCGTTCGAAATGCCGATCAGTCATTATCCCCAATGGCGCCGGGATGCGATGCTGCAGCGCTCCTGACACCGGATGTAATTGGCAGTGACCATATATTCCTCGAACGGGTTATACTTGAGGAGGGGGCGGCATACGAAATTGAGCTGGACACGAAAATGGTCGGCTGGGTGCAGGCACTTTCGGGAGAGGGTATACTAGCGGATGTAGAAATTTCCCCGAAAACGGTCACATATCTGCCGCTAGGCTTTGCTGGCAAACTTGCTGCTGTTGGCGGCGAGACCGTGCTATTGGTGGCGCGCGTTCCTGACGCCGGGCGGTTTGACCCTGAAATCGGGGATATGCCCGGCGAATTGCGGCAGGTCGACTGGACCCGCGAGCCGGTGCTGGAATCCGAACATGACGCTCGGAAGCGTATATACATGGCCACAAAGGCTCTGGCCGGTACCCATGCCTTTAAAGGTGAGATGATTTCTTATCCGCCGGGGACTGCCGCTCCGGAGCATCACCATATTGGTGCAGAACATTTTCAATACGTGATTTCTGGTCGTGGTACGGCTTTGCTGGATGGCACCGGCCATGTGCTGGAGGCTGGTGATCTGCTCTACAATTACGAGCATGAGCCCCACGCTTTCATCAATCAGTCGGATGATGATTTTGTTTTTGTGGAGTTCTTTGTGCCGGGAACGTGCGAGACCATTTGGTCGCAGGGAGCCAGTGTTTGCGCGTGGTTGCCGACCGGGGTTGACAGCGCGGGGCGTAAGCCGTCCCGTGAGATTGGGTATCACGTGCACGGGCAGGACGACGGTCTTTAAAATTCGTTCTTCGGTAGTTGCGGTTGCGCGAGTGTGCGGCTCTAGACCTTCTTCGCCCGTTGGAATGACGATCTAAATGCGGTCCACCAACCAGCAAGGACGCGCGACCCACACCGCGGCAAGATCAATCAAACAAGTCAAACGGGGAATGAGACCGATGCCTGTCGAGTAAACCGGAAAGTCCGGCCATGAGCTGGGCGGCGACATTGTTGCTGTAGGCGATGGTGTGACAATTGTGACCTTGAATTGTGCGTGAGAGTGGGTACATGAAGACATGCTATTATAAAGCCATCACAAGACAGGTTGCCTGATGCAGCTCAACAATAGTTTCAATGTGCCGGCAGCGCCGGACGCGGCATGGAAGGTTCTTCTGGATGTACCGCGGATCGCTCCGTGTATGCCGGGTGCCGAACTGACCGAAGTGGTTGGCGAACATGCTTATAAGGGCAATGCCAAACTGCGAGTTGGTCCGGTTAATTTGACGTTTTCCGGTGAAGCTAAAATTACAGAACTTGATGCGACGGAGCGAAGGGCTACGTTGCATGCCCGGGGCAACGACACCAAGGGCCGCGGCGCAGCGGAAGCTGATGTTGTGTTTGCGCTGGTCGAGAGTGATGGGCAGACCCGGGTCGATATCACGACAGAGTTAAACCTGACCGGATCGGTGGCGCAGTATGGTCGCGCATCGGGTCTAATTGATGCCATTGCGGGTCAGATAATTTCTGACTTTGCCAAGAACCTTGAAGCCGAAATTGGTGCCGGTGCGGATGCGCCAATCGAGATGATGGGGGACGCTGCGGCAGAGCCAGATCTGCAGCCCGCTGCGCAAATGGCACCGTCCGACAACAGCATTTCTGCTATCAGCCTGTTTTTTCGCGCGATTTGGGCGATCATTCGCGGCAATCGGTAGGGAAAGATAAATACATGAAACCAGCACCATTCATTTATCACGATCCAGCAACGCCGGAAGAAGCTGTTGCGCTTCTCAGCCAGCATGAGGACGCCAAGGTCCTAGCCGGTGGTCAGTCGCTGATGCCGATGCTCAACATGCGTTTCGTTGTGCCCGATCACGTAATTGACCTAAATGGCGTTGCGGAAATTTCTGGCGTAATCGATACGGGCAACACGCTGGAGATTGGTGCGATGACCCGACAGTGTGACTTGATGCGCGATCCGGGAGTGAATGCGAAAACCCCGATCATCCCCGAGGCGCTCAATTGGGTGGGGCATTTTCAGACCCGCAATCGCGGTACTGTCGGTGGAAGCCTGTGCCACCTCGATCCGTCAGCTGAGTTGCCTTGTCTCATGTCTGCTTATGACGCGGTGTTGACGGCCCATGGACCGGACGGCGCGCGGGATATCCCGTTCGCCGAATGGCCGTTGGCCTACATGATCCCGACACTGGGGCCAGATGAATTGCTGACGAAGATCACAGTTCCGTATTGGGCAGCGGGCCATGGCTATGGCTTTGTCGAATATGCCCGGCGTCACGGTGACTTTGCTTTAATCGCGGTGGCCGCGCTGCTAGAAACGGACGGGGACACTATCCGCCGGGCTTCCATTTCCATCGGCGGGGCGGATGTTTCTCCGGTCCGTCTGACGGCGGCCGAAACAGCTCTGGTTGGTGCAAGCCTTGGGGCGGATGCGTTTAAGGCTGCCGGCGAGATGGCTCGCGGCATAGAAGCTATGTCAGATGCCTATGTGTCCTCTGCCTATCGTCAGCGGCTTGCCGCAACGCTCGTTGAACGGGCCCTCATCAAGGCCGGCGAATGCGCTACAGGGAGTGCCTGACCATGGCTGATACCCGCGATATAGAAGTGATAGTGAATGGCGAAAGCCGCGTTGCTAATGTTGAAACCCGGGCCAGCCTGGGTGATTTCCTGCGCCATGGGCTGGGTCTGACCGGCACCCATATGGGCTGCGAGCACGGTGTGTGCGGCGCTTGCACGGTGATGGTCGATGGTGAGGCGGTACGCTCCTGTCTGATGCTGGCTGTCCAGGCCAACGGGCACGAAGTGACAACGGTGGAAGGACTGGCCAGTGCGGATGGGAGCATGCACCCGCTGCAGGAGGCCTTCTGGAAGCATCACGGTCTGCAATGTGGTTTCTGCACACCAGGGATGCTGACCTCGCTGACGGCGTTCCTGCGGGACAACCCCGATCCGAGCGAGCGCGATATACGTGAAGCCATTTCGGGGAATATCTGCCGGTGCACCGGCTATCAGGGCATCGTTGATGCTGCGCTGGAAGTTGCCAAAACCATGCAGAAGGGGAGCTAGAACCATGGGTGTTCGTTATTTGGGCGCAGAAGTTCAGCGC
>Ga0055584_100007232_pt1 | contig 10893 bp, 12 predicted proteins | sample OSDHelmetaG_FD_58716 | JGI IMG/M metagenome (GOLD analysis project Ga0055584, IMG submission 58716) | Pelagic marine sediment microbial communities from the LTER site Helgoland, North Sea, for post-phytoplankton bloom and carbon turnover... | ecosystem: Environmental > Aquatic > Marine >...
ACAAAAGAGCGACGAGAATCTCATGACTTTTGGTATTATCTAGCACAAGTATTAGCATTACTTAGCTGGATATTGTTTGTTTTTGCTTTAGGAATGTCGTTTTATGCTGCGCCAGAAAAAAATTACGGTATGCTACGTTATCATGAGATTGAAATTAGACAGTTTTGGTTAACACCATTAACGGGGTATTTATATCTTGTTATATGGTCTAGTGCCGCAGGAAGCTATGCATCAATGTTAGTTGAGAAATATAGAGGTAGAAGGCAAAATGATCGTACTCATTACAATTTGTACTTTTTACTGATTAGCAACATTATTTGGCTCTCGGTCATTTTACATCATACACTTAATTTCAAGTAAAATAAGTGTATGAGCAATTAATTATATCAACGGGCATATTACTTCACCGTTGCTGTGATTTAGAAGGAAATCGCTATCATTACATCACAGCGCCTTGAATTGAAATCGTGCAAACACTCTGAAATTTGTATCTTGAATGCTAACGGGTAAAAAGTCATCGGCTAAATAAAGCTATGTAAAACAATCATCTTCTTCTAACACAATTGAAATAGCATTAACTAGCGTTGTTAATTCGTCTCTATTAATAATGAGTGGCGGAATAATATAGATTAACGGTCCAAATGGCCGGATCCACACACCGAGTTCAACAAAGCGTTTTTGTATTACTGCTACGTTCACCGCCTGTAAGCATTCAATCGCCCCAATAGAGCCTAATACACGGGCATCTTTTACTCTAGTGTTTGTTTTTAAAGGTAGTAACAACTCTTTTAACTTATCTTCAATGATTTGTACCTGACCTTGCCAATTATTTTCAAACAATAAATCAATACTTGCATTAGCCACGGCACACGCTAGCGCATTTCCCATAAAGGTAGGGCCATGCATAAAGCATCTGGCTTCGCCTGTACTGATAGTATTAGCAATTTCCTTAGTGCATAAGGTTGCTGCGAGTGTCATGTATCCGCCAGTAAGCGTTTTACCCAGGCACATAATATCAGGACTAATGTTAGCCCATTCACACGCAAATAATTTTCCTGTACGACCAAAGCCAGTAGCAATTTCATCAACAATAAGTAATACATCATATTGATCACATAATTGGCGACAAGCGCTCAAATAGTCAGGATGGTAAAAACGCATACCACCCGTACCTTGTACTATAGGCTCAATGATAAAGGCAGCTAGTTCATTATGATGCTGTTTAAATAGTTGGGTGAGTTCTTTAGTATCACCGCTATGCCATTGTTCACCAAATTTAATGGTAGGGGCAGGCGCGAAATAGTTTTGCATTAATACTTGTTCAAAAATTTGATGCATACCCGTAACGGGATCACAAACAGACATCGCTGCAAAAGTATCACCATGGTAGCCATTTTTAACGGTGAGTAGTTTAGTCTTTGTTAATGTCTGCTCTTTTTGATTCGCTTTGCTATGCCAATATTGCAACGCCATTTTCATCGCCACTTCTACTGAAACCGAGCCTGAATCACACAAAAATACTTTATCTAACCCTTGTGGCGTCAACGCGATTAACTTTTCACATAATGTTATCGCACTGGGATGTGTTAAACCGCCAAACATAATATGTGACATTCTGGTTGATTGCTCGACCAGTGCCGCATTTAATTTAGGGTGATTATAACCGTGTAGTACAGACCACCAGGACGACATGCCATCAATTAATGAGTTACCATTGGCAAGGTTTATGTATACGCCATTAGCACTTTCTACTAAATAGGAAGGTAAGGGCGATGACATAGAAGTATAAGGATGCCATACATGCTCTTTATCAAACTGCAGTAACTCTTCATTAGTTTTTGTGGATGTATGAATAATTGATTGTTCTTTGCTCATATGTAAACTAAAGACCGTTTTTGTTGTTGACATTAAAGGGGTGACGGCTAGACTAACCGTTAAATTAACTAGATGCAAACGAGCCTTATGTCTTTAGCTTCAGTAGAAACAACCGCAGAAAACGTGTCAATAAATGAAAATTCACTTATTCGACATAATTGGAATCTTAATGAGGTCAATGCCTTATTCGATTTACCTTTTAATGATTTAATGTTTCAAGCTCAAACAATTCATCGTCAACATTTTAATGCGAATGAAGTACAGGTGAGTACATTATTGTCTATTAAAACTGGTGCTTGTCCTGAAGATTGTAAATATTGCTCGCAAAGTGCGCGTAATAAAACAGATTTAGAAAAAGAACGTTTACTCGAAGTAGAAAAAGTATTGGAAGCGGCTGGTAAAGCAAAAGCGATGGGCTCTACACGTTTTTGTATGGGCGCGGCTTGGCGTAACCCCAAAGCACGTGATATGCCAGTAGTCCTTGATATGATCAAAGGTGTTAAAGCACTTGGGTTAGAGTCTTGTATGACATTAGGTATGTTAGATGAAAACCAAGCTGAACAGCTTCAAGAAGCCGGTTTAGATTATTATAACCATAATCTTGATACGTCACCTGAACATTATAATCAAATCATCACTACGCGTACTTTTCAAGACAGATTAGACACTATCACTAACGTACGTAGTGCCGGCATGAAAGTGTGCAGCGGCGGTATTGTCGGTTTAGGTGAAAAAGCAACGGACAGATCTTCTTTATTAATACAATTGGCCAATTTGCCACAACAACCTGAAAGTGTCCCTATTAACATGTTAGTGAAAGTTGAAGGTACGCCACTAGAAAATGTTGATGATTTAGAAAGTTTCGATTTCATTCGTTGTATTGCTGTTGCGCGTATTATGATGCCAAAATCTCATGTTCGCTTGTCGGCGGGCCGTTCAGCGATGAACGAACAAATGCAATCGTTATGTTTTCTTGCGGGGGCAAATTCAATTTTTTACGGTTGTAAATTATTAACAGCTGAAAACCCTGAAACAGATACAGATACCCAACTATTTAAAAAGTTAGGTATTAATACAGAGACTGTTGTTGATGAAACTGCTTCACAAGATAAAATACTTACAACGTCTTTAGTCAATGAACAACATAAAGATTTGTTTTACGACGCTGCACATTAATAACCATTACTGATATAAAATAAGAAATAAGACGACAATGGCATTTGATTTTATTGCTGGGCAACTTACCGCGCAACAAACACAAGCTCGATACAGGCAACGTGTTTGTGTACAAGCAGCGGAAAATATAGCTCAGCGGCAAGGTACTCAGATTATTGTGGGTGGTAAACCCTATATCAATTTTTCTTCAAATGATTATTTAGGGTTAAATAATCATGATGAAATAAATAAAGCCATGCAAGAAGGTGTTGTACGCTTTGGCTTATGTGCGAGTGCTTCGAGTTTAGTCACCGGTTTTCATTATGCGCATCAAGCTTTAGAAGATAAAATTTGTCAGTGGATAAATACACCTCGTTGCTTAATTTTTACCAGTGGTTTTTCTGCAAATGTAGCGCTATTTCAAACACTAGGGCAGGAAACAGGAAAAGACAGAACACATTTTTTTCTTGATAAACTCTCCCATGCTTCCATGATTGATGGTGCTTTTTCAAGTAAGGCAAAAGTTAAGCGTTTTGCCCATAATAATACCGAGCAATTAGCGCAGATATTGTTGAATTCGAATGGTCAAAATAAACTGATTGCTTCTGAGGGTGTGTTCAGCATGGATGGCGATCAAGCTAATCTTATTGAACTCGTTGACGTAGCCAAAAAGAATAATGCTTGGCTTTATGTTGATGACGCGCATAGCATCGGCGTTATTGGAGAAAAAGGTCAGGGTAGTGCTAGTGTTTTAACAAACAATAATCAAGCGAATATAACCATGGCAACTTTTGGTAAAGCAATTGCTACAAGTGGCGCTTTTTTAGCGTGCGATGAAAATGTACACGATTATTTAATTAATTTTGCTAGACACTATATTTACTCAACAGCAATTTCTCCAGCACTTGCTTGGGCAACAATAAAAAGCATTGATATCATTCAGCAGGACCAATGGCGTCGTGATAAAATTATAGAGTTAAGTACTTTATTCACGGAATTACTCGATACAAGTATTGAGATAATACCATCAACCTCTTCAATTCATGCGATAATTATTGGCGATGAACAAAAAGCCCTGAATGTCAGTGATGAATTAAAAAAACAAGGACTTTGGCTAACAGCAATACGTCCACCAACCGTTGCTTTTGGTAGTTCAAGGTTACGCGTTACCATTTGCTCTGGGCACAACTCTAATAATATCAGACATCTAGCTAGTTGTTTAAATAAAGCTCTTTGTAAATAAAGGTAGGGATAGTCTTCATGGATCCAACTGTGCAGTATCAAGAAAATAAAATAAAAATAGCACAAAGCTTTGGCTCTGCAAGTCAATCTTATGACGTGTCAGCTAGATTGCAGCGTTTTTCAGGTAAACATTTGATGCCATGGTTACCCAATAGAAAAGATATTACAGTGTTAGACTTAGGCTCTGGTACTGGTTTTTTTACTGATTTATTGGCGGGTTCATATAAACACGTAATAGGCTTAGATTTTTCAAAAAATATGTTGCGTTTTGCACAAGAAAATAGAAATAAAGCGATTACCTGGCTTGAAGCCGATGTACATAAAATCCCCTTACAAGATGAAAGTATTGATCTAATATATTCGAATCTTATGATTCAATGGTGTGATCCGCTTGATGTTGCCATTAGTGAAATGTTACGGGTATTAAAGCCTGGTGGCTTGATCATATTTACCACTTTAGTTGAAGGTACTTTACATGAATTAAAATCGTCTTGGCGACAAGTTGACGATGATCAACATGTAATAGACTTTAAAGGCGAAAATGAATTAGAAGATTTGTTCAATACTGAAGCGTCAAGCATCTTAAAATATAAATGCCAAAACATTGTACTTGAGTATGAAAATGTTATCCATTTAGCGCGTGAGCTAAAAGGCTTAGGTGCTAATTATTTACCTAAAAAGCGTAATCGTGGTTTATCAGGTAAAGGTAAATGGTTTGCGATGACTGAACATTATCAAGATTATCTTGAGCCTAGCGGTATATATCCGGCCACCTATCGTTTGTATTCGGGTCTTATCGTTAAGCTGAATAACTTAGATAAATAATTAAGTTATCTATTTAGATTACTTATTAGAGATAAAGCCTAAAGATGAAAAATTTTTTTATTACCGCAACAGACACTGATGCTGGCAAAACATTTGTTGCCTGTGCGCTTACACAAGCACTAATAAATACCGGTAAAAAAGTGGCTACTTATAAGCCAATTTCAGCAGGTTGTCATCAAGTGGGGGAACGTTTAATAAATGAAGACGCACAATTATTAAGTCAATTTGCTAATTGTAAACAAAGCATTAGTGATGTGAACCCCATCACGTTTGAAGTAGCAATAGCCCCTCATATTGCCGCGGCAAATGAAAACACAAAAATATCTATTGATGATATATCGCAAGGCTTTACAAAAGTAACGTCATTAAAAGCAGATGTGTATATTACCGAAGGTGCAGGTGGCTGGCGCTTACCCATATATATAAACAATGAGTTGGGAGTAAATAAAAAAAAACATGTTTTCTTATCTGACTTTGCTCAAGAAACTCAGCAGGAAGTTATATTAGTCGTCAATATGAAATTGGGTTGCTTAAACCACGCACTATTAACTTACCAAGCGATAATCGCTGACGGTTTACACTGTATCGCTTGGATAGCTAACAGCGCCAACGAACAATCAATGGCTTGTTTAAATGAGAACATAGCATCATTAGAACAGCTTTTACCTATCCCAAAAATGGCGCAACTGAGTTTTTATCCTCAACAGAACATAAGTTTACAAGATAAAATTAATGCCGCCGCAAATGAAATTGACTTAACTCCTCTAGGTTTAGATTAACAGTAACTCTCTATACCCAAGCCACTTCAAAATTCTATTTTTATGACGCTTGAGCTGATCATGATCAAGGTGAACATTTCTATTGGGGATTGCTCAGAATAATTACGCCTACATTATCTAATGTCCATACTCGCTGAAACGAACATCTTCGAGTAGAATGGAGATACACCTTTAGACAGTTATATTTCGTAACACCGGCATCAACATTTATTTCATTAACTCCACCAAGCAAGCACTAGCAATAAAACCTGATCGGGTTTTATAAGCAGGACTTTTACTGACTCTTTCATCTATTTGTTTTATTAGCAGCTCAGGTAAGGTTACATTAATTTTGTGACTCTTACCTAAATAGGCTGTTATATCAATATCTACAATCGCCCAAAAAACTTTTGAGTGTGTATGAGGATGCTCAATACAATACTGCTGCCTATGACTATCTACGCTCAAAGCTGATGGAATTTTTTCACCATACTCCGCTAATATCGCCAAATGAGATTTTATACTTTGTGTTATTTTTTCTAATCCTAAATCAATTGAATTAGCGTTAGTTGCACACCCGGGAAGGTCGGGTACGGATACCTGATAAACGTCCCCGTTTTTGTCTGAACTGAAGATAATTGCATATTTCATACTCATCACTTTTTAATAAAATTCCGGTAAACCCATTATAACTCTAACGACCCTGCATGCAAATAATATAGCAACCCCAATAACCCCTTAAGGATAACTATGGATAACCCCGACAACCCTCATTTTTATTTATTGGTAACTCTAGCAACTCTAATTTTAATTAGATGTAATTACTAACTACGCCTGCTTGTCTTTAAAAATGGTGATATGTAATTATTAAATAAAATTATTTGATTATGAATTTATATTCAAACTATCCGCTGATTAATTTGAAAAATTAATTTATTAGAGTTACCTATTAAGATGGAAGATTGAAAAATTGATCATTATAATAAAGGTTAATCAAAGAAGACCGTGAATCGCTTAAACTTTCTAAACAAGCATTTTCAAGTTAAACAGGTATCTGTTAATAGTGATTTTGAGGACCCGTTTATTTATAAAAAGCATTAGGATATTTTATGAAAGAACTTATTAATTCAAATCCTAAATTACTAATTACCGTAGTGGGTATTGGTGGTTGTGGTTGTAACACAATTAACATGTTGTATGAAAATGGTTTATCGAAACAAGTTAATTTAATAGCGGTTAATACTGATTTAGCAGCATTAAATTCTTTGCAAGTTGAAAATAAAATTTTAATTGGTGAGCACTTAACTAATGGTTTTGGTGCAGGCTCTAATCCTAAAGTTGGCTTAAAGGCCGCAGAAGAAAGTAGAGAGCTGTTAACAAACGCCATCAAAAAAACTGACATTGTTATCATTACTGCCGGGTTTGGTGGTGGCACAGGTACAGGCGCAACACCATTAGTTGCTAGAATTGCACGCGATCTGAATATTAATTGTTTAGCGATAGTCACTTTACCATTTGAGTCAGAGGGTAAGCTTCGAATGGATTTTGCTTTACAAGGTATTGAAGACATTAAAGACCCTATACATGCCTATATTACGTTATCTAACGATTTATTATTAAAAGGTCTGGGAAAGAGTGTTGGTTTGTTTACCGCATTTAATCAAAGTAACGAGGTATTAAGAAACTTATTAGTTTCGTTAGTGCAAATGCTAACTGAAACTGGTTATGTTAATGTTGATAAAAATGATTTTTCGAGTATTTTGTCTTACGAAGGAGAGTCTATTTTAGGTGTAGGAAAAGCTGAATCACAAGATTTAGCTTTTGAGGCTTTAGAACAAGCACTTAATAATCCTTTAGTGTCAATTGCTAGAATAGAAACAGCAAAGGGGATTATTTTTCAGCTATTTTGTAAATCAGAGCCTAAGCTTTCTACCTATAATGGTTTGATTGATCACATTAGGGAAAAAATTACCAATAAATCAGTACTTATTGTGCCTGGTGTTACTTTAGACCCAAATTTATCATCTGAAATTGAAATTTTGATTGTAGCCTCTGGTATCGATTCTTTAGCGCAACAATCAAATAATATTGATCTGTTAAATAAAACAATAACAAACGCGCTAGAAAATGACTTATCTAGTGATGAATTAGCATTAATTACTGACGAAGAAGAAAGTTATACAGATATACCCGCAATAACACGCAAATTGCGAGCAAATAAATTAACAGGTGAAAATAGTGCTTAGAGCAATTTATGATAGTAATCAGCAGTACTAATTATTATGGCAAAACCCAATAAAAAAGGCCCATCGAAGACGGTCGATATTTTCTGTCATTCATGTAATGCTCCTTTATTTAAATATCGAAAAGGCGGTAAGGGCGCATTAGTAAAGTGCTTTAAAGAACGTATAAGTCAAGATTATACGTTAACTGCAGGCACTTGCCCTAAATGTTTAAAAGTGTTCGCACGAGATACATTGGTTAAAGGTACTCCTGCATTTAAATTGATTGGTGGTAAAGTGTGGTTCAAATAGTCATCAGACTTTTAAATATCTAAATATTGACAAATATATATTAAATAACTACTAATCAATTTAGTTAACCGTATCATGTACCTCTACTAAGATAGTTTCAATATTAAATTAATAACGCTGAATTTAATGTTAGAAAAGAAAACCTATCAAGTCAGTTTAACCTCTATACCTAATCGCATAGCCGCTTTTAAACACATTAATGTAGAATTAAACAGAATTAGTCGTGAAAAAGGTACTGCTGCTTTAGCTGTTATAGATATCGATTATTTTAAAACGATAAATGACTTTTATGGTCACTAGATGGGAGGGGAGTTTTTACCGTGGCTTCCTCTAATAGTGATGAGGAGGTAGCTAAAGTTGCTTGTTAACGTATTAAAAACAACATTGAACAATTAATCTTATGTGATAAATCGATTACTATTTCTATTGGCTTAACTGTTTACACCGATAATACTTTTCAAAAATCACAAGGTAAAGCGGTAATCGACTCACTCATTGTTAAAGCTGATACGACGTTATATCAAACAAAAAAAGTCAGGTGGAAACTGTATTAAGGTGTTTAACAAAAGTACATTATAGATGAAAAATCGTTTAGTTTACTTTCAGCAGCGCTTAAAAATTTTATTTGTATCACTGCTGAAATAAAGTCTAATTTAAGCCTTTATCAAGCACTGAGTTAACCAAGTACCAATATCATTAAGTTGCTCTGGTAAAACACTGTGTGCCATCGTATAGGCTTTCCATTGAGTGTTATAACCTGCATTATTTAATAAGTCATTAGCCATTTGCCCTGATGACATAGGAACAACGTCATCAACTTTGCCGTGATGTTGTAAAATAGGTGTATTTTTATTTGCAGCACTAAGATCTGAAGGTAATTGATCTTTTATCGGTAGATAACACGAAAGCGCCATTATTCCAGCTAGTGTTTGTTCAAAACGTAAACCGGTAAACAAACTCATTACGCCGCCTTGACTAAAACCAGCCAAAACAATGTTTTCTGCAGAAATACCAGTATCAATTTGTTCTTGTATTAAGGCTCGTATTGACTTTTCTGATTGAAGTACACCATCCATATCGGCTCTATTATGCAAATCACTATTATTTATATCATACCAAGCGGGCATAACAAATCCATTGTTTAGGGTAACCGGTTGTTCAGGTGCATGAGGAAATATAAATCGTATAGTATGGTTATGGGGTAAATTTAATAATGGGACTACGGGTGCAAATCCTGCGCCTGAATCACCTAAACCGTGTAACCAAATCACACAAGAAGTAGCAGGTTTTTTTGGCTCAATAGTAATACGATCCAATAATAGTGTTTGTTTATTCATAATTTCTCTTGATTGAATGTTCGTTAGGCCACTTAATATACGCTAAAATGGCAGCGAAGATTACCTTTGTGTTGTTGAAAGAATACATATAATTTACAATAACTTATTTTGACTTTAATCGCTATATCAATTTATTAGATTAAAACCAATCATCGTTTTCTCCAAATATTTTTATTAGTTGCTGTTTCAAATTGCTTTTATCACTATTTTTTTGTGGATAACAAACAAGATAAGAAAATTGTGGTGAGTTAGATGTAAGTGCTAAAATTCTTTGTTCTACATAACGATGAATGACTCGTGTACGAAAATAACCATTCCCACCAGATTTTAACATTACTTGTGAAGTAACAGGCCCTAAACTTATCGATAAATTACTGCGTGATAGCTCAAGTAGTGCTTCATCATACAGCATTTGATACTCATCTCCCCAGTCTATATATAAATAGGGAACGCAGTTTTTCTTTGACTGAATTCTAATTAATTTTTCATCTAATAAATGTTCTACAATAATGCGATCGCTATACTCTGGTTGATGAACTAATGCCGCATTTAAACCACCGTTTTAGCTCAAGAATAATCTATAAACCCTTATTTACATCAATATTTTAATACACTATTGCGCACCTTTGTTTAATCACAGTTAAACACGGCTGATATTTTAAATAAATCACGTATAATATTATTGTTGAAACCCAATTTTAGGACATAAGATGCAAGAGTCTCAAATAGTAACTTGGTCAAAAAAAGCGTCGTTTTTTTGTCATGTTTTGGCAATTTTACCTTTGTTGATAGGTGGGCTCGTTTATGCTCTTCGTGATACTTACTTACCTTATCATGCGGCAGCAACAAGCCATGACTGGCAAACATTAGAGCCTGGAGTTCAAGTATTGTTTAAAGCAATGCTAAATGGGGCAGGAGGGTTAATGCTATTAACTTCATTCATTTTAATAGTACTGTTAATTATTCCTTTTAGGCAGAATGAACGATGGAGTTTTTGGGCCATTCCGCTAATTGGTATTAGTGCTATGCTAATCACAATACGTGCAGCTGTATTTGTTGATGTTAATACGCCAGCTAATCCTCCTTGGCTAGCTTTATTAATAGTAATCACTCTTTTTATCAGTGGATTTTTTTTATCTTATAAAAAAAGTTAAAAAACGGCTTACT
>Ga0055584_100007233_pt1 | contig 10893 bp, 7 predicted proteins | sample OSDHelmetaG_FD_58716 | JGI IMG/M metagenome (GOLD analysis project Ga0055584, IMG submission 58716) | Pelagic marine sediment microbial communities from the LTER site Helgoland, North Sea, for post-phytoplankton bloom and carbon turnover... | ecosystem: Environmental > Aquatic > Marine >...
GTCGACACCGCTGATTGCCATGACGTTCGAGCCGCATCCACGGCGATATTTCCAACCAGCCGGCGATCCGTTCCGCCTGACGCCCTTTCGAACCAAAGTGAGCCAAATCGACGCCCTCGGGGTCGATGCTATGTTGGTCGTCCGTTTCGACCGCAAATTCTCCCAATTCAGCGGTGAGGAATTCGTCGACCGAGTTCTGCTCGGCGGTCTGCAAGCAAAACACGTTGTCGTCGGATACGACTTTACCTTCGGTCGCGACCGGGGCGGAGATACCAGCATGTTAGAGGCCCGCGCGAAGGCGGACGGTTTTATGTTCGAATCCGTGGCCCCCGTCGCGTCAGCGGACGCTGTCATTTATTCCTCAACCGCCATTCGTAACCACCTGACAGCCGGTAAACCGGGTCACGCGGCGGCGCTGCTCGGCAGGCCCTTCGAGATCGCCGGCCGGGTCGTCCATGGCGACGAAATCGGTCGGACAATTGGTTTTCGAACCGCTAACGTCCTACTCGCCGATTACCTGAAGCCGGCCTTCGGTATTTACGCGGTCCGGGTCGGCATCGAAGCGGAAAACGATATCGCTTGGCACGATGCGGTCGCTAATCTCGGCACCCGTCCCACAGTTGGCGGTACTAAACCGCTTCTCGAGCCGCATATTTTCGATTTCAACGAGGATATCTACGGACAGCGCATTCGCGTCGCCTTCATCGAATACATCCGCCCCGAAGCTCACTTCGATACGATGGAGGAGATGACCCGGCAAATCGAGAATGATTGCGACGTCGCGCGGCGAATTCTAAAGACACGTGCCGCCGGTGCGGCTTGATCTCGCGCGGGTTGCCGGTTAAGTCTGCGGCCTGCGGAACGGAAGAAAAATCATGAGCGTCGATTACAAAAAGACCGTCTGTCTGCCTCAGACCGATTTTCCCATGAAAGCCGGACTGCCGAAGCGCGAGCCGGAGCTTCTCCAGCGATGGGCGGATATGGATCTATGGGGCAAAATTCGCACGGCTTCAAAAGGCCGCGAGCCGTTCATCCTGCATGACGGCCCTCCTTATGCGAACGGCAATTTGCACATCGGGCACGCGCTCAACAAGATTTTGAAAGATGTCATCAACCGCTCCCAACAGATGATGGGAAAAGACGCGAATTACGTACCCGGATGGGATTGTCACGGCCTGCCCATCGAATGGAAAATCGAAGAGCAATACCGCGCCGCCGGTAAGGATAAAGATGACGTTCCGATCACTGAATTTCGGCAGGAATGCCGCGAGTTCGCCGATAAATGGATCGACATTCAGCGCGAGGAATTTAAACGCCTGGGCGTCATGGGCGATTGGGATCACCCCTATACGACCATGGCCTATAGCGCGGAAGCAAAGATCGCATCGGAGATCGGCAAATTCCTGATGAACGGCGGCCTGTTCCGGGGCTCGAAGCCGGTCTTGTGGTCGGTCGTCGAGAAAACCGCCCTCGCCGAAGCCGAAGTCGAATATATGGAGCACAAATCAACGACGCTCTATGTCCGCTTCCCGGTCGCTGCCAGCGTGAACGGCGATCTTCAAGACACATCCGTCGTTATTTGGACGACGACTCCCTGGACGATCCCCGGCAACCGCGGCATCGCGTATAGCGCCGACGCGACCTATGGCGTCTACGAAGTGACGGCGGTCGCGGAAGGCAGCGGCGGAATTGTTGGCGAAAAACTGGTCATGGCGGACGACCTTTCCGAGACGGTGAAAGCAGCGGCGAAGATTGAAACCTGGACCCGCATCGCGGCGGCGGGCGATCTGAATGGCACGATCTGCGCCCATCCGCTGCGCGGCCAAGGCTATGAATTCGACGTCCCGGTCCTACCCGGAGATTTCGTCACCATGGAACAAGGGACGGGCTTGGTGCATATCGGCCCCGGCCACGGCATGGACGATTTCAACTTCGCGCTGGCGCACGATCTCGAAATTCCGCACACGGTGGATGAGGACGGCGCGTTCTATACCCATGTCCCGCTCGTCGCGGGCAAGGTGATCTACGATCAAGACGGCAAGACGGGAGATGCGAACGGTGCTGTCATCCGAGAGCTGCTGGCGGTTGACGGAATGTTGGCCAAAGCCAGTTTGCGCCACGAGTATCCGCATTCCTGGCGCTCGAAAGCGCCACTGATCTTCCGCAACACGGCGCAATGGTTCATCTCCATGGAGACGAACGAGCTTCGCCGTAAAGCGTTGGACGCCATTGAACAGACGGCGTTTTACCCCCAACAGGGCAAGAATCGTCTACATTCGATGATTGAAAACCGGCCCGATTGGTGCGTCTCTCGCCAACGCGCTTGGGGCGTGCCGATCACGGTGTTCATGCATAAGGAGACCGGCGAGCCGTTGCGCGATCAAGCGGTCGTCGACCGGATCGTCGATGCGTTCCGCGAAGAAGGCGCCGACGCTTGGTTTTCGAGCCCGCCGTCGAGGTTCCTAGGGGACGACTATAGTGCCGACGATTACGAGCAAGTTCGCGACGTCGTCGATGTATGGTTCGATTCCGGCTCCACCCATACCTTCGTCCTCGAAGACCGCGAAGATCAGCGCTGGCCGGCCGACCTCTATCTCGAAGGCTCGGACCAACATCGCGGTTGGTTCCATTCCTCGTTGCTGGAAGCCTGCGGAACACGGGGACGTGCGCCCTATAACGGCGTACTCACCCATGGGTTTGTGATGGCGGAAGATGGCCGGAAGATGTCAAAGTCGCTCGGCAATGTTACAGCGCCGCAGACGGTTATCGATCAAAACGGGGCCGAGATCCTGCGCCTTTGGGTCGTGGCGTCCGATTACTCGATGGATTTGAAAATCGGCCCGGAGATTCTAAAGCATCAGACCGATGCCTATCGCCGTCTGCGCAATACGCTCCGCTATCTCATCGGTAATATGAATGGCCATGACGCCTCGCAATCCGTGCCTATCGCGGAGATGCCAGAATTGGAACGCTGGGTGCTGCATCGGCTCTGGCAATTGGACGCGCATGTCCACCGGTGTTGCAACGAATTCGATTTTCATGGGCTCTTCCGCGAGCTTTACAATTTCTGCACGATCGATTTATCGGCCTTCTATTTCGACATTCGCAAGGATTCGCTCTATTGCGATCCGATCGGCTCGCCTACACGAAGGGCGGTGCAAACCGTATTGGCGGAATTGTACAACTGCCTGACCGCTTGGCTCGCACCGATCCTGTGCTTCACCGCGGAGGAAGCGTGGCTTCAACGCCATCCGGGCGAAGCGGAAAGCGTACATCTGCGGCAATTCCCTGAGATCCCTGACACTTGGCGGAACGAGGATTTGAGTGAGAAATGGTCCTACCTCCGGCAAGTCCGCCGCGTCGTCCTTGGCGCGCTCGAAATCGAGCGGGCGGAGAAACGGATGGGGTCCAGCCTGCAAGCTGCCCCCACGGTTTACGTCTCTCCGGATAAGGCTAAGCTGCTAAACGGCGTCGAACTGGCGGACATCGCCATCACATCGGATATCGCCATCGAAACCGGAGCACCGCCGGCGAATGCCTTCACACTGGCGGACACTGACGGTATCGCCGTCGTGCCTAATAAAGCGGATGGCGCGAAATGCGAACGATGTTGGAAAGTACTGCCGGAAGTCGGTCGCGATGCGGAATATGAAGACATTTGCGGTCGTTGCGCGGACGCCGTGCGCGGCTACCAAGAAGCCGCCGAATAACAGCCACGGGTCAACACCATGTTGAAAATCGGCCTTAGTGCGGGTGCCATTGTCATCGTCTTGGATCAGTTAACGAAGTGGCTGATCCGGGACGTTGTCCTCGACACGGCGCGCTATATCGAAGTCTTGGGATTTTTCAACATTGTGGAAGTTTGGAACCGCGGCGTCAGCTTCGGCCTGTTCGCCAGCGATTCTCCCTGGACGCCGCATCTCCTCAGCGCGTTGGCAATGGCTATTTCAATCGTCTTGATCATCTGGTTGCGGAAAGCCGAAACCATCTTCCTGGCGCTCGCTCTCGGCATCATTATCGGCGGCGCCATCGGCAATGTCATCGACAGGCTTATCTGGGGCCAGGTTTACGACTTCTTGGATTTTCATGTGGCGGGCTATCACTGGCCCGCATTTAATGTCGCGGACGCCGCAATTTCGGTAGGTGTTGGCCTTATCCTTCTCGATGGTTTCATTGCGAAACGCCGGGATGAGCGTTAAACTTCCATCGCTCACCGAATTTTAGGAAGACAACGTGCATTTCGGAAAACTCATAATCGCCCTGTCGATCGGAACCGCTTTGGTTGGTTGCGATGGCTTCAGAGGCGGCGGCACCGGCCCGGATGAGTTTGCCGTCGTGACACGGGCACCCTTGTCGCTGCCGCCGGACTACGGTTTGCGGCCACCTCGGCCCGGGGCCGGGCGACCCAACGAGACCTCGCCCCGCGACGACGCCCAGAACAAGTTATTACGCAATTTGGATGGTCAGTCCCGCCGGAGCGCAGCGAAAGAGAGTAAGAAAAACGGTAAATTCACGAATGGTGAATCCGCATTACTGAAGCGGGCGGACGCGCTCGATGTCGACCCGAGTATCCGTTATGTAGTCGAGCGGGAAAGCGGGCGGATCAAGGAAGAGGACTCGCTGGTCGATTCATTGGTATTCTGGCGCGATAAGAAAAATCCAAAAACCCTTGTCGATCCCAAGGAAGAATCAAAACGCCTTCGCGATAATGCGGCCCTGGGCAAATCGCCGACGGAAGGCACCACGCCAATTATCCAGAAGAAATAAACGACGCTTTTACCCGCTGCGCGAAGTTGTGATTCGCGGCGCGCCTCCCTACATGCTACCCGTTCGAAAAGTTCACGGAGGCGTCATGTTAGGTCTGTTCCCAAAATCCGCGATACTTACCGCGATTGCCGCATTGATGTTCGCGGCGATCGGTCATCGTTCCGCAAATGCAACTGTCTTCAATCCGGAAAGCTTCACGATCGAGAACGGTTTACAGGTAGTGATCGTGCCTAATCACCGCGCGCCCGTGGCGACGATGATTGTGTACTACAAGGTTGGCGCGATGGACGAGCCGCCGGGTAAGTCCGGCCTGGCACATTATTTCGAACATTTGATGTTCAAGGGCACGAAGAACATGGCGCCCGGCGAATTTTCCAGAACCGTCGCACGCAACGGCGGTCGGGACAATGCGTTCACCTCTCAAGACTATACCGGATACGTCACAACCTTCGCCGCCGACCGACTGGACCTGATGCTGAAACTGGAAGCGGACCGGATGACCGGACTGCGATTGACCCCGGAAGACATCGCTCCCGAGCGCCGGGTCGTTCTCGAAGAACGACTGAGCCGAATCGACAACAATCCCCGCGCACAGCTTTCCGAACAGGCCGGCGCCGCGCTTTATGCGAATCATCCCTACCGCATCCCGATTATCGGTTGGGAACATGAAATCAAAAGCCTGAACCGCGCCGACCTCATGGCATTTTATCGCGCCTGGTATACACCGAATAATGCCGTGATCGTAATTTCGGGCGACGTCACGGCCACGAATGTTAAACCGATGGTACAACGGCATTTCGGCGCTTTGCCCGCTCGCGATCTACCGACCCGACCCGATTGGAAGGAACCGCCGCGCAGCGCCGACCGTGCGGTCTCGTTGTCGCATCCCCGCGTGCGCCAACCGTCATGGTCGCGGCGATATTTGGCGCCGAGTTATAGCACTGGTGACAGGCAGCACATCTATGCGCTGAACGTCCTCACCGAAATTCTAAGCGGCGGCACGACCGGTCGCTTATACCGCCGCCTCGTCGTCGAACAGGCACTCGCCGCACACACCGGCGCCTGGTATTCCGGAGATAACCGTGGCCCGGGTGTGTTCGGTTTCCATGGCTCGCCGCGCCCCGGGCGCACACTCGACGAAATTGAAACAGCCATTGAAGCGGAGATCGCGGCCGTGCTGAAAGATGGCGTCACTGACGAAGAGGTCAAATTGGCCATCGAACGGCTACGAGCGGAAGCCGTCTTTGCGCGCGATTCTCTAAACGCACCGCCCCGCATACTCGGAAATGCACTGATGTCCGGCCAATCCATCGAAGATGTGGAAGCTTGGCCAGAACGCATCGGCGCGGTCACTAAAAAAGCGGTGGACGCGGCAGCGCGCGCCGTCCTGAACACAGACGGCACCGTGACCACCCGCCTCACTCCCCAATCCAAACCGGAGAAAAAGTCATGACCCGGCGTCTTTTAACACGTTGGGCAACACGGGCGACCGCCACTGCATTCTTGCTGATCGCGGCGGTGGCCTTCACCGATCAACCGGCCCGCGCACTGGATATCGAACCGGTGATAAGCCCTGGCGGGATCAAGGCCTGGCTGGTGCGCGATACGTCTGTCCCGGTGCTGTCTATCGAATTTTCATTTCGCGGCGGACGCACCTACGACGCGGCCGAAAAAGCGGGCCTGTCCAATCTTCTCAGCGGCCTTTTGGACGAAGGGGCCGGCACCCTCGACAGCAAGGCGTTTCAGGCCGAATTGCAGAACCGTTCGATCCGGATGAGCTTCTCCGCCGGCCGTGACACTTTCCGGGGCAGTCTCAAGACACTGAACAAACATCGCGACCGGGCGATCGGACTGCTCGATTTGGCGCTGACCAAGCCACGCTTCGATACCGAGCCCTTGGAACGCATGCGCCAGCAATCGTTGATATCCTTAAAGCGACGTTCCACGAATCCGGACTACATCGCCGGACGCACCTGGGCGACGGCGGTCTTCGGCGATCATCCATATGCAATACCGTCAAGCGGCACGCCCGCGACCATCGCCGGCATCACGCGGGATGATTTGGTCGAATTTGTCCGCGAACGTTTCGCACGCGACCTGCTGATTGTCGGTGTCACCGGAGATATTACCGCTGCGGAATTGGCGCCCTTACTAGACCGGGCCTTCGGGTCGCTACCGGAATCGAAAGTTCTGCCGGCTATAGCCGACGCCACGCCACGCCTGACCGGTGACACCTATGTGGTGGAATTGGATGTGCCGCAAAGCTCGATCATTTTCGGGCAACCTGGCCTGCGCCGAGACGACGCCGATTGGTACACCGGCTTGGTGATGAACTATATTCTGGGCGGTGGCGGCTTCTCCTCACGGCTCTACAGCGAAGTGCGCGAGAAGCGCGGCCTCGCCTATTCCGTCGGCACCGGCTTGCACCCGATGCGGCTCTCGGCGCTGATCTCCGGCGGTGCGGGCACGAAGAACGCAAACGTCGCCGAGTCGTTAAAAATCATCCGCGCGGAATGGGATCGCATGCGCACGGGCGGAGTGACGGCGGACGAGCTCAGTCGCGCGAAATCCTATCTGACGGGTTCGTTTCCGCTGCGTCTCAGCTCGACCGACCGGATCGCTCGCATGCTGGTCTCGATCCAATACCACGACCTCGGCATCGACTATATCGACAAACGTGCGAACTATATCAACGTGGTGAGCGCGGAGAGCATCGCAAAGCTCGCCCGACGGCTGCTTGATCCGGGCAAATTGACCTTTGTCGTGGTCGGTAAACCGGCGGCGGTCACGCCGACCGCCCCCGCGCCGCAGATTTAGCGGCCGAACCAAGTACATAACAATCGGTTGCGTCCCAGAGTAGGGTCGGACACTATCCATGGGGTTCGACCATGTCCTATATACATAGAATAGACGGATGTTTTGCCGACAGGATCGGCGACGGCGGCGTTTCGGCGGCGGGCTATAACCGACGGCGCGTGGAAGCGGTCGAAGGGCTTGCGCGGATCGAAGCATCGACCGACCGCGAATATATGACGGTCCTCAATCTGCCCGAACGGCGGAACGATATCGAGGGCCTGCAGCAAGCGGCGGACCGGCTGCGCGAGACGTGCAGCGATATACTGATCGTCGGCACAGGCGGATCGAGCCTTGGCGCCCGAACGCTCTGTGCCTTGCAGACGAGCAGCGAACCTACTCTGCATTTTTTAGAAAATGTCGACCCGCATGGGGTCGACACTCTCCTTGCCCGACTGCCGCCAGAGAAAACCGGCACGCTGTTCGTCTCGAAGTCCGGCGGCACATTGGAGACCATCGCCCTGACCATGGTGGTACAGAGTTGGCTCCTCGAGCGCGGCGGACCGGGGGCGCTCTCCCGCCGCAGCTTCGCAATCGTGGAACACGGCGACAATCCGCTGCACCGATTGACGCAACGCTACGACATTCCCGTGATCGCCCACGACCCTTATGTCGGTGGCCGCTACTCGGTCTTTTCATCAGTCGGTTTACTCCCGGCAATGATCGCCGGCCTCGACCCTATTGCCATTCGCGACGGTGCGCGGGATCTGGTCGCGAGGGACCTCGCCACGCCGGAGCGCGCGGCGCCGGTGGAGGGCGCGGCACTGGCCGCGGCACTGGCGGACGAACACGACATTTCAATTTCCGTTCTAATGCCCTATCGCGACCGACTCTCGGATCTGGCGCTCTGGTATCGCCAACTTTGGGCCGAGAGCCTCGGCAAGAACGGTAAGGGAACAACTCCGGTCCAGGCGAGCGGCACGGTCGATCAGCACAGCCAGTTGCAGCTTTACCTGGATGGTCCCGCCGATAAGTTAATCACGCTCGTCACCTGTCCCGCGGCGGGGGACGGCATGATCATTCCCCCGGGAATCGCACGCGATGCCGGTCTCGATCATCTTGCCGGGCGAAGTGTGGGCGATCTCCTCGACGCATCCTCCGATGCTACCGCAAAAGCATTGACCGATAAGGGGCGACCGTTGCGCGAAATTCAAATCCCGCGCCTCGACGAATTCGCACTCGGCGGATTGATGATGCATTTCATTTTAGAGACGTTATTGACCGCTCACCTTTGGAAGGTTGATCCATTCGGGCAACCGGCCGTGGAATCCGGCAAAGTACTCGCCCGCAAACACCTCGACGACACACAAGGGAGCGCCGCATGACGATCCGTCGCCTTCCGGAACATGTCGTCAACCGCATCGCCGCTGGCGAAGTCATCGAGCGGCCGGCCTCCGCGGTGAAGGAATTGGTCGAAAATTCCTTGGACGCTGGCGCCACCCGTATTGAAGTGACTGTACGCGACGGCGGTAAGTCGCTTATCACCGTCACCGATGACGGCATTGGCATGTCGCCGGAGGAATTACGCCTGGCGGTCGAACGCCATGCGACCTCCAAACTGCCAGAGGATAATCTGGACCATATCCAAACCTTGGGCTTCCGAGGCGAAGCCCTGCCGTCTATTGGATCCGTCGGGCGGCTCGCTCTCATCAGCCGCACCGCGGGTGCCGACACCGCATGGCGTTTGACCGTCGATGGTGGCGATATCGGTGAGCTCGCACCGGCGGCACTATCGAAAGGCACACGGATTGAACTCCGGGATTTATTCTACGCGACGCCCGCGCGGCTTAAATTTCTGCGCGCCGATCGGACGGAATCCTCGCAGATCGGCGATGCGATCTCGCGCCTCGCCATGGCACGCCCGGATGTCTCCTTCACCTTAATCGACGGCGAACGTACGAAAATCAAACTCGAAGCCACGCAAGGCGAATTGCTGGACGCCCGACTTCGTCGCCTCGGTGGTGTCATGGGCAAGGAGTTCACCGAGAATGCGCTGCCCATCGAAGCCGAACGGGAAGGCATTCGCCTGACCGGGTACGCCGGACTACCGACGCTGAACCGAGGAAACGCGCAGTTACAGTTCTTGTTTGTGAATGGCCGTTCGGTCAAGGATCGCCTGTTGTTCGGTGCCGTTCGAGGCGCCTACCAAGACTTCCTCGCGCGCGATCGGCATCCCTTGGTCGCGCTTTTCCTGGAGATCGACCCGGTGCTGGTCGATGTCAACGTCCATCCGGCCAAAGCAGAGGTCCGTTTCCGCGAAGCGGGTGTTGTGCGCGGACTGATCGTCGGGGCGCTGCGCCATGCCTTGGCTGAGGCCGGCCACCGGGCGTCGACCAGTGTCGCGACGGCGGCGCTCGGCGCCATTCAGCCGGGCGCCCATGCCGGTCCTGCTCTGCCGTTCGGTGGCGGCTATCCACAGCGGGCGACATACCCCTCCTCGGGACTGTCCGATAGCGCCGCCGTCTTTCAGGCCCCGAACGGGACGGCCCAAGGACTGGCGCCGACCGCGCCGCCCACGGCGCAACACGATGACGCCGATGGCACGGAAGCTTATCCGCTTGGTGCCGCGCGGGCGCAGGTACACGAGACCTATATCGTGGCGCAGACCGGAGACGGCATCGTCATCGTCGACCAACACGCGGCACACGAACGGCTGGTCTACGAGCGTATGAAAGAGGCGCTCTCGGACACGGGTGTCCGCAAACAAGGATTATTAATTCCGGAAGTGGTGGAACTGGCCGAAGATGAAGTCGACCGACTCGTCGCGCGGGCCGCCGAGTTTGCGGAACTCGGACTGGTACTCGAAGGCTTCGGGCCGGGCGCCGTCGTGGTCCGGGAAGTTCCGGCCATGTTGGGACAAGTCGACGTTCAAGGATTGATCCGGGACTTGGCTGATGAACTGGCCGAGCTCGGCGATAGTTTCGGATTGAAAGAGCGCCTCGAGGACGTCTGCGGGACCATGGCGTGTCACGGTTCGGTGCGCTCCGGTCGCCGCCTCAATGGCGATGAGATGAATTCATTGCTGCGGCAAATGGAGGCGACTCCGCATTCCGGGCAGTGCAATCACGGCCGCCCTACCTATGTGGAATTGAAACTTGCGGATATAGAACGTCTGTTCGGCCGCCGCTAAAGCCTTTCCGCGCTTGACCGCACCCGTTTCGGCTTATATCCCCAATCCCCATGCTCGCCATTTTTCTCGCCGCACTCGCCAATGTCATCGGCCTCGGCGTCATCGTTCCTCTTCTCCCCTATTTCGCGCTGCACCACGGTGCC
>Ga0055584_100007235_pt1 | contig 10891 bp, 10 predicted proteins | sample OSDHelmetaG_FD_58716 | JGI IMG/M metagenome (GOLD analysis project Ga0055584, IMG submission 58716) | Pelagic marine sediment microbial communities from the LTER site Helgoland, North Sea, for post-phytoplankton bloom and carbon turnover... | ecosystem: Environmental > Aquatic > Marine >...
GGTCCAGGGCGGCCAGGGGCGCGGAGCGGGCGACTTGGGTGGGCCATCACGAAGATCGACTCGCCACCCCGGAACGCCGCGGTGCGACGACGCCCATCTCGACTTGCGACACCGAGGAGATCGCCGAGGCGGTCGAGGAACTCGCCGGCAGCGAGGGCGCCCACTGCGTAGTCGACTCAGTCTCGAACACCGAGTCAACGGCAACGGCCCACGCGGCCGTAGGGGCGGGCGGGACCATTGCATGCCTCGGAACTGACCATCTCGCCGGCAAGACGCCCTCGGTCAACTGGTACGACCAGTTTGTGCGCAATATCAACATCACCGGCGGAATCATCCCGATGGGCCGATACATTCCGGGACTCATCTTTGAAGTCGAGGCCGGCCGCCTTGACCCGGCGCCGGTCTGGTCGCACACTCTCCCGCTCGATGAGGCGCCGCAGGGCTGTCAGCTCATGCGCGGTCGGGCCGAGGGTGTCATCAAGGTTGCACTGAGAACCTCATCCTGATCCAACGGAGCCCGATTGCCTTCCTCTGTCTCAGAAATCGTTGAACGTTGTCGCCTCAACGGGCAGCCTCAACTCGCGGAGCGCCTGCTGGGCCTGGTCGGTGAACCCCAGATGCGCCTGGCGGCGGAGATCGACGAGATCGACCTGCCCCTGGTCGGCGACCTGGTGAAGCAGTTCGCCGGTGGCAGCGATACGTCGGGCACGCTCGGAGACATCACACCCACCAATGCAGTGCCTCTCCCTCGTGGACCCAAGGACGTGATGCGCAACCGCGAGGCACGCGAGCGGGGTGAGGGCCACCTCCAGGACGACAAGGTGGCGCTGGTGCTGCTGGCCGGCGGTCAAGGCTCCCGCCTCGGATTCGATGGGCCGAAGGGCAACTACCCGTTCGCTCCCCTCTCAGGCAGAACGCTCTTCGATTTCTTTGCGGCGCGAATCGACGCGCTGAGGTCACGCTACGGGGCAGCCCTTCCGTGGTACATCATGACGTCGACGGTGAATGACGCCGTTACCCGGCACACGTTCCGGGCCGCCAACTTCTTCGGTCTCGACCCGGAGTCCGTGCGGTTCATGGTCCAGGGAATGCTGCCGGCGGTCGATACCTCCACCGGCCAGATCCTCCTTGAGGCGCCCGACCGGCTCGCGCTCTCTCCCGACGGCCACGGCGGGTTGCTCAGCACTCTTCGCCGGAGCGGTGCGCTCGACGATATGGCGTCCCGGGGTGTCGAGACGATCTTCACCTTCCAAATCGACAACCCCTTGCTGCGGATCGCCCGGCCGGAGTTCATCGGACACCACGTGCTTGCGGGCGCCGAGATGTCCAACCTCGTGGTGCGCAAGCGCTCGCCGGAGGAGAAAGTCGGGATCATCGCCGAGATTGGCGGCCGTACCGGCGTCATCGAATACAGCGACCTGCCGAGCGAGTTGGCCGAGCAGCGCGATGAGTCGGGCGACCTCACATACTGGGCTGGATCGATCGCGGTGCACTGTCTGGAGCGGTCGTTCGTGGAAGGGCTCACCAACGGGGGATTGTCCTTGCCATTTCACCGGGCGCTGAAGAAGGTCCCTTACCTCTCCGACGCCCACGAGATGGTCTCGCCCGACCGGCAGAACGCGATCAAGTTCGAGACCTTCCTCTTCGACGCGCTGCCCTTCGCGACGACCACCGTGTCTCTCGAATCAGCGCGGGAAGAGGAGTTCTCACCGATCAAGAACGGAGACGGAGCCGACTCTCCGGAGAGTGCGCGCGTTGACATGAATCGTCAGTACGCCCGCTGGCTCAACGAGGTTGGCGTCGCCGTGCCAACCGACTCGGCAGGAGAGCCTGTCGACCTGGAAATCGACCCCCGGTTCGCCCTCGATGCCGATCAGCTCCGCGACGTCCTACCGAATGGTTTCGCCATCACCGGGCCCACCATTCTCAGCAGGCAGCCGCCGGTCTCGGCGTGATGAGGTCCTAGCCGACTCTCGGCCAGGACGTCACATACGGCCACGGGCGGACCGGTCCGCCCCCGCCCGGATGGATCTCGAAGTGCAGGTGGACGCCGGTACCTCGGGCTGACCCACTGTCACCCATGTAGCCCAGCACCGTGCCTTTGCTGACGCCGGCCCCCTCCTTGGCAGCGGCCGCAAACGACTCGAGGTGGGCGTAGTAGTAGGTCGTACCGCGGGTGTCTCGGAGCCAGAAGCGCCAGCCACCGAGGCCGTTCCAGCCCACCCGGTAGACCGTTCCGTCCCCGACCGCGACGAGCGGCGTCCCGCGCTCGGCGAAAAGATCGATGCCCTCGTGGTAGCGCCCGCCGGGGCGGGAGTAGAGCCAGTCGTCACTGAAACGGGTAGGTCCCGCGACGGGAAAGACATGGCTTCCGCCACCCGGCAGCGGAATGGCCGGCGGCGTTGCGGCCGATGTCGGGACGCTGGACTTGGGCCGAAGCTTGAGAGCGGCCAACCGCGACCGACGCGCCTTCTCCTGGTCCAACAGCTTCTTCAGCTCGGCGCGGGCTCCGCTGAGAACGCTGCGTCGCCGGTCAACCAGCTTCTGCACAGCGGCCCTGCGCGTACGCGCCTCTTGGGCGCGCCTCTGAGCTTTGGCGGACTCGTCTGCGAGCTTCTCTCGCAACGACGTCAGTTTGACGCGACGCTCCTTCACCTGACCTACGAGTTGGCCGTCATTTCGGGCGGCCCGATCGAGCAGGTTTCGCGCCTCAAGGACGTCGCCGGGGTTGAGGCCGCTCAGCATCACGGCCTCGAAGCTCGGTGCCGGATTGGTGTAGATCCCGATCAGGCGCTCGGCGAGGCGCTCTTGCCCAATTGCAAGGTCTCGTTCACTGGTCTTGAGCTCACGGGTAGTTTGGCTCAGCTGCCGTTTGATCTCTGCGGCCGCATCGATCGCCTCATTCGCCTCGGCTGCGGCCGCTCCCGCGCGCGCGTCAAGGGTGGCGAGTTCGCGCTCTACGCGCTGAACTTCGGCCTTCTGTTCGCTAAGCGTTGCGGCGCTCGCGGGCACCGCGATCACCATCGTCGCGGCGGCGGCTGCGCAAAGTGTGCTGAGGACTCGCACGACCGACGAGCCTCACGCGCAATCGCGTTCAGCTCAAGGCGCCTGGCAAAAGCTGCAACGCGACGGGACCGCGTTGCAGGGTGTCTGCTAGTCGGTCCGCAGCTCGTTGGGCAGTGCGAAAAAGACCCCTTCGGAGCTCGGCGTCTCTTCGCCCTCGCGAAGATAGCCCTCGCTTTGAAGGGCGTCGGCCACTTCCTGGACCAAGAGCTCCGGGGCTGATGCGCCGGCGGTCAGCGCAATGCGCTGCTTGCCCTCGAACCACTCCCGCTTGAGCTCTGAGGCGTCATCCAGAAGGTGTGACTCCGCACCGGCCACCTGGGCGACCTCGACCATGCGGTTCGAATTCGACGAGTTCCGGGACCCGACGACCAGCACCAAATCGGCGCCGTTCGCCACGGTGCCCTTTACGGCGTCCTGGCGGTTCTGGGTGGCGTAACAGATGTCGCTCTTGCCGGGGATCTTGAGGGCCGGGAAGCGCTCCTTGAGCACGTCCACGATGGCGGCGGTGTCGTCGAGCGAAAGGGTCGTCTGAGTGGTGAGCGCCACGTTCTCCTGATTTGCGACCTCGACGGCGTGCGCGTCATCCAGGTCTTCGATGAGCACGACACGATCCGGTGCCTCACCCATCGTCCCGATGACCTCATCGTGGCCGGCGTGCCCCACCAGGAAGACCGTGGCCTTCTCGCGCGCGTAGCGGCGCACCTCGGCGTGCACCTTGCTGACCAGCGGGCAGGTGGCATCGATCACGCGGAGGTTTTGATTCTCACACTGCGAGTAGACCTCAGGTGCGGATCCATGCGCCGAGAGGATGATCGTCTCGCCCTCGGGGACCTCCTCCACTCGCTCGACGAAGATCGCCCCACGCTCGGCAAGCGTCCGCACGACGTGCTGGTTGTGCACGATCTCCCCGCGCACGTAGATCGGTGCGCCGAGTTCGTCGAGTGCCTTTTCCACCGTCTCAATCGCGCGGTCGACGCCGGCGCAATATCCACGCGGCGCGACCAGCTCAAGCTGTCCTGACTCCATCCGGACCAAGGCTAGCGGACCGAATGCATGCACCGGCCTGCGGTGGTGCCCGCGGTACGGCACCATGGCTGCGTGCAGGTCGGGGGACTCTCATGCGTGAGAATCGGATCCGGCCCGCCCGTGCTCTTCGTTCACGGGTGGGCCGGACTCAAGGAGGGCTGGGCGGGGCTTCCCCGGGCAATCGCCGATGCGGGCTTCCAGGCGATTCTCATCGACCTGCCCGGCTGGGGGGAGAGCCCTGCTCCGCGGGGTTTTCCCCATACCCCCGAGAGCTACGGCACTGCGCTGGAAAGAGCGCTCATCGAGATCGGCCCGGCATCGATCATCGCCCACTCGATGGGCGCGCAGGGCACTCTTGTGCTCGCAATTCACCGGCCCCGGTTGGTCGACAAGCTCGTATTGCTCGGACCAACGCTCACACCGTACCGACCGGCAACGTTCCCCCCAAAGTCCCACCGCGACGTGGTCCGCTATCGCCTGTTGGGAGTACCGCTCACCAGACTCTCGCTGCTCTGGTTGCGTCGCGACAAGGAGCGCTGGCGCCAGTCATTCCTGCGAGCATTCGCCGAGCCCGAACGTCTTGTGGGCGATCCGGAACTCGAACAGACTCTCGCAGTCGCATCCACCACCTTGACCACGACTTCCACACGGACCCTGGCGTGCTCGGCGCCACCGCTGCTCGACTTCGACGCGCGGTCATGGCTTCACGGCGTGCCACAGCCCACTCTTGGTGTGATCGGTGACCGCGATCGCGTTGCCGTGCCAGGCCCGGCGGAGGAATCCCTGGCCCTGATGCGGAATGCTCGAACCATGCGCGTATCCGGTGTCGCGCATTTCCCTCACATCGAGGCCGAAGCCCCGGTAACGGCCGCAATCATCGAGCATCTGTCGAGATGACCGCCCCATCGCCGACGGACCTCGTCGAGATCGCCCTCCGCGCGGCCCATGACGCCGGCGGCTCCCTGCTCGAGCACTTCCGTGGCCCGTGGAGCGGCGTCGAGGCCAAGAGCACCCGGACGGACCTGGTGAGCGACGCCGACCGCCAGGCCGAGCAAATCGTCCTCGAGACGATCCTCGACAGCCGACCGGACGACGCGATCGTCGCCGAGGAAGGCGGCGGCAAGGAGGGAACGAGCGGTATTCGGTGGGTCGTCGACCCGCTGGATGGTACGACGAACTTCCTTTGGGGGATTCCCCAGTGGGCGGTGAGCATCGCGGCCTCGGACGACGACGGGCCACTGGCGGCCGTTGTATTCGACCCACCGCGCGACGAGACGTTTTCTGCCACCCGCGGGGGTGGCGCGCGCGATGGTTCCGAATCGCTCCGCGTCCGCTCTGAGGTCGCACTCGACCAGGCGCTGATCGGAACGGGTTTCAACTACTCGGCCGACGAACGCGCACGCCAAGGCCTACGCCTCGTCCCGATTCTTTCGCAGGTGCGCGACGTGCGCCGAAACGGCGCAGCCGCACTCGACCTTGCGTGGGTCGCCGCCGGGCGCATCGATGCCTTCTTTGAGACAGGGCTCGAGCAGTGGGATTGGGCGGCGGGGGCGCTGCTTATCCGTGAGGCCGGCGGCGCGGTTGAGGTGCTGCCCGTGCGCGACGGAAGTCCTCCGTGCGTTGTCGGCTGCTCCGCGGCGCTCATGCCGAAGTTCCGGCGCCTAATCGACGAGACGCACGCGTGAGTGTCCGCACCGCACCCGCGACGCGCCTCTGGGAGGTCGATGCCGCTCGGACGGTCGCCATCGTGATGATGGTGGCCTACCACGCGGCATATGACGTCACGACCCTCGCACCGGACGCCGGCGTGGATGCCTTCTCCGGCGGCTGGAGGGCGCTCCAGGTCGCCACGGGCAGTAGCTTCCTCACCATCGTCGGGTTCAGCTTGATGATCGGCAACGGGCGGGCGCGGGCGCGCGGAAGATCGGGCCTCCTTTTGTGGACCCGACACGCCCGCCGGGCCGCCCAGGTTTTGATCGCGGCGCTGCTGGTCTCGGTTGCCACATTCGTGGCGCTCGGCGACGAGTACATCCGCTTCGGAATCCTGCATTGCATCGGCGTGTCGATGCTTCTGGCGCCGTTGTTCGTCCGCCTGCGCTGGTTCAACGTCCCGTTGGGACTCGGCGTGATCTGGGCGGGACTATGGCTGCAGAGCCGTTCCTTCGACGCGGAATGGGCGTATCCGCTTGGCTTTCGGTCTGCCGCGGAGCTCGGCGTGGATTTCTATCCGCTGATGCCGTGGTTCGGGTTCGTTCTCATCGGCTTGGCCCTCGGCCAGTGGCTGTATCCGAGGGGAGAGAGGGGTTCGCTGGTGGAGCGATTCGCCCACCGCGGCGATGGCATGGGATGGGCATCGGGTGCCCTGGGCAGGCAGGCGCTTCCGATCTATCTTGCGCACCAATTGATCCTGTTCCCGCTGGTTGCGCTGACGCTCCTCGCGCTGGGCGAGGAGATCGACTTCGGCAACCTCTAGGATCTAGGTCGCGGCGTTCCGTGCCTGACCGACGTCGAGCCCGCCGAAGAAGCGGTTGTGCTCGATCTTGGCGCAACGGTCCATGACGACCTGCAGCCCGGCCTCGCGGGCGGTCGCTGCAGCTTCCTCGTGGACGAGGCCGAGCTGCATCCAGATCACTTTCGCCTCGACGACTATCGCCTCGTCAACGATGGCGGGGATCTCCTCGGCCCGCCGGAAGATGTCCACGATTTCGACTGGTCCGAGTTCCGCCGCAGCCGTGAGGTGTGGCACGCAGGGATTGTCGAGCACCTCATCGCAGCGTGGGTTCACCGGCGTGATGTCGTAGCCGGCGGCCTGCATGTGGACCGCGACGCGGTAGCTCGGGCGGCCGGGGTTCGGGGAGAGGCCCACGATCGCCAGTCGGCGATACCGAAGCAGGATGTCGCGCACCTCCTCCGCCGGCGCGCCGCTGGTCATTCCGGCAAGCTGAGCCACCCGAACAGTCTGTCATTGACGACCCGGCGCGCGCCCATGGGGCGGCGGCCACCGCGGCGAATGGATCGTTCACAATTGGTTCACATCAGGGTCACGTGAATTCCCCAAGACGCCGCCGCCCTCGCGGTTAGGCTCGGCCTGAGTGTGGACATTCGAATCAATGAAGGAGACCTCACATGAAGCGACGCCGCCGCCTCGCCCTTCTGATGGCGACTACGGCCCTCGCGATCGGCGTTGTTGCCACGGGATGTGGCGATGACGACGACGGTGGAAGCAGCGACGGAAGCGATCTCTCGGGCAGCATCATCGTCGACGGCTCGTCGACGGTTGCGCCGCTCACCTCGGCAGCGGCCGAGGAGTTCAACGCCGAAAACTCCGGCGTCGACATTGAGGTCCGCGTCTCTGGTACCGGCGGCGGCTTTGAGGTCTTCTGCAACGGAGATACCGACATCTCCGACGCCTCCCGACCGATCAAGGACGAGGAAGCCGAGACCTGCGCCGGCAACAGCATCGAGTACGACGAGATCCGCGTCGGCTCGGACGGCATCACTGTCGTGACCGGCGCCGACTCGGACGTCGGTGGCGACGATCTCACCGTCGACCAGCTGAAGGCGATCTGGGAGCCCGGCTCCAAGATCAACAACTGGAAGGACATCCCCGGCGGCAGCTTCAACGACGTTGATCTGAGCCTTGCGGGCGCCGACTCCCAGTCCGGTACCTACGACTTCTTCAACGAGGAGATCCTCGGTGAGAACGACGCCGGTGAGACCATCGAGCCCCGGCAGGACTACGCGGCATCCGCAGACGACAACCAAACGATCCGCTCTGTGACCGGTGCACCGGGCGGCATGGGGTACTTCGGCTACTCCTACTTCGCGGAGAACGAGGAGAGCCTCACGCCGATCAGCCTCGACGGCATCGCGCCGACCGTCGAGTCGATCACCACGGGTGAATACCACCTCTCGCGTCCGCTCTTCATCTACGTGAATAGAGAGTCGCTCGCGCAGCCTCACGTTGCCGCGTTCATTCGCTACTACCTCGAGAACGGTGTCGCCCTCGCCGAGACTGAGCGGTATGTCCCGGCTCCGCAAGAGGAGCTGGACAAGGGCCTCGCCGCACTTCCCGCAGCGGAATAACTGAGTAAGGTCGTCCGCGCACGTCAATGAGCAAGGTCGATCACACTGCGCCTCACCCGGCGGCGCTTCGGCGTCGCCGGGTGAGGCCTTTCGAGCAGGCCATGCTTGGCCTTCTGGCGCTGGCAGCCATCGTGACGGTCTTCGTCACGGTCGGCATCGTCTACGTCCTGCTCTCCGAAGGCTGGACGGGCTTCTTCAGCCAGGAGTCGATTATCGACTTCTTGACCGGCACTACGTGGCAGCCGGTCAGCGACAAATTCGGGGTACTCCCCCTGCTTGGCGCCTCTCTCATGATCGCGGCGATCGCCGCCGTGGTGGCGATTCCGGTCGGCGTCGGATCAGCGATCTACCTCTCGGAATACGCGCATCCGACGTTTCGCAGCATCGCCAAGCCGGTGCTTGAGTTGCTGGCGGGCATGCCCACCGTCGTACTGGGGTTCTTCGCCATCGAGGCGGTCAAACCCGCGCTGGTCAACATCGGTGCCCTGCCCGAGGGAGTTGCATTCAGCATGCTCCCCGCCGGCATCGTGGTCGGGCTCCTGATCGTGCCGCTCATCGCCTCTATCTCCGAGGACTCGCTTCGGGCGGTACCCGACGCGATGCGTCAAGGCTCATATGGGCTGGGGGCGACGAAGAGCATTACTGCCGCCAAGGTGGTTGTCCCGGCGGCCCTCTCCGGAATCATGGCCTCGATCGTGCTTGCGATCTCACGTGCGGTTGGCGAGACGATGGTTGTCACGCTCGCCGCGGGCGCACGGCCCAACCTCACGCTCAATCCGGTGGAAGAGGGCCAGACCATCACCGCCGTGATCGTCCAGATCTCTCAGGGGGAGGCGACGCGCGGAAGCGTTCAGTACGGATCGATCTTCGCGATCGGGATCGTGCTCTTCCTGGTGACGCTGCTGATCAACATCATCGCCATGCAGATCGTGCGCCGCTACCGGACAGTCTACGAGTAGACATGGCCACCGAAGCTCGGCATACCACGCTCGATGCCCCCAGGCTGGCGAAGAAGAAGCGGCGCCCCTGGGACACCGCGTTTCACGCCTATGTGATCGCGTCGATCGGAATCTCCATCGCCGCGCTGGTATGGCTCTTCGGCGTAGTTCTGATCGACGGGCTGCCACGATTGACGTGGGACTTCATTACGAGCAATCCCTCGCGTCGGCCCGAGAACGCCGGCTTCTATTCGCCCATGATCGGGTCGATCGTGCTCATGTTCTGGACGGCGCTCGTCGCTATTCCCGTCGGTTTCGCCAGTGCGATCTACCTTGAGAAGTTCGCCCCCACCAGCCAGGCGGAGTTGGACTCCTGGGCGCGCAACATCGAGCGCCGCCATCGCGACGCAGGTGGTGGTGGCCTCGGCAAGCTGCGCGTCGCATGGTCTCGGGTGTGGGCAAAGATCGGCCCGCGGATCAACCAGATTCTCGAGGTCAATATCTCGAACCTCGCCGCGGTGCCCTCGATTGTCTACGGATTGCTCGGTCTGGCGCTCTTCGTACAGATCATTGGTTTCGAGCGCAGCCTCTTCACCGGCGGCATCACCATGGGACTACTGGTCTTGCCGATCATCATCGTCGCCAGCCGCGAGGCGATCAAAGCGGTGCCGAGCTCGATCGAGCAGGGCGCGATGGCGCTGGGGGCCACGAGGTGGGAGGCCGTGCGCAAGCAGGTCTTCCCCGCCGCGCTGCCCGGGATGCTGACCGGGACCATCCTCGCGATGTCTCGCGCTATCGGCGAGACCGCACCGCTGGTGGTCTTCGGAGGGGTGCTTTTTGCGACGAGTCAGGCTAGCTTGAACCCACTTGAGTCCTTCGACTCCACACTCTGGGCAATGCCGCTTCAGATCTTCTTCTGGAAGTTCGAAGCGCGCACCGATTTTCAGGACCTCGCGGCGCCTGCCATCATTATTCTGCTGGCGATACTCGTGGTGATGAACCTCGCGGCGATCCTTATCCGGAACAAATTCAGTCGTCGTTGGTAGGAGCCCTGTGAGCACTCAATCTGAAGAACGACCTCCGACGGAGAACGGATCACTTCCGACCATGGCGACACCGATACCACAGGTCTCCACCCCAGATCGGCCCAAGGTGGCAGGGAGCGGCGTGAGGGTCTTCGATATTCAAGACCTGACGTTCTTCTATGGGAAGAACAAGGCCGTCGACAAAGCATCATTCCAGGTCGGCCGCAACGAGATCACCGCGATGATCGGCCCTTCAGGGTGCGGTAAGTCGACGGTGCTGCGCTGCTTGAACCGTATGAATGATCTCATCCCCGGCACCCGGGTTGAGGGACGAATCGATTTCCACGGCCAGGACATGTACGAGTCGTCGGTGGACCCGGTGGATGTGAGGCGCCGCATCGGCATGGTCTTCCAAAAGCCCAACCCGTTCCCGAAATCGATTCGCGACAACCTCGCGTTCGGCATGAAGGTCAACGGGCTGAAGCACGGCGATGACGAGATCGAAAAGGTACTTCGCCGCGCCGCGTTGTGGGACGAGGTGAAAGACAAGCTCGGCGACGACGCGTTCGCCCTCTCGGGCGGCCAGCAGCAGCGTCTCTGCATAGCGCGCGCGGTCGCCGTGCACCCCGAAGTGATTCTGATGGATGAGCCCTGTTCCGCCCTCGACCCCATCTCCACGCTCGCCATCGAAGAGTTGATGCGCGAACTGCGCGAGGAGTACACGATCGTGATCGTGACTCACAACATGCA
>Ga0055584_100007236_pt1 | contig 10891 bp, 10 predicted proteins | sample OSDHelmetaG_FD_58716 | JGI IMG/M metagenome (GOLD analysis project Ga0055584, IMG submission 58716) | Pelagic marine sediment microbial communities from the LTER site Helgoland, North Sea, for post-phytoplankton bloom and carbon turnover... | ecosystem: Environmental > Aquatic > Marine >...
CACCACCAACTCCACCCCCAACCGCAAAGGCGAGAACACTTAAGGCGACCTGACCGCTTTCAGTTAGACGCCGAATACGGACATAAAATCGACTTACTGAAAAATGACCAAGAAACATATTTGGAAACCTTTATTACTGTTCAGTAGTGACAACTTAACCCTCTAATAATAATTTTTACTCTAACCACAGATTCCAAGACAATTCAGTTTCACGAGTTGAGTTCAGACACACACATTGCTCAAACCACAATAGATTACCTCACATGGCCCATAGGTTCACCATTAGGCAAAAAATATTTGCCATTGTTGTACCCTTATGCCAGTTATTTCTTGTTAAAGTGTATAATGCCTGAATAAACACGCAAACGGAAAGAACTTTGCCAAATCAGACCTGGATGATAAGTAATCGGATCTAAATTTACCTGTCAGACGGTCTTTTCTAAATGACTAAATCGAGCCAAAAAGTGATCAAACCTATCAAGCCAGAGCTAGCAGTTATAGTTCCTGTCCACAATGAGGCTGAAAACCTTCGCCCCCTGATTGATGAAATTCGCATTGCCCTAAATAATATCAGTGTAGAGAGTGAAATTATATATGTTGATGATGGCTCCTCTGACAATAGCATTGAACAACTTCTAGCATTGAAGGCTGAGCATCCACAAATAAGGGTCCTTGCCCATAGCGAATGTTGTGGTCAAAGCGCCAGTATTATGACTGGCGTAAAGGCAGCCAGGGCTGGCTTAATTGTCACACTGGATGGAGATGGTCAAAATGATCCAGCCGATATCCCAACCCTATATGGGGTCCTAAAAAAGGCCCCTAATTTGAACCATTTACTGGTTACCGGCTATCGCACAAAAAGGCATGATACTTGGATCAAGCGTGTCTCGTCAAAAGCCGCCAACAAAATTCGTAGTGGCCTGCTGGGAGACAACACGCCCGACACTGGCTGTGGTCTGAAGGTTTTCACCCGAACTGCCTTTCTTGATATGCCCTACTTTGATCACATGCATCGCTTCTTGCCGGCCCTAATGCTCCGCCAAGGCGGAGCAGTTATTTCTTTGAAAGTTAACCATCGCCCTCGTGAGCGGGGCATATCAAATTATGGCACTCTAGACCGTCTTGCTGTTGGGATTGTCGACCTGCTTGGTATGCTATGGCTACAACGCCGGGCTAACAAACCTGAAGTAAAGGAATTTATTGGCAAGGAAAAAATACTCAAGGTTAATTCCCTATGACGACCGGAGTTTTTTTTCGTGGGCTAATCTGGATACTGTCTCTAGCAGCTGTTGGTTTCGCTATTAAAACTTCAGGGTTAGGATCTTCCATTGATAAATCTTGGATTGACAACGATATCCTTGGCCAAGGCTTTGGCGGCGAACTTCTGTTTGTTGGTGTCAGTTTGCTCTTCACAGCAGTCGGGTTACCCCGTCAGGTAATTTGTTTCCTTGGTGGATATGCCTTTGGTCTGGTTGAAGGAACAATCCTAGCTTTGCTAGGGACAGTGCTTGGCTGTATTATCGCTTTTTTTTACGCCCGTATATTGGGGCGGGGCTTTGTTGCCACCCGCTTCCCAGGCCGAGTTAAAAATATTGATGTTTTCCTCAGTGAGAATCCTTTGAGTATGTCTCTTCTAATACGTCTACTACCTATAGGCAGCAACCTTGTGACAAACCTTGCAGCAGGTGTTTCAAGTGTTCGCGCAGTCCCTTTCATCCAAGGATCGGCCATAGGTTACTTACCCCAAACTCTTGTTTTCGCCCTAGTTGGAAGCGGTTTCAGTGTTGATCCAGAACTGCGAATAGCCATAAGCGTTATTTTGTTTGTTATTTCTGGAATTATTGGTGTTTCGCTTTACCGTAAAAATCGTCACGGTAAATCTTTCGACAGCGATATTGAACACAAGCTTGGGGTTGATGTGGAAGAGTACAAAAAAACATGAAAAAACTGTTGTCGACAACCAGAACAGTCGGTGATGGTTATGCAATACTTTGGACAGCTATGTGGCTTGTGATGATGGCCGCTGCGCTATACTTTCGTCCACTTTTACCGGTTGATGAGACGCGTTATCTTGCCGTCGCTTGGGAAATGTGGCGAAATGGGAACTTCCTTGTGCCACACTTAAACGGTGAGACCTACAGCCACAAACCACCCCTGTTATTCTGGTTGATGCATTTGGGATGGTCCGTCTTTGGCGTTAATGAATGGTGGCCACGTCTCGTCGCACCCCTATTTGGCCTCATCAATCTGTATCTGACCGGGTTACTAGCACAATATTTGTGGCCTAACAGGTCAAGTATCGCCACAGCAGCTCCCATAATTTTAATAGGCTGCCTTTTCTGGACGCTATTTACTACTCTGACCATGTTTGACATGCTGCTTGCCTTTTGTGCCTTACTTGCAATGATTGGCATCATCCGTGCTTGGCAAAAAGACCAACCAAGCAGTTTGGTATTGTTGGCCTTAGCTATTGGCATTGGCCTACTGACTAAGGGCCCAGCCGTTCTTCTTACGACTCTACCTGTTTCACTTTTTGTCCCCTACTGGACTTTTAGTCCAAAAGTCAAAAAAACTGAGAAAAAAATTGACGGTGACAATATCAAATTTCCCAACAAAAATGGCACGTGGAGCCGGGGCTGGAGTCGTTGGTACTTTGGCGTTGGGCTGGCCTTGCTCGGTGGCGTTGTCATCGCTCTTCTTTGGGCTATTCCAGCGGCAATGAGTGGTGGTGAAGCCTACAGCAACGCTATCTTCTGGGGCCAGTCTGCTGGACGCATAGTGAATAGTTTTGCCCATGCCAGGCCATGGTGGTGGTTTATAGCTGTCCTGCCAGTCCTGGTTCTTCCTTGGACAGTGTGGCCCGCGTTTTGGCGCGCACTCGGAAGGCTACGTGATGTCCATGAGGACAATGGTATACGGTTTTGCCTAGTCTGGTTTTTACCCGCATTGTTTACCTTTTCCATCATCAGTGGCAAACAACTACACTACCTTTTACCTGTTTTTCCAGCTCTCGCATTGATTGGCAGCCGGCTATTGGTTGATCATAATGAGAGACATATCAATCAAATTTCCTGGAAGCAATACGGACTTCACGTACCTGCAGCCTTATTTCTCATTTTAGGCTTTTTTTTAAGCCTGATCCCTTTTTTCGCAAAAATAAAGGGATTGCATCCCATAATCCAAGAAATTAATTTTGTATGGGGACTGGTTCTAGCTTTATTAGCCGCTGGGCTTATTTGGTGGGGGCACAGGATAAATAGCTTCATGCCTCGCATTGCATGTCTGGCCTCGTTGTCCATAGCATTAATAATCGTAATACATTTGAGTTTAAAACCAGTGCTCAATGAACGCTATAATTTGGATACTTTTTCTAAGCAAATACGCCAATGGCAAGATAGGGGTATTTCATTAGCTTATTTGGGTAAATATCATGGCATGTTCAATTTCATGGGCCGCTTAGAAGCGCGAATTGTGCCTGTTGGCCTTTTGCACCCGGACCTAGAAAATTGGCAGAAAGCCAATCCAAAAGGATATCTGATTGTTCCAGTTGGAAGAAAGCATGAACAGGCTACTCCTATTTACACTCAGCCGTTCAGGGGTCGCCGATTTATGGTAATAACGGTTGCTCAATCTCTTGCGCACCCGGAAATTATCGACAAACCTTGAGACAACCTTGAAAAAAAACTGCCCTCCAAACCTTGACACGAGGACCTAACTACCCCAAATCGTTAGCACTCAATCCATTAGAGTGCTAACGAAAACTATTTTTCTATTATTTATCAATATGTTCACGGAGTATGAACGATGAAATTTACACCACTGCATGACCGCGTACTTGTAAGGCGCGTCGAGCAAGACGAAAAAACTGCCGGCGGGATTATTATTCCCGATACCGCTAAAGAAAAACCCAGCGAAGGCCTAATTGTTTCTGCAGGATCAGGTGCCCGCCGCGAAGACGGCACTATTATGCCACTTGATGTTAAAGCTGGAGATCAAGTGCTGTTTGGCAAATGGTCAGGGACCGAGGTTATGGTTGATGGGGAAGACCTATTAATCATGAAAGAATCAGATCTTCTAGGCATCATCGATGCTCCTAAGAAGAAGAAATAGTTTTAAGCCAGTTATAAGGAGCATTAAAAAATGGCTGCTAAAGAAGTAAAGTTCGGCTCTGATGCGCGCGCGCGCATGCTGGCCGGCGTTGATACACTAGCTAACGCTGTTAAAGTAACATTAGGACCAAAAGGTCGTAATGTTGTTCTCGATAAATCTTTCGGCGCACCACGAATCACCAAAGACGGAGTTACCGTCGCCAAAGAGATTGAGCTGACTGATAAGTTTGAAAACATGGGCGCACAAATGGTTAAGGAAGTCGCTTCTAAAACCAATGACGAAGCCGGCGACGGTACCACAACAGCTACTATTCTGGCCCAATCTATAGTCCGCGAAGGCACGAAAGCTGTTGCAGCAGGCATGAACCCTATGGATCTTAAACGTGGCATTGATTTAGCAGTAACTGCAGTTATCGCTGACGTTAAAAAGCGTTCGAAGCGAGTCTCTACTAGTGCAGAAGTTGCCCAAGTCGGCACCATTTCATCAAATGGCGATGCTGACATAGGTGGTAAAATTGCAGAAGCAATGGAACGTGTTGGTAATGAAGGAGTTATTACAGTTGAAGAATCAAAAGGGATTGAAACAGAGCTAACCGTTGTTGAAGGCATGCAATTCGATCGTGGTTATACTTCACCATATTTTGTTACCAATGCCGAAAAGATGACCTGCGAAATGGAAAACCCATTTATTTTGATCCATGAGTCAAAGCTTTCCAGCCTACAGCCCCTGCTTCCAGTTCTTGAAAGCATTGTTCAGTCCTCTCGTCCGCTTCTAATTATTGCAGAGGACATTGAAGGCGAAGCGCTAGCAACTTTGGTTGTCAACAAACTACGTGGCGGCCTTAAAGTCTGTGCAGTAAAAGCACCTGGCTTCGGCGACCGAAGGAAGGCTATGTTAGAAGACATATCCATCCTGACAAACGGTCAGGTTATAAGCGAAGATCTTGGCATCAAGCTTGAAAACGTTACTCTCGACATGCTCGGCACGGCCAAGAGGGTTCTTATTACCAAGGAAGAAACTACAGTGGTCGAGGGCGCCGGAGCAAAAAAGGCTATTATGTCTCGTTGTAGCCAAATCCGCGCTCAGTCTGAGGAGACTACTTCTGACTACGACCGTGAAAAACTTCAAGAACGTCTGGCCAAGTTGGCTGGCGGTGTTGCGGTTATAAGCGTCGGTGGTGCAACCGAGGTCGAAGTTAAAGAACGCAAGGATCGCGTTGATGACGCCCTCCATGCAACCCGTGCTGCAGTGGAAGAAGGCGTTGTTCCCGGTGGTGGAACGGCCCTACTATTTGCGACAAAGTCTCTAGACAAGATTGCCGTCGAAAATAACGATCAGAGGGTTGGTATTGACATCATCCGTAGGGCTATTGAAGCCCCAGCACGGCAGATTGCTGAAAATGCAGGTGTTGATGGTGCTGTTGTCGCCGGCAAATTGCTGGAAGGTAAAACCAACATAGGTTTTGACGCCCAGAAAGGTATTTACACTGATCTGGTCAAAGCTGGTATTATTGACCCAGCCAAAGTCGTTCGTACTGCCCTGCAAGATGCAGCTTCTGTTGCAGGCCTACTCGTCACGACTGAGGCAATGGTTACCGATGCTCCCACTAAGGACGAACCTGCCATGGGCGGTGGCGGTGCACCCGACATGGGTGGAATGGGCGGAATGGGCGGAATGGGCGGAATGGGCTTCTAAGTCAGTTCTAGACATTTAGCTCAAAATCTAACAAACGGGGTCGCCCTTCACTGTGCGACCCCGTTTTTTTGTGCGAAGGTTATCATAAAAATTATCTTTAAAAAAATGTTTTAGGAAGCCTGCCATGCGAAACCTGCTATTTACTGCCATAGCCAACGCTTATCCGACGGACCGCATGAGCAGAAACAACATCCTTTCAGCAATTTGGCGAATTTTATTTTATACCCTAGCACCATCTCAGCCCTTCGTTATGAGAACCGAACATTATAAAATCATGGCATACCCAAAAAAAGGCACCTTAACGCGTGCAGTCATTCGCCGGGGCTATTGGGAAAGAATGGAAACAAGAGCCTTCATTCAACACCTTCAACCCGACACGCTAGTCATTGATGCCGGTGCCAACTTCGGACATTACACCCTAGTCGCGTCCAAGTTTGTTGGCAACTCTGGAAAAATTATCGCATTTGAGCCCAGTGCCAATACCTTTCAGTTGCTGCAATCCAACATTAAAATGCTGGCCAATCAAAACGTCATTGCGGTTCAGGCAGGCCTGTCAGATAACAATGGTGAGATGAGTTTGTGCATTGATGGTTCCAATCCTGGTGGTCACAGTTATTCAAAGGATAATGTCCGCAAAAAAGGAGGTGACCAGACAACTCGCGTTTATAGCTTGGACGAATACCTGCATAGCAATCACATCACCTCTCCAGTCAGCCTTATTAAAATTGACGTTCAGGGCTTCGAGGTAAAGGTGATTCACGGTGCCATGCGGACAATACTGCATGATCATCCTGTCGTCTTTTGCGAAGTGACACCTGAAGCGGCAAAAAACTCAGGAGATGATGTTCTGGAGCTACTAAATTTCTTTAAAAAAGCAAACTACACCATTCAGTTTATTAATACCGCAAACTGTCAACTTAATAACGTTTCCTACAAACAAGCATCAAACATCCTTCACCAAACAGGACGTGAATATGCCGATCTAATATTCATTCCTCCACAAACTATTCCAAACTAAATTATTCTTTACTTGGACTGCTTGATTTAAAAAGGAGCACCCTCCCTCAAAAGAAACTTATTAAAGCTTAATGGGAATGCCTGATGGAAAATTAAGTTCTGACTAATACCTAATGGCCCTCTAATAATTTAGGCAAGCCAGTCAGGATCTAATACCTTTATCAGGGCAGAGTGATCAAATTCCTCACCATTTATTGCAACCAAATTATCAAAGAGCTCTCGATTTAATTTAATTGCAGGCATATCTATACCCAGGTCAACAGCAAGTTCAAGAGCCTGCACCAAGTCCTTCAGCTGTGTCTTGGCTTTGGCACCAGGCTTAAAATTACCATTGATAATGCGCTGCCCGTGCACTTCAAGAACTTTAGAGTCTGCACCCCCCCGTCAAGGCCTTGCACACCTTGGCTCGATCAGCTCCTGCATAGGAGGCCAACATCAGGGCTTCTGCCACTGCGCAAATGTTTAGCCCGACGATCACCTGATTGGCCGCCTTGGCGATTTGTCCAGTACCGTCTGAGCCGGCATGGGTGAGACGTGCGCCTAAAACTTTCAACATAGGACGGGCACGTTCTAAAGCTTTTTTCCCCACCAGCCATAATTGTTAAACTACCTTCTTTCGCACCATGGGTGCCGCCAGAAACAGGCGCATCAGCATAGGCCCCACCCAAAGCCTCTACTTGAGCGGCAAAGGCACGTGTTTTCATCACTGCCGTGGTTCCCATGTCGATGACAAGGCTATCAGGCCTTATACCTCTAAAAACGCCCTCATCACCGTGTAGAAACTGCTTCCACTGCGCTGGTGTTGGCCACCATAATGATAACAATTTCTGTCTTTTGGACAACTTCACGAGGACTTTCAACTGTTTTGGCCCCAGCCTCAGCTATTGCTTCAAGATGACAGGAGGATCGTGTCGTGGCGACAACTTTCATTCCAGCCTTAATCAAATTCAAACACATAGGGAAACCCATCTGGCCAAGGTCGATAAAACCGATGGATTTCTTTTTTAATAATAACATTAGTCTAGTTCTCCCAAAATTAATCCACCTTCAACAACCAATCATGCCGTAGAAATGGCATACTTTTTTTTAGCTTGTTAAAAAAACCCGGGTAATAAAAATCGCTTTCATTACTTTGTGGAGTTGCCATGCAATCCGTCATCAATATTGTTTTGCCCGTCTTTGCTATTATTCTATCAGGCTATCTTGCTGGTAGTTTAAAATTACTGGGTGAAGGAAGCGGGGAGGTGCTGCAACGCTTTGTCTTCTACATAGCCATGCCAGTCTTGCTTTTCTATGCTATAGCCCGGGTTGAAGTTGCAGAAATCTTGAACTGGCCTTACCTAAGCGCCTATTTAGGGGGGCAAACAATAACTTTTATTCTGGCCTTGTTTGTAGCTAAGTTTTTATTAAAAAAGCAACTTGCAGAATCCGCACTAAGCAGTATGGCTGGGATATACGGGAATACAGGCTACATGGGCATTCCCCTAGTTATGGCGGCATTTGGCTCTGACTGGTTGGTTCCCGTGATCATAGCTACAGTTGTTAATGCCGTTATCGTCTTGGGTGTCGTTGCCGCCATTATCGAGACTAAACTTAGCGTTAGTGATGATATTTCAGGTGTCCTTAAAGACGTTGTCAAAACGTTTGCACGAAACCCTCTTCTGATTGGTCCGATACTGGGCTTTTGTTGGTCCCTGACTGGCCTTGACCTAGCAGCCCCGATCAGGACATTTTGTTCAATCCTAGGCGCAGCGGCAGGACCTTGTGCCCTGTTTTCTGTCGGAATATTTTTAGTTGGCAAGTCCCTACATCGAAATTCTTTGGAGGTCAGCTGGTTTGTTTCATTAAAGCTATTCATTCATCCCGCAATAACCTGGGTACTTGCTTTTCATGTTTTCGAAGTAGAAGTCATGTGGGCAACTATTTGCGTTGCCATGGCGGCCTTACCGACAGGAGCTAATATATTCATATTAGCAAGGCACTACGAACTGTACTTAGATAGAACATCCGCTATCATTCTCATTTCAACTATCGCCTCACTAGTGACCTTATCAATCTTATTTTCACATTGGTCTGATCGTTTATTTTTTTAATCTTTGGCAAGAAAACCACGAATTTCCATAACTACTTCTTTCAAGCCAAGCCGAGACACTTGAACCTCCTGCGGAAAGGCGCTTAGAAGCCTTGAAGGCATTGCTCTGTCTAACATGACGAAAACGCCCTTGTCTGTTCTTTTTCGAATCAAGCGACCGTAGGCCTGTTTCAACTTTAAGCGGGTCAGGGTTTCATCATAGGCACGCCCTCCAAAATCCTTGCGACGGGCCCGATGCAAAATATCAGGGCGTGGCCACGGCACCCTGTCAAAAACTATAAGTCGTAAGGAGCGTCCGGACACATCAATCCCATCCCTCACTGCGTCTGTACCAAGCAGGCAAGTGTTTTCTTCAGCCCTGAAAATATCAATTAGGGTTCCAGTATCCAATGTGTCTACGTGCTGAGCCATGACTTGTATGCCAGCCTCATCTAAGGTGGCAGCGATCCGTTCATGAACTGCACGAAGGCGCGTAATTGCAGTGAACAATCCAAGCCCACCACCGCCAGATGCTAAAAATAGTTCCCGGTAAGCAGCAGCAACGTGAGCCAGGTTCGATTTATCCACGTCACCAACAATAAGCACCCGGGTGTTTCCTTCATAATCGAAAGGAGAATTAACCGCTGTTAGAATCGCAGGCTTTGAAAGATGTACTACACCGGTACGAACTTGGGCGCCAACCCAACCACTAGTTTCTTCGGATCTATCATCTCTAAGTGTAGCCGATGTTATTAGCGCACCATGAGCGGGGCCAAGCACGGTTTCGGCAAAAGGTATAGTTGGGTCGATATAGCGACGATGCATACCCACATCGATTTCACGCCCGTCCTTTCGCTCGACAGAAAACCAGTCAACTACCCCTTTAGGAATTTCAGTGTTCAAGGCCTTAAGCATTGATGTCCAAGCATTGAGCTGATCAACGCCACGTCGCTGTATGCCCCGCATAATAGCGTCAATACGATTGCGGGTTGCAGTGTCTAAGGTATCAGATTCTACATCAAGGAGGCGCGTAAGAGACTGTATCAGAGATTGTAAGGGTCGACCCAAACAAACCAGGTCCATCTGCAGGGCGCCAGCCGCGTCAAACAATCCTGCAACTAAAGTTTCCGTTCCTGCTTCAAGGCTATAACTAGCTCCATTGCTAGATTCCCGAGCATACACTTGCTGACGCACGAGGTTGAGAAATATTTCTGTTGTACCGATCGGTGCGCCTCCACCAAGACGCTGACGCCAGCTAGGTCCGGGCAGCGCCCGGGCGGCGCGAAGAGCCTCATCAAGTGCTGCAGTAGCAGCGTCATCGCCATTAATGAGACCTTCCATGCGGGTCCGTAATCCTCGTGAACGGGAATTACGTCCCGACTCAGCCCCGACCAGCCAACGCCGTAAATCTTCACCTTCGTATCCTGTTAAATCAGCAGAAAAAGCACTGTCAGCAGCAGCCAAAATATGATGGCCTTCATCAAACACATAACGGTTTGGAAGTTGACCCCCATCACCCGCACCCATTGCCGCCTGAACCATAACCAATGCATGGTTTGCAACAACAATTCGTGCTCTCCGAGCGCGCCGGATAGTGCGCTCAATGAAACAACGGTTGTAGTGCTGGCAGGCTGAATAGGTGCACTCACCCCTTTTATCTCTTAAATCTAGGGTTACACCCCAACCCACAAGATCGGCCAACCAAGCCGGAAAATCACCACCAATCATATCACCATCGCGCGATACCAGCGCCCAGCGTGCCATAAGCCCCAAACCTATTGCCTCCGATCCGCTGCTCGAACGCAGCCGACCAACAGCTTCGGCAAAATTAAGTACACAAAAATAATTTTCTCGACCCTTGCGAATCACAACCTTCTTATTTTTTTCAACAGGATCGGGATAAAGACGGTCCAATTCAGCGTCAAGTTGACGCTGCAAGTTGCGCGTAAAGGTTGATATCCAAACGACACCCTCGTTTTTTTCAGCCCAGATGCTAGC
>Ga0055584_100007237_pt1 | contig 10890 bp, 5 predicted proteins | sample OSDHelmetaG_FD_58716 | JGI IMG/M metagenome (GOLD analysis project Ga0055584, IMG submission 58716) | Pelagic marine sediment microbial communities from the LTER site Helgoland, North Sea, for post-phytoplankton bloom and carbon turnover... | ecosystem: Environmental > Aquatic > Marine >...
ATACGCGGATTACGAGCAGCTCTATACTCTCCCATAAAGCTAATTTTTGGACAATAAGCCAATGGCGTCTCCTCTTTTAATGTTGAGGTCAGTATATTTTCATCTGCCCAATTTCCTAATCCGTTAAAACCATTATCTCCTAAAAGTTGGTAAATTTCATCGGGAGTAAAATTGTTTAGGTTAACTGAGTTAAGCGCCTTATGCACATAATAATAACCTTCGGGATCAATGGCCCACCACCTGCCATCAATTTTTTCTACACGAAAAAAGCCAGTAGCTTCAACCTTATGGGCTTTCCATCCCCCATATTTACTAAATTCCATATTGGTTGCGTTTTCGGTATAGCCTTCTAAGTCATCAAGAGTTTGGCTATTCATTTTAATCCAAGCTCCACCTGAAAGCACCTCGGCTTGCGAGTTAACTTTTGTTGCAAATATGCAAACCAAAAGCACAAATACTGATTTTAAAATTTTTAAAAAAGAGTTGTTTTTTTTCATCGTTTAATGTCTTATTTAGTGGTTTATGTTAGTTTTTGTATTAGCTTTTATTGAGGTAATATTTCTGTAAAGTATAGAACGCCTTTTTCTTTTGGCCTTCACTAGATATTAGGCCTTTACGATTGTAGCCATCTTGAAAGTGAGGCAACGTTCTTCGTGGTGATTGAAAATCAATAAGAATCCAAGGACTTATTCCTTTTAATTGGTTAATGCGCTTACACATTTCGAGTGTTTTTTCATAATACCACTCTTGGTACTCTTCGCTCCATCGAGTTAATTTATCTGCATGAAAACCACCCAAGGCACCTGCACCAAATTCACTGAATAAAAAGGGTTTGTTAAATTTAATATCCCAACTAATCTCATCTAAAAAGTCTGGAGAGCCACCATACCAACCCGTATATTGGTTAACCGAAATAACATCAACATATTTACCAAAGGGATCGTCTACTACACGTACATTTTTTGTAGACCCATCGCCATGTACCAAAAGAGCAGCACTTATAAGCCTTACATTATCTTTTTTGCGAGTAAAATCGATTAATGTTTTTAGAAAGTGGTTCCTACTATCTGAGATATGGGTTTCATTAGCGATAGACCATATTATGGTAGCTGCTCTATTTTTATCGCGAGTAATCATATCATTCAACATGTTCTTAGAGAGCTGAATGGTTTTAGGGTTTTCCCAATCGATATCCCAATAAACCGGTATTTCTTCCCACAGGAGCAACCCCATTTTATCTGCAAGACGAACAATATGTTCTGAATGTGGGTAATGCGAAAGACGCACATAATTACAGCCTAATTCTTTTGCCCAGTTTAACATCATATGCGCCTCTTCTGCAGAATGAGCCCTGCCGTGGGTAAACGGACTTTCTTCATGCAAACTAATACCTTTTAGAAAAACCGGACTCCCGTTTAATAAAATATCCTGTCCTTTTACTTCAATGGTTCTAAATCCTATTTTATCGACTAAAGGCGTTCCTTTTAAACCTAAAACCACCTCATAAAGTTTTGGGTTTTCTGGACTCCAAAACTCTGGCACCTCAACCTTAAACACTGCTTCGGCGTATCCGTTAATGGCTTTAACCGTTTTGTTCAAATCTAATCCTGGAATATTAACCTCTACCTTATTGTTTTTATCGGAACCATTTAACCATACCTTAAATTCCAATTCATTTTTCGAACCCTGTTTTAGTTGCAAATAATAATCTTGAATAAAAGTTTCGTTTTCTTCAACAATCATTACATCTCTGGTTATCCCGCCAAAATTTTTCCAATCACTTATAACTGTTGGAATTTGCTCTTTTTTTCGAGTATTATCAACAGAAACCACAAGCGAATTAGTAGATTTTAGTACATCTGTTATTTCAAAATTAAACGGATTAAAACCTCCTTCATGATTGCCTAACTTCTCACCGTTTAAATACACATTTGATTTATAATTAGCGGCTCCGAAGTATAGAAAATAACGTTTGCCTTCTTGCTTTTTAAAAGAAAAACTTTTTTGGTACCATACTTTACCCTCATAGTAAAGCAACTCATCTATTTGAGAATTCCAATCGCCAGGAACATTTATTTTAGAAGCAGTCTTAAAATTATATTCCAGCAATGCCGTTTTGTTTTTGGCTTGTCTATCTTGCCAAAATTTACGTTTCTCGCCTATTTCTGCTTGATCTATAATATATTTCCACTTACCATTAAGAGAAACCGTATTGCGATTATAAACATTGGTTATTTGAGGTGATTGTATTGCAAATGTACTTATTGGCAATACAGGTAACATAAAAACCAACAGGGCAATTAATTTTAACATATGCTCTTTTTTAAGTTTTACTTACTCGTTGTGGTAGCGTTTTTAACATCTCCAAAAATGCTCATTTGAGGATGAACCACAACAGCTCTAAATTCGTATTTAGTACCTGATTTTAAGTTTTGTAACTCGATGGAGAACTCTTTTTCGTTTGAAATTTCAATGAATTTAGATTTCTCCCATGTTTTACTGTAAATGTTTTCTACAAAACCGGCATACGGACGGTATTGAAAACCTACTTTTACTTTATCGGTATTTCCTTTTTTAAGAAGTTTGCCTTTTAGCTTAATACCTTTTTTTAAGACTTCGGCCTTTTGTGTTTCTATAATTGGTGGGTCTAGCGAAGGAATAACATTTTCTATTTTAACAGTAATGGGATTAGGCCATTTTGCATTGTTGTATATACGTTGAGCTCTTACCACAGAAATTTCTAAACCTTTACTACTTTGTTTAAAACGAGATTTAGCATCAGCTTTAGTATTGTACTCTACAACTTTATCATTTTGTCCAAGAACACTTATTTTGGTATTAGGAGTAGCTTTTACGGAACCTAGCACGAATTCTTTTCTTTTACCTCGCCCCCAATTGTTAATTCCTGTAATAATTGCATAAACCGTTTTACGATCTTTAGACGCTGTAAACCATATGTTTTCTTCTTGAGGAATTATCCACGGGCGCGTTGCTTGAATAGCTTCTCTATTTACAAATTCCCAAGCAGCTAATTCTGTTAAATTTCTTGATTCTGGATTGGGTATTTCCCCAAAAGGATCTAGACCAATATTTAACAACAAATTCCCCCCTTTAGCACGGGTTTCTACCAACATTTCAATTACTTTCTCTGTAGATTTAAGGTTATCGTTAGTAGGTTTATACTGCCATTGTGTACCCATTGTAATACACGATTCCCATAAATTGTCGTCTACAACACCTAAAAGTTTTTGTTCTGGAGTGTTTACAGCTCCTCTAGTAATAACCAAATCGGGTTGTAAATTCCAAGCTTCGTCCTTACAAGCTTCTTTAGGGCTACCGTCTATAAATAAAACGTCTATTTTGCCATAATTAGAAAAAAGCTCGTGCGTTTGTTGCCTTATAAAATCATTATATTTTGATTTTAAATCATCACTTAGGTTTAAACCTCGTCTACGAACCAAAACATCGTTATCTATTAAAAATTTAAAATCTTCTGGAGAGTAATAAAAGCCAACTGCCAACCCTGCTTTACGCACACCTTCTACATATTCTTTTAGTAAATCTTTTTTATAAGGCGTATTTGTAATGTTAAAATCGGTTGTTTTAGTATCCCACATGCAAAAGCCAGAATGGTGTTTTGTTGTAAAGACCACGTATTTCATACCGGCCAATTTAGCTTGTTTGGCTATTTTGTAAGGATCAAAATCTATTGGATCGAATGTTTTTGGCAGATCGTTAATAAACCTATTGGTATAATCGTTTGAAGCTCCAACCAACGAATGGCTAATAACAACACCTAATTGGCTATCTAAACTCCAATGGATAAACATTCCAAAACCAAGATCTCTCAACCATTCTTCTCGTTCTGGTTTGTTACGGTTATAACTTGCTTGTGCATCACTTTCTATTTGTGCATTAGAAGAAATAGTAATGGCAAAGAATAAAATAAATAGTTTTCTCATTATCAAATTTGTTTGTTATGTGGTTTTATGTTAAAAATGAATTAGGACGACTTTAAAAAGCTCGTTTTTTAAGCATGAATATTTTATCACACTCCCTTTTATGTAACAGGCTCAGTAGTAAAAACACATGGTACTACCAATAGCCTTTTGGTAAAATAAAAGCATGAGGTATGCTATTAAATCAGGGCTTCGGTACCGAAGCCTTGATTTAACTACTTTTTTTTATTTAGATATAATGTTTATTGCCTTTTATAGCCCTCGTTTTGAGGAAAGGTTTCTCCCATAGATAGTAGGTCATCATATGGTATTGGCCAATTCACCATATAATCTTGGATATAGATTCGGCTTTCTGTATATTCTGGTCTCAAATAAACACTAGTACCTTCAGCATCAGTAAATACTTCTTGTCCATTGTGCAGCCTTACGCGTTCAACCAACTTGCCCCGTCTTTTTAAAAGCTCCCACCGATAACCTTCCATACCAAGTTCTAGGGCATATTCTTTAAGAATGTCTTCTTCTGTTACACTACCTAAAGTCGCAGTTGTACCATTTATTCTGTTTTCGCGAAGTTCATTTACATAAGCAGTAGCTTTAGCTACATTTCCTTTACCAAAATGTGCTTCGGCAGCAACAAGCAACACCCATGGGTATCTAAAAATATAAACGTTATTATACAAGCTAGAATTACTTAAAGGTGCTCTAGCCTCTATATCAAAATACTTCTTAGATGCTGGAAAAAGATTACGTATAGCATCTGTTGCTCTAGTTTTCCCGAGGCTGGTTAATGTAACTACATCGCCGTAATTATATATTTTGTACGTATAATCAAAATCAGGATCATTATACTTGTATACTGTTCTCCAATAGGCATCGTATCTTTTGTCGTTTTCTTTATCGTACAATCCTAATAAATAATCGTTGGTTCCCATGCGTGCCCAACCGTAGTTACTATTATCTAATACATCGCTTAAAATACCTTGTTCCTTACCTTGACTGATTGTTGGATTAATTTGCAACCCAATTCGATGGTAATTCCCACCACCGATGGCAAAAGCGTCAAATTGTATCACGAACATAGACTCACTAGTATCGTTATTGGTGCCATTAAACACATTGTAAACGTCGTTTTCTAATGAAAAAGGGCCATCGGTATATACTTTTTCTGAATGGGTAATTGCCGCATCCCAGTCTTCTTGCCATAAAGCCACATCTGCTCTCAACATATGGGCTACACCTAAATTAAGCCTCCCTGGAATGTAGGTCCAATCTTCATCATAATAATCAATAGCTGTTTCTAGATCTGAAATAACTTGTGCCCACACCAAATTTGGATCTGAAGGCTCATAAACACGGTTGTTTATGTTATCAATAGTTGTTGGTTCTATGTTTAACCAAACGTTTTCCCATCTACGAACTAGCCACAAATAAGCATAGCCTCTATAGAGGTAAGCCTCTCTCAATAACTCTCTTCTTAGTTCATCGTCTGAAATAGATTGCTCTCCATATGTTATAATAGAATTTGTACGCTCTATTATTTGGTACCAAAATCTCCAATACTTTTTAATGGCACTATCCTTCGACATAAATTCGTTGGCATACTCTCTATATCTGGCAGAATCGTCGTTACCGTTTATGGTAACTGTAATATCTGTTCCTCCATCACAATGAACAGAAGCAAACTCTTGAGAACTGTTTCCGCTTACTAGATCTCTATGCAAATCGTACAGTCCTGTTATAGCGGCATGTATTCCTTCGGGTGTTGTATATAAAAACTCTGTTGTCACCTCTGTAGGATGCTCTTCTTTTAGTAAATTATCGCTACAACCTACCAAGGTTAAAAACAATAATCCTATTAGGTAAACAATATTTATTTTTGATTTCATGTTCTAAAGTTTAAAAATTAAAAATTGACATTCATTCCTACAGTGAAATTCTTTGTCTCTGGATAGCTACTGGCCGTTCCCTCTGGGCTATAACCAATCCAATCCGTTTTTGTCCATGGATTATCTAAAGCAACATAAAGCCTTACTTTTGTTTCTTTCATTACAGATTCTGGAAGATTGTATGCCATTGTAATATTTCTTATTCTAATGTAAGAAGCATCTCGAATTGCAAAAGTTCCTCTGTATTCTGAAGCCACGCTGTAATTGGGTCTGTACCCATTGTTAATAGGGTTTTCTGGTGTCCAATAATCAATCTTCACACCGTTGGAAAACAAGCCTAAACTTCCACCATAGTTTTGATTTCCTAAAAACTGGTTGTATTTTTCTACGCCTTGAACCGTGTATACATCCATTGAAAATTCAAAATTTTTATATTTTAACCTTGTGTTGATTGATCCCATCCAATCGGGGTCATCGGTAATAAAACGTCGGTCTCCATCTTCTGTTATAAGACCATCTCCATTTAAATCCTTAACTCTTATATCTCCTGGTCTTGTAGTTGCTGGCAATAAAGGGTCATCGTACTGTGTAAAATCATCATCAATTTGCCAAATACCATCAAATACATACTGTCGACTCGAATTAATAGATTGACCTATGTACCAGTTATTGGCCTCATCGTCTATAAACTCTCCTGTGGTATCGTCTTGTAAAACACCTTTTGTTAAAGTATTTTTGTTTTTAGAGAAAATTGCCGTTAACGACCACGATAAATCTGGTGTAGATACCATATAGCCTGTTAAAGCGAGTTCTATACCTTTGTTATTAACTTCGCCTAAATTATCGGGCATTTTTGTGTAACCAGAAAGAGAAGGTAAATTTCTATCTACCAAAAGATCTGTAGTTACTTTGTCGTAATATTCAAATGTTCCAAATAATCGGTTTTTAAATAAAGAAAAATCAAAAGAAGCATTTAAGGTAGTAGTCGTTTCCCATTTTAAATTAGGGTTTGCAAATGTGCTTCCTGGCAAATATCCTACAACAGGAGTTGAACCACTTACGTAAAAAGAATTATCGGCAGTGGCAAGACTTCCGTACGAGGAGATAGCTTGGTTACCAATTTGCCCATAACTTAAACGTATTTTTGCCTGATTGATCCAAGATAATTGATTCATGAAGTTTTCGTTGTTAATATTCCAACCTACCGAAGCAGACGGAAATACTCCCCATTTATTATTGGCTCCAAATACAGACGAACCATCGCGTCTTACAGTAAAATTGAATAAGTATTTATCATTTACTACATAATTAACGCGCCCCATGTAAGATAATAAGGTTCTTAAAGACGCTATTCTTTGAACCTCTGTCTCTACCGACGACCCTAAACTGTTAATACCAAAAAAATCATTACCAAGTTGATTGCCTATAGCAGATGTACGGTGATAATTATTTTCTTGCCAACCTTGCATTAAGGTTACATTAAGCTTATGGTTACCAAAAAACGTATTATTGTAATTAATAATGTTTTCTACCAAATAATTAATTGTAGAGGTATTATCAACTCTGGCATACCCTATACCTTCAGCATCGGGATCTTTAAAAGAATTAAATTCGTTTTTTTCAGTAAATCTCATGTCTGCATTAACATTTAATTTATATGAAAATCCTTTTAGAAACTGAGGTGTAACTTCAATATACCCACTAAACAACCCGCGGTAAGCATTATTGAATTCTTCATTGGATTCGTTGTACAAAAGCGGATTGATTAACTTGGTATCGCCTAAAGGATACCTTACCAATTCGCCTTGTTCATCAACTATTTTTGCTAGAGGTGTATATGTAATAAAATCTACATAATCGGCAGATTCGCTCTGTTGTTTTGATTTTGTAAGATAAGCCGAGAAGCCCGATTTAAAAGTATCGGATATGTTTTTATCTATAGAAAGGTTAGCTGTAAACCTTTCGTAACCAGAGTCTGGCCTCATACCTTCTTGATCAAAATACCCTAATGATGCTTTATACTGGGTTTTCTCATCGCCTCCATATAAAGAAATATCATGTTTAATTAAAGGCACATGCTTTTTAAAGGCGTATTGATACCAATTGGAATAATTTTTGTTTTCTATAAGTTCTAGTTCAAAATCAGAAAATATATTTTCATCGGGTTGGTACTCTCCTACCCAATTATTAGCTGCATTAGCATTATCGGCTCGCGCACCTTCTCTTCTAACGGCAAGATATTCATCTCCATCAAACACTCTAAAATTAGGGTTCATATTCTGAAAACTCACATAGCCGCTGTATGATACGTTTACTTTACCGTTGGTATTTTTGCCGCGTTTTGTAGTTATTAGAATAACTCCATTTGAAGCTCTTGAACCGTAAATACCTTGAGCAGATGCATCTTTAAGAACAGAGATACTCTCTACATCGCTAATATTTAAGTCTTGTATATTATCTACAGGAATACCATCAATTACATATAATGGTGCATTACCTCCTTTTAACGAACTTTCACCTCTTAAAACAAGATTAGAAGTAGCTCCTGGCCTAACATTCCCAGAAGTAACATAAAGTCCGGGCACAGCTCCTTTAAGCATTCCATCTAGATCAGCCGTAGGCTGCCCCACCAAATTTTCTACTTTAACCGTAGAAACAGAGCCTGTAATTTCGCTTTTTTTAATAGAACCGTATCCAACAACAATTACCTCTTCTAAAGCACTGGTCTGTTCTGCCAATGTTAAATCGATGGTAAAAGTGTCTCCTACGGTTATTTTTTGGGATTTATACCCTATAAAAGTAAATAACAGCACATCTCCTTTTTTGGCATTAATCCTATACGCCCCATCAAAATCTGTTTGCGTTCCTATAGAGGTGCCTTGTATTATGATGTTTACACCTGGTATAGGAACTCCGTTTTCATCTTTAATTATTCCAGATATCGGTGTTTTTTGCTGTGTAATATTAGCTGCTTTAGCGTAGGGGTTTTCTTTGAAAATAATTGTTTTATTTTCTGTTAACTCAAAAATAAAGGGCTTATCCAATAAAGCTTGATTTAACAGGTCTGACGCTTTAATTTCTCCTTTTTTTAATTGAATCTTTGGTGAGTTTTTAAATAACCCTTTGTTATAGATAAAGTTAAAATTAGTTTGCTTTTTAATAATTTTAAATACGTAATCGACCGTAACTAATTGGTCTTTTTTGATAAGTATTTTTTCCTGAGAAAAAGAGTTTTCTGTGTTTAAACAAAAGACAGTGGTACACATTAAAAAAACAATGATTCTCATAGCAATGAGTAAATACCGTTTTCGAGAACGAAATCGGACGTTAGATAATTTAATTTTCATAAATTTGCGTGGTGTTAGTTATACATTCAGTTTAATTGATACTCTTATTAAGGTGAGCGAAGTTGACACCGCGAAATGTTTATACTTCGTTCCCTTTTTTTTATTTTAATATGATTTCCTTACCAGATATTTCAAAGTCTTTAATAAAACCTAAGTTTTTTATTCCTAGAAGAATCTCTTCTATCTCTTGGTTTTTTCTTAATATACCTACAAATTCTTGATCTTTAATTGATTGGTTATTAAATTTTATCTCTACATCGTACCAGCGGGATAAAACGGTCATCACTTCCTTAAGTGATTTTTCTTCAAAACTAAATACGCCATCTTTCCATGATATTTCATTATAAACATCAACTTCTTTAATTAAAAATGAATTATTTGTTTTGTTTAGAAATAACTGTTGGCCTGGTATTAAGTGTTGTTTTTCATCTTGAAAGGATATAGCAACTTTTCCTTCTGCCAGTGTGGTATAGATATTCGATTCGTCTTTATAGGCTTTAATATTAAACTCTGTTCCTAAAACCTCTACTTCTTGTTCGTTATTGAAAACCACAAATTTAGCGCCTTTATGATTATGGCTAGAAGACACATCAAAATAAGCTTCACCATAAATCAGTTCTACCTTACGGGAATCGCCTTCTATAAAAATTGTGGGATATTTAATTTGGGTTTCAGAATTTAACCATACTTCTGTTCCATCAGACAAAACAACATGGAACTGCCCTCCTCTAGGTATTGTTAAAGTGTTATAAACTATTTCTTTAGAATTGTTAGCGTTGGGTTTATAAACTATTTCAGAACCATTACTCATGGCATTTTGAGTGTTATAGCTTTTGCCTTTTTCTAATGCTACTTGGGTGCCATCTTCTAAAATTAAAGTTGCTCTATCTGTGCCTATCTCTATTTTACTCTTTACAATTGCTGTTGGATGTGGGCCATCAATTTTATTATTTAAAATGGTATTCTTTACAAAATAGCTTGTTGCTAAAAGACCTATAACGATGGCTGCCGCATAACGCCAAATATGACGTTTTGTTTTCGTGTTTTGTTTTTTAACAATCTCTAGAATGTTATTATGGATGCGGTTGGCATCTTCTGTAGACATCTCTGGTTTTTCTTCCAGAAGTTCCAATACCTCCTCAACAGATGGCATTTGGCTAGATTCTTTTATGCCTTGGATATAGGCAATAACCTCCTCTGCTTCTACTTTGCTGCATTGATTAAGAACAAATTTCTTTAATAAATCCTGTAAATTATTTGACTGCATAAAAACACTTTCTTGTGTATATTATACAGATGAGTTTAATGTAAGTACTACTCTATGTTTATTTTTTTTTAATAATCTCTATTTATAGCCATCGTGATGACAAAAGAGTGATTAATAGCGTAACATCTCCATGGGCATGTAAATACTCTCTAATAGTTGTTAAAGCTTTGCTCATTTGCCCTTTAACCGTGCTCACTGAAATATTCAACTCTTTACTAATTTCTTCGTAGCTCATATTTTCGTTACGAGACATTTGGAAAATAATTTTGCGCTTAGGCGGTAGTAGTTCTATGGCCCTGCTTTTTATAACTTCGTAGTCGTTTTCTGTTATTTTATCTTCTATAGGGCTGTATGACTTTTGACTTTTATAGAGCACTTCTTCCTTAAGTTTTCTATTATTAGCCACTTTGCTTATAAGATTGAATGTAAGG
>Ga0055584_100007238_pt1 | contig 10889 bp, 10 predicted proteins | sample OSDHelmetaG_FD_58716 | JGI IMG/M metagenome (GOLD analysis project Ga0055584, IMG submission 58716) | Pelagic marine sediment microbial communities from the LTER site Helgoland, North Sea, for post-phytoplankton bloom and carbon turnover... | ecosystem: Environmental > Aquatic > Marine >...
TAATGCAAGTATAGCAGGTCAATCTGCTTATATACAGTATATTATTATTTTCTTCATGTTGGTGGCTGGAACTAATTTTTCACTTCATTATCATTGGCTCAGAGGTGATTTCAAAAGTGTAGTGAAAAGTAAGGAATTTCAATTTTATGTTGCTATGGTTTTTATATCAACAATTGTGATATTCACTGATGTATATACTATGTACGAAGGTGCAGTAGAACCAGCCGCTAGAGACGTATTATTCCAAGTTGTAGCAATTGTGACTACTACTGGTTTTGCAACTGCTGATTTTGAGCAATGGTCAACAGCTTCTCAGATATTGATTCTAGCGTTAATGTTTAGTGGTGGTATGGCAGGCTCTACATCAGGTGGTATGAAAGTAATAAGAATAATGTTATTGTTGAAGTTTGCTTACAACCAATTCGTTAAAGTACTTCATCCAAGAGCAATTGTCCCGATAAAAACAGGTGATACTCGTATAGAAGACAAAGTAATCCATGATGTGCTCGGATACTTCGTACTTTACATATTCATATTAGGTGCATCTACTTATTTACTAATAATATTTGGACTGGATTTCGAGACAGCCATCGGCTCTGCAGTAACAGCCGTGAACAATATAGGACCAGGACTAAATCTGACAGGGCCTACTGATAATTTTGGTTTTCTTCCAGATGTATCCAAATGGTTACTTTCATTTTTAATGTTAGTTGGTAGATTAGAAGTATTGACGGTGATAATACTACTTGCACCATCTTATTGGAAGAAGTAAATAACACTAAAGGACTTTACTAGTATTAACAGTTTTTACATGCAAATGATATCTTCTAATTTCTAAAATAAATAGTTAGTTTATTTATCTTTAAAAATAATAGAATGACAGGAATAAAAAAAACAACTCAATGAAAAAGAAAATTGACCTCGCAAAGAGCGAATTTCCAATAGCTAGAACCTATCAAGAATTTACTTCCAATGCCTCAGCCAGTGGTATTGTGTTAATAATATGTACACTTATTGCTATGATATGGGCTAACTCACCTTGGTGGGAAACTTACTTTGAGCTGTGGGAGACTCATTTTAGAATAGGTATTGGCGACTTTATGTTAGATAAATCATTACACCATTGGATTAATGATTTACTAATGGTTGTATTCTTTTTCTTAGTTGGATTAGAGATAAAAAGAGAAGTTCTAATAGGTGAATTGTCTAGTCTGAATAAGGCCATGCTTCCGATTATGGGTGCAATAGGCGGTATTATAGTACCTGCTGTAATCTATACTCTTTTCAACTTAGGTACTGAGAATCTTCACGGTTGGGCTATACCAATGGCCACTGATATAGCGTTTGCATTAGGGATTTTATATCTATTAGGGGACAAGGTCCCAAGTTCACTAAAAGTGTTTTTGGCAGCATTGGCTATCGTAGATGATATAGCTGCAGTTGTTATCATAGCTGTATTCTATACATCCTCTATTAGTCTTTACTATTTGCTACTTAGTTTTCTTTTCATTTTCATTATGATAGTTGGGAACAGACTAAAAGTTATAAGCCCTCTGTTTTATTTGGCTGTTGGTGGGTTAGTTTGGTTTACTATGCTTAAATCAGGTGTGCACGCTACTATTGCAGGAGTACTCACTGCTTTTACTATTCCTTCTTATGCTTTGATCGACAAGTCAAAATTTGTTGATAATACTGAAAGTTTGTGGCGTAGGTTTCGCTCTAAATTATTCCAGAATAAGACTGATTTCCTAACTCCATACGAGTCTGATGCTCTATATAACATGGATTTACTTTCCGACAAAGTACAACCATTGTTATTGAGATTAGAGCGTGGAATAGATGAGTATGTTGCATTTATAATAATGCCTCTATTTGCACTTTCAAATGCAGGTATTCACTTTGGTAATTTCTCACTTGATGTATTATTCAATGAAGTTACATTAGGTGTATTCTTCGGGTTATTTGTTGGTAAGCAAATAGGAGTTGCAGCATTTGTTTACTTAGCTGATAAGTTAAATATTGCAAACATACAGAAAGACATTCCATTCTCTCAATACTATTATATTGCTATTTTGTGTGGTATCGGATTCACTATGTCACTATTTATTTCAGCATTGTCATTCGGAGCTAACGCACCTCAAGAGATATATTCTAAGACAGGTATCCTATTAGCATCAATATTTGCTGGTACATTAGGGTATATATTATTAAGAAGATCTCTAAACAAACAAGAAAAAGCAAAATCAGAATTGAGTTAGACCATTCTCTTTGGAGATAGTAATCTATCCAAATCTTTTTTAGACATTAGCTCTTTGTCTAATGTAAGTTGATATACACTAGCTCCTGTAGCCATAGCTTCTTTAGCAAGTCCAGAGCATACCTCATAACCAAGTGTTGGTACTAGTGCTGTGACTAATCCTATGCTATTCTGAACCATCTCACGTAGATGATCTTCATTAGCAGTTATACCATCTACGCAACGAGTTGCTAAAGTGGTGATACCATTTTTCAGATGTTGTAAACTTTCGAACAGACTTCTTGCGATTACCGGTTCCATTACATTTAACTGCAGTTGTCCTGCTTCGGCAGCCATAGTAATAGTTAAATCATTACCAATAACATTGTAAGCGATTTGATTTACAACTTCAGGGATTACTGGATTTACTTTGCCAGGCATAATAGATGAACCAGGCTGCATTTTCGGTAAGTTTATTTCCCAAAGTCCTGCTCTAGGGCCTGAGCTTAGTAAACGTAAATCATTACATATTTTTGATAGCTTTACCGCTAGCCTTTTCAAAGCAGATGAGTACATTACGAATGAACCAGTATCTTGGGTAGCTTCAACTAAATCTTTTGCCGACTTAACTGGGTAGCCGCAGGTTTCCTTAAGGTATTTTACTGCTAGTTTTCCGTATTTAGGGTTAGCGTTCAAACCTGTGCCTATAGCAGTCCCTCCGAGATTTATCTCGTTGAATAATTTAGCATTTTCTTTTAATCTATCTATCTCTTCGCGTAAAGTATTAGAAAATGTAGCGAACTCTTGTCCCAAAGTCATAGGAACAGCATCTTGTAGCTGAGTACGACCTACCTTAAGAATATGAGCAAATTCCTTTGCTTTCTTATCAAATGATTCAATCAATTGTTGTAGTGCTTGTACCAGCTTATCATTAAAATAAAGCAAAGTTATTTTCAAGGCGGTAGGATAAACATCATTTGTAGATTGAGCATAATTAACGTGATTGTTAGGGTGACAGTATTGATAATCTCCTAATTCTTTGCCCATCAAACATAATGCTCTATTGGCTATTACTTCATTTGCGTTCATATTAGTAGAAGTACCTGCACCTCCTTGGAACATATCAACAATAAAGTGAGTATGGTATCGACCACTTATCAACTCTTCAGATGCTTCAACTATAGCATCAGCTATGTGCGGCTCTAATTCACCTAAATCTTTGTTTGCTTTAGCTGCGGCTATTTTGACCATGGCTAATGCTTTTATAAATCTAGGGTATAGTCGCAGAGTTATACCACTAATATTGAAATTTTCTGCTGCTCTTAGAGTTTGAATACCATAAAGTGCATCTGCTGGAACGTCCTTCTCTCCTATCATATCTGACTCTACTCTAGTTGCACCAGTAGCATATCGCATAGCTATGTTGCTCATCTGATACGAAGAACTTCGCATACGACGTGATATAATCCTAGATGCAGCAGCTATTAATTTAACCACAACTCCAGTATTATTTTCCATCATTTTAGAGAATTCAGTTCTATTCAAAACTATCAGACGGCAATTAGATGATGCCTTGGCCGACATTGCATAAGGATAGTTATCCATCAAAGCTCCTTCGCCAAATACCTCACCTGCCTTATAGTTATTAAGTATATGTCTATTTTCTTTGTCTTTATCTATGTACTCACTAACTACACCTTTGTTTATAATAAACAAAGTATCTCTATCCGAACCTTGCTCTATCAGGATCTCACCTTTTTTGGCTTCTATTATTTTCATATTTGAAGCGCATTCTAATCTTTGTTCATCTGTAAGTTCGTTGAATAGTTCTATACCGAATAGGAATTTGGAAATTTCTTGAGGAGACATATTTTAGCTTTTAGTTAATTATAGCATTGTGAAAATATCAATATTAGCAAAATAGTGATAATTGTTAATATATCAGAATATTGAACCTCAAAAACTTATCAAATTGTGATTATCCTTCAACCATTTCTTATATGTCTTATAGCTGGGTTGTAACTCTTCTACTGTTTTCCAGAATGATGGAGAGTGATCCATATACTTTAGGTGAGCTACTTCGTGAGCAACTACATATTCCAAAACCTGAAGCGGAGCTAAGACCAATCGCCAGTTAATATTGATATTTTTTTTGCTACTGCAAGAACCCCATCTGGTCTTGGCAGAAGTGATTTTTACTTTACGGTGCTTTATCCCTAGCTTATCTGTATATTTATCTGTTAGGAACGAAGCTATTTTCAATGCTTTTTCTTTGTACCACTTGGTCATTACATCTTTCAAATCATTGGTATGCTTTTCATTGATTAGAAATTTTTCTCCATCAAAAGTGACATTTTTTCTTGATTTGACAAAGATAATAGGATATTGCTTCCCCATAAATAAGAACTCATCGGTACCATCAAAGCTATATATTTTCGGTTGTTTCTTTCTTGCTGATTGCTGCTTAGTTAATATCCAACGTTGCTTCTCTAGTAGTACTTGCTTTATCTCTTTATCTGTTGCTTTTTTGGGAGCACGGATAGTGAGCTTGCCCCATTCATCTATCTCTAGTCCGAAGGTCTGCCTATTGGAATATATTATGTTATCAGGGGTAATCAAATTATATGCTAATCAATAAGTGAGTTACAAATTTAATAAAAAAAGAGTAGATTAAGGGATACTAAAATGGAATTGAAAGATGAAAATAAAAATAATTTTACTCATTATAGCTATTTTGATTATTACGAGTTGTAATGACAATGTGAAAAATAAACCTGTCGAAAGTAAAGATTTAGAATACGATATTAACCCGATAAAAAGCCTTGAAGAAAGAATAAAATTTCATGAGAAATTCAAATCTATATGCATTCCTAAAAATATAATACCTGATTTCAATATAAAGAATACTTTGTTTGAAAATGTACGTAGAAACTCAATTATCAATTTTACTAGATCAGAAGGTCTAGGCATAGACGGCTCAATTACAAGAGAAGAATTTACACTTTGTGAAATTTATGATAATACACCAGAAGCATTTCATGGGAAATATGGATATACTATTTTTATGAAACAAGCTCTTTTCAATATTACTAAAGATATTATATATTTTATTTTTTGGAAAAATGAAGAAACTAACTATGGTTCTACTCGCCCTTATTTCCTAAAGTACAATTTTGAACTTATCAATGAGAATACTCATATGGTAATTACGAATTTACACCTAGGTTTGGTAAAAAAAATATTTAATTACAATGGTCCGATTAACAAATATAAAATTGATAGAGTTTTAATGAAACGTGTTTATTGTGATAATTTAAGACTATCTGAAATTGAGTCGACAATATATGCCGATTCTACTACATTTATAGAATACAAGAAAGTAGTGGGAGAAAGTAAGAAGTGACTTTTTATCTGATTCTGGTTTATTGTAATCATATTATTAAATTGAATACAGTGGATTTAGCGGACAGCTTGATTGGGAGTATTAAAAAAGAGAATATTTCCTGCATAGTAACGTTATGAATATTTAAAAAAAGAGATAAAAAATGAGAATAGCAATAGTTTATGGATCAGTAAGACAAAACCGACAAGGAATAAGAGTAGCAAAGTTTATAGTCAACCAGCTAGATGAACAAGGCATTGAAAATGAATTGATAGATGCAATGGAACATGACGTTCCATTCCTAAACAAGATGTATAAAGAATATGATGGTGACGCACCCGAGGCATTAGAGAAGCTCCACAATTCATTCGAATCTGCCGATGCGATATTGATAGTTAGTGGCGAATACAACCATGGACTACCTCCTGCTTTGAAAAACATATTGGACCATTGCCAAAGTGAATATCATTTCAAACCATCAGGTCTTGCTACTTATTCAGCAGGAATGTTTGGTGGTGTGCGTGCAGCAATGCACTTACGTGCCGTTACGTCTGAGTTAGGAATGTCATCAATACCAACTACTTTCCCTGTACCATCTGTTGGGAAGAACTTCGATGAAGATGGGAATACAGACAATGAGCATATCGCGAGAGGATTTGAGCGATTCCTAAAAGAATTCCTTTGGTACGCCGAGGCACTGAAAACAAAAAGAGATAGTGACGGTAAACCTAAATAGTATTCCCAGATACTGAATTCCCAATGTGCTTTATAATAATACTTAGCAACTGAAAAAATTATACTCAAATAGAAAACGATGAATCAGAATAATAATACAGTTTCAATAACTGGCGGCTCTAGTGGCATTGGCTTCGAAATGGCCAAACAATTTCTAGCTAACGGTAACAAAGCAATAATAGCAGGGCGTAATCTAGATAAACTAGAAAAGGCATAACAGAAGCTAGGAAATGTGATGATTTATTACTGAATATTCTACCTGAAGAGGTAGCAAAAGAACTAAAAGAAAGAGGAAAGTCAGAGCCAAAATTGTTTGATGATGCAACAGTATTATTTACTGATTTCAAAGAATTCACTTTGACCTCTGAGTTTCTAACTCCAATAGAATTGGTTTCGGATTTGAATAACTGTTTCTCTGCTTTTGACAAAATAATTCAAGAATATAATATAGAAAAAATTAAAACCATTGGAGATGCATATCTGGCTGCTGGTGGTCTTCCTACTCCTAATTATACCCATACAAAAGATGTGGTTTTAGCAGCATTAAGGATACGTGATTTTATTAAGAAAGGTAAAGCTGAAAAAATTGCTCAAAATTTACCTTTTTTTGAGATTAGAGTTGGCATTCATACGGGGCCTGTAGTTGCTGGAATTGTTGGAGTCAAGAAATTCCAATATGATATTTGGGGAGATACTGTAAATACAGCGTCTAGAATAGAAAGTAACGGTGAAGCAGGTAAAATAAATATAAGCCATAGTACTTACGAACTGTTAAAAGACGACCCTGATTTTATATTTGATATCAGAGGTAAGATTGAAGCAAAAGGTAAGGGAAAGATTAATATGTATTTTATCGAACTTAAAGAGTAGATATGCGATCATCATCCATTTTTAGCGGCTGGCTATTTTCTTGATTTTATTATTTGCTCTTGCGTATTCATATCTCGCTATTCGTTTACATTCATAGTAAGTGTCTAATCCTCCAATTCCAACAGTATTTAATGACTCTAAATTGATATCACCATCATTCTTAATCCCATCATCTGGTAAAATGATTTTTTCTACTTTTCCAATCATCATGATTGTTTTATTCGTTTCAATAAGAATCTCTTCTTGAAAGGACAATCCTATTTTTATTTTACTCTCTTTTACAAAAGGAATTGGAAAATCATCAATGAAAATTTCTGTCAAATCACATTTATCGAATTCAGAAATATCCTTGGGGAATTTTGCTGAAGTCATATGAGCCTTTTTATGTATTTCTTTGGTGACTTGATTAATTGTAAAATATTTATTCTCTTTAATATTAGAGTAGGTATGTCTATCGACTTCAAGTGGTCGTAAGATAAATCCTAAAAGTGGAGGGTTAGCTCCTATGTGCATAACCGAATTGAAAATCGCTAAATTTGAGGTCCCATTTTTATTCTTTGTGCCGATTAAGTTTGCACTTTTTAATCCTGAAATTTTATTTATTAGAGAAATTCTGTGATACTTTTCGAGGTTTAGAATATCTTGTAATTCGTATTTTGGCATTTTATTTATTTTATTGTTGATAATTAACTTTCATTTTTTACTGCGGTAGTTATTGCTGAAGATACAGATTTATTTTTTCTAATGGGCTCCATTCCTTTTTTGTATCACTCCTTGTGCAGCTATACGTCCAGATTCCATCGCCGCATTCAATGAACCATTAAATAGATAGTCCCCAGCGAGAAATACATTTTCTTGAACTTGACTCTCAATGGGTTGTGCAGTCATTCGAAGGTCTTGGATATCAGGTAATGCATGATTGATTCTATAGTGGTGTATGTAGCTTACCTGGGATGATCCTGCGTATTTTTTGACTTCATCACTAATCTTTTCAATCATCTCATTATCGGACTTGTTGCTATACTGAAGAGTGGTGACGGATAGGATAGTTTTTCCGGTGTCCGTATCTTTATAAGCGTATAGGTTGTTAGAATAATTTCCGGGTTCCGATATCAGTGCAATGGTTTTATTTGGGATATTTGTTTGATCTACTTCAAAATACAAACACATGCAACCTTTCCATGCTATTTCCTGATCTTTGGGTCCAGATAATAATGAAGATGTATTATTTGATATGATCACTCCTTTATGTGTTATTTCTTCACCGGAACGAATTAGAATATGCTCATTCGTTACTTTTTCAACTTCGCAATTGAAAATAAACTTAGTACTCTGCAATTTGCTTTTTAACTGTTTTCCTATTTCCCCAATACCAAATTTAGGAATGGTAGCATATCCTTCCCCAAACATCTTGTAAACGAATTCAAACATTCTACTTGATGTTCTTAAGTCCGGCTCCAGGAATATACCTGCGAAAAAAGGCTTGAAAAATCGTTCAATGATCTTTGTTGAGAAACCAAATTCAACTAAGTATTCATGAGTTGTTGTTTCGGGGGATTTAAAGATTTCTTCTAGTGACTTATGTTTTATTCTTAGGTTCAATTTTAAGATTTTAAGCTTATCACTGATGGAGCCAATATCTGCCATTAGAGTTGGAACAAGCACTTTCCAATTTCTCAATGGGTCACCAATTAGATAGGCTTTGCTATTAGTATATACCAATGCACCTGACTCTAGATAGCATAACTGAAGTTTATCCATATCCAGATACTCATTCGCTAACGGATATGCGCTGAGCAGAACCTGAAACCCAAAGTCCAGTGCATACCCCTTTTCATTAATGGTCTTAACTCTTCCCCCTACTTCATCAGTTTGCTCGATTATGGTTGGGTTGTAACCCTCCTTTTCTAGTTCATATGCAGCAATCAGTCCACTTATTCCTGCACCTATTATGTATATATCTTCTTTAGCTTGCATATATTTCTCTTAAGTTTTTTATTGATGAGTGTAAACCCCACCAAAGTTAAGTATAAATTGCGTTCCAATGATTATTATACATTGTTACTCAACTTCAAATTTACTTTTTATAAACGATTCTGCATTTTGAATATGATTTTCACGTTTTTCATTTGACATTTTATTGAGCGAGTGAATTAGCATTGACGTTCTTGGGTTTGATTGAAAAAAATCTTGATGCTTTATAACAAAATTCCAAAACAGGCCATCCCAAACTTGTTCCCATTCTCCTTTCGGGTAATTACTCATTTTTTTAATATAATTAGATCCTCCTATATATGGCTTAGTAGCAAACGTTCCTCCATCTGCAAACAAACACATACCATATACATTTGGAACCATTACCCAATCGTAAGCATCAATAAACAATTCCATAAACCAACAATAAACTTCATCCGGATCAAATTCACAGAGAAGCATGAAATTTCCTAGAATCATTAATCTTTCTATATGATTGCAATATCCGGTTTCAAGTACTTTTTTTATAGTCTGATCAATAGGTTCTATACCAGTGGTACCATCATAAAAAGATTTTGGGATTTTACGATCAAAGCCCCAGAAATTTCTGGTTCGTGAGTATCTGCCTTTAGACAAATACATCCCGCGAATAAATTCACGCCAGCCAATTATTTGCCTAATGAAACCCTCAGTTGAGTTGATAGGTATACCCTCTTCTTCTGAAAATGTAAGAGTGCGATTAATTATTTCCGTTGGCGTAATAAGCCCAACATTCATCAGTGGTGATAGAATACTATGGTTAAGAATTGAGGATTCTTTAACAATAGCATCTTCGTATATTCCGAAGTCATAAAAGCGGTTATTCAAGAATTGGTCAAACCAATCACTAGCTTCTTGATGTGTAACGGGGTATAATCTATTTTTTGAGATACTTCCGGGATTCTCGGAAAACCTACTCATCGTATACTCGATTGCTTCGTCCCATACTGCTGATTTACTTGGGTAATGGACTACTGGTGGCAACTTGTTTTTTGGATATTTTTTTCTGTTCTCAATGTCATAAGTCCATTTGCCACCTAATGGATTCTGTTCTTTATCCATTAATATTCCCAACCTTTTGCGTTGTTGCTTGTAGAATGTAGTTTGAAAAAAGGATTTCTTATCCCTTCTGAAAAAACCAGCTAAGTCTTCTTTACTGTTAAGAAAGGTATGATTTCTATGGGTATTTATTTTACAAGAACTAGAAAGTAATGTAATCCGCTGCTCGAGCCAATCATCAGAAGGTTCTACAAGGTTTATAGTATCAATTTTTTTAGTCTTTATCTCTTTGTCAAATTGTCTTATGTCAGATAAAATATTATCTGAGTCAATATAGTGAACCGTTAAATTTAAACTTTGAAGATAATTTTGGTATGCTTTCATTGAGGCTCTATGAAAAGCAATTTTCTGTTTGTGAAATTTGTACTGCTTAAAAAAGAGAAATTCTTCAATAAGGTAAATCTCATTATTGTTTTCTAATAGCGGGCTATTGAGAAAAAGTTGATGAGGAAAAATAAGATTAATTGCTTGCATATACTTTATTGCGTTTACATTTTTTACTGCAGTCACATGCTCTGCCCCATTTTTTACGCCAGCCAAACGGACGTTTGCATGTGATACATATTTTCATTGGAAAGTATTGTTTTTTCGTTG
>Ga0055584_100007241_pt1 | contig 10888 bp, 11 predicted proteins | sample OSDHelmetaG_FD_58716 | JGI IMG/M metagenome (GOLD analysis project Ga0055584, IMG submission 58716) | Pelagic marine sediment microbial communities from the LTER site Helgoland, North Sea, for post-phytoplankton bloom and carbon turnover... | ecosystem: Environmental > Aquatic > Marine >...
TCGATTTACCAATTAAGAAATTCTGCACAATTTCTGCACAGAGAATTTGTGTGCTTTTTTATTTTGGGCAACTTGGAAGTGGTCCTGAAGAGGAAGGTGCTTTTAATGTTATTGAAGGTTTACTCCCGTAGAAACATTCAATTCCCCATATTCCATTTTTACTAATGCCAAGACTAGTATAATAAATTATATCAAAACCTGTTTTATTTTTATTAATTTGGTCGTCAATTATTCTTTCACGTATTCTTGTTTTTTTTAAATTTGCTTTTTCTAATTCTTTAGCGGCAATAATTTTTTCCTTTCCACGAAATAATATTTCATAACGAAAACATACACGTTCTTTTTCACAAACATGTTGAACTATATTATTTTTAAGATCTATTTCGTAAATCCATGGAGATTTTTTAGATAAAACATTTCTTAATCTAAAATGATTTTTTCCTATTGGTTGTCAATAAAAAGAGTTTTCATCACCCTTTGCTGTTATTGTACCCCTAAATTCAGTATAAGATGGATTAGATAATTTTGTAAAATTATAAATTTCAACCTCTTTCACATTTACTTTTTTCCACTGATTAAGCGCATGATCAAATTCATCTATTTTTCTTAAATGAAATGTATTTTTAACAAGATCTTGAAAAAGTTTCTTTTTGTTTAGATCAAATTCTTTGTAATTTGTTTTTTTTTGTTGAGCTAACACTCTTTTTTTTCTCTCTTCTTCCTCAAGTTTTTTTTTCTTAGCTTCTAATTTTTGTTTTTCTAATTGTGCTTGTTTTTCTTCTTGTTTTCTTTTTTTTACGATTCTATAATTTTCAATTTCTGAATTTGGATAATACTTAAATGTATATGTTTTATTCAAGCTGCCATTAACAGCTTCCATTAATTCATCATCGTCAATTTGATATTGCAAACCGGATCTTTGAGATAAATTTAGCCATTTTTTTGGAAAACCTCCTAATTTATAAGTCCCACTCTCTTTTAAAAATGAATTCTCTTCATCAATTAAATATGGTAAATTTTGTACAGCTTCTTTTATTGTGCTAAAATAATTTTTTTGCCAGAATTTATTAATTTTATTATTTTTGTGAATGGTAATCTTATAAGTTTTATCTTCAAAAAAAGTCCACTTTTCAACCTGGCCATTAGGCCTATCAATGAACCGGTCGTTCCAGACTACAATACTACCATTTAGATAATAATTTTTTGTATTTTCTTTAACATTTTTAGCATAAGAAATTTTAGAAAGTGAAATTGATATAATAAAAATAAATAAATATTTCATAATAGTTGCAAAAAAATTTAAAAAAAAAATTAGTTAAAGTAAATTTAATTCGTAATGCTGTATAAAAATTATTTTATGTACATTTTTAACTGGGAATTGCACAGTTCAAAAACGTAGGAATTTGCTCTTGTGTACGACTTCTTGTTTGGGAGCTGCACACATAATTCAGCACAAAAAGAGCACACTGAGGTTTTAGCAAATTAGGGAGGTGTACACCACTTAAATAAACGTTATAAATGCTTATTGTGGTGAGCCCTGATGGACTCGAACCATCGACACCCTCCTTAAAAGATTAATGGTTGACCTCTTAAAGACTACAAGAATGTGAAAGCGACCATACCTACAAGAGTATTGCATACTATATGTTGATTCAGTCAATCTTTAGTTGTTGTTTCATGGGAAACGGGAGAATTTTTCTCCCGTTTAAATAAGATGCTTATTTTTTACGATTTATCTTTATCTTTATCACTAATTTTTTCTTCGGGCTTAGGATTACCTTCTAGTTCCTTAGTAATTGCAGAGGCTTGGTCTCTTATTATTTTTTCTATTTCTGCTGCTACTGTTGGATTTTTTTCTAGATAAATTTTAGCATTTTCTCTCCCCTGGCCAATTTTTTCACCTTTATATGCATACCAAGCTCCAGATTTTTCTACTACACCCGCTTTGGCACCAAGGTCAACTAGCTCACCTACTTTACTAATACCTTTGCCGTACATTAAATCAAATTCTACCACTTTAAATGGTGGAGCTACTTTATTTTTTATAACTTTTACCCTTGTAGAATTTCCAATTATTTGATCTTTATCTTTTATTGCACCTATTCTTCTTATATCCATTCTTACGGATGAATAAAATTTTAGTGCATTTCCGCCAGATGTTGTTTCTGGATTTCCAAACATTACACCTATTTTCATTCTAATTTGATTAATGAATATGACCATTGTGTTTGATTTTGAAACTGATCCAGTTAATTTTCGTAATGCCTGACTCATTAATCTAGATTGAAGACCTACATGATGATCGCCCATCTCTCCTTCTAACTCAGCTTTAGGTGTTAAAGCTGCTACAGAGTCTACTACTAACACTGAAATTGAACCAGATTTTATTAAAGTATCTGTAATTTCTAAAGCTTGTTCTCCTGTATCTGGCTGTGAAATTAAAAGCTCTCCCGTTTTAACTCCAAGTTTTTTTGCATAAATTGGATCCATTGCATGCTCTGCGTCAACAAAAGCACATATACCACCAGCTTTTTGAGCTTCTGCAACAACTTGCAATGCTAAAGTGGTTTTACCAGATGATTCTGGTCCATATACCTCAATAATTCTTCCTTTTGGTAATCCTCCTATTCCTAAAGCTAAATCTAAGCTTAATGAACCTGTGGAAACAGCTTCAATATCTAAGGCCTGTTGTTGTCCAAGCCTCATTACTGAGCCTTTACCGAAGTTTTGATCTATTTGGCTTATCGCTGCCTCTAAAGATTTGTTTTTTTCTTTTAATTCTTGTTCTTTTTTATTGTCTGACTTAACTACTTTTAAGCTATTCTTAATCATTTTTTATCCTTTTTGTTGTTTCGAATCGTTAAAATAACTGTACACCTTTTGTTCTTTTTTGCAAGAATTAATAAAAAACCCTCAAAATTGCTGATTATTAGGAAATAATAGAGCTAGGAGATAAAGTTCCTAGTTGAAAAGCTAATTCAAACTTAGAAATAATAAAATCACGTTCAGCCTTAGCAAATGAAATTCTTGCATCTAAAAGAAGGCTTGTAGATTGAATTACTTCAAGTGTAGTTCTTGTGTTCCCTGAATCATATTCTAATGTTATTCCTTCATTAGCTATTTCTGCAGCCTTTAATTGTGCTTCGGTTGCTGCAAGCACACTTTGTGATGATTGATACTTAGACCAAGCATTTATAATATCAGCTACAATTTTATTTTCAATATTTTCTGCTACTAATAAAGCTCTCTGCTTATTTAAAGATGATTTTTTTATTGAAGAAATATTTTCTCCTCCTTTGATTATTGGCCAAGTTACTGTAGCTTTTACACTCTCTTGATCTAGTTGGTCGACTGTAGAACTATAATCTTTATTTTCAGATTTTGAATAATTAATTGAAGCAGAAGGAGATAGTCTCGCTTTTTCAATATTTAACTCTTTTTCAGATATTTGATAGTCTAATTTAGCGATTAATAAATCAAGATTATTTAACTTGGCAATATTAATTACTTCTTGCAGGGTGTTTGGTAAATTTATATTCACTTGTTCATCAAAAACACTCTCATCAGGTACTTTTTCCTTAGTAATTCTCTCAAAATTTGTTTTAGATGAAAGCAATTCTGTTTGAGCTTTAATCAAATCAGCATTGGCTCCAGCTAAAGAAGACTCAGACTGAGCTAAGTCAGCTAATGTAATTTCGCCTTTTTGAAGTCGAGCACTATCGGACTCTACTTGCCTTTCAAATAGATAAACATTTGATGAGTTAAATTTTTCATTTTTATTTTTAAATATAAAGTCAAAATAAGCTGAGACTGTATCTAAAATAGTTTGCTGTTCTGTTTGTTTAAGTTTATATACAGCTTGTTTAAATTCTAATTCAGATTTTTTTACTGAATTATATCCTTTAAAACCCTGAAAAATTTTTTGATCTACCGATACAGAAGTAGTTTCACTATCTTGATTAGTATCAGAAAGATTTGCTCCACTTTGATTAGTTCTATTAGTTGATTCTGAACTAGTCTGACTACCTGAAATAGATAGACTTGGAAAAAATTCACTTCTCGAAATATTTATATTTTCTTTAATAGATTTTTGATTTTTTCTCTCTGCGTTTAATTCTAAATTATTTTTTAAAGCAGCATCAATAAAAAATTTAAGATGATTTTCTGCAATTACTTTATTAAAAAAGAAAAATATTAAAATTATATTTATTAATAGCTTCATCTAATTAAATTTAATTGATTTTAAACAATGTTTCGTGTCAATCTTTATAAAAATTTTTGAAATTTTACCTAATGTTTTCATCATGTTGAGGGTTGTTCTTTCATAAAACATAATAAATTTTTTGATTTGATTGTTATTCATAATTTTTTTTCCTTTTGAAACTCTTCTTAATTTTTTTTCTTGTAAAAGCCTCCACTTATAAACGTGCTTGAAGCTTGGTACTTTTAAAAAAATTAAAATATCAATTAAGTTAAAAATATTTCTATATTTATCTTTAAGTTCATCATTTACTTTTTTTCTCCAAACTAAATCCTTATCTTCTTGTCTTTCTAAATCATTTATTGCTTTTGTTAAACTATTTTTTTTTTGTGCTATAGCTCCAACGCACCATCCTTCAAAAATAACAATATCTGGTTTTTTTATTACTCTTGTCCACTTTCTTTTTTTACATCTATCATCTGTAGATTTATCAAATTTTGGAATTAAGATTTTGCTAAAAGATTTTTTTTTTAATTTTGTTAAACAATTAAATAACATTTTTGTATCATGAGTGCCTGGGACGCCTCTGATTAAAAACAATTTGCTAAAATTTTTAGACATTTTTTTTCTATCTTTTAAGGTTTTATAAAAGTCATCAATAGAAATAATTACTGTTTCCAAATTAAATTTTTCTTTTAGTAGTATTTTTAATATTTTAGATATAGTAGATTTACCAGAGCCCTGGCCCCCAGCTAACCCAATTAATTTAGTTTTATTTTTAGATCTCTGTTTATAAATCATGTCACAAATTGGAATATAAAAATTATTAAATTGTTTTAATTTGTCTTTAAACGGTTCCTTAGGGATTTCTTGAGATTTTATGAATTGTAAATATTTCTTTTTAATTTTAGAAAATTTAGATCTTTTGATATTCATTACTTTTTTTTATCTAAAGGATGATTTTTTCCATCAATAACAATCACATTCTTTAAATTAAAAGTATCAAACTCATCTATGCAACCTATATTAAAACCTGTCATTGCTGGATTCGATCTAGGATTATGATGTGTGTAGACACCACAATTTGAACAAAAAAAGTGTTTGGCAATTTTGGAATGAAATTGATAAATTTTTAATTTATCTTGACCTTTTGTTATTTTAAAATCTTCATTTTTAACCATAGACATAAACGCTCCTTTTCTCTTACAAATTGAGCAATTACATTTGATAATTTTTTCCAAATCGCTGGATACATTTATTTTCGCTTCAACTTCTCCACAGTGGCATGTCAATGTTTTCATATTTATTTTTACCAAAATTTAAATATTAAGTAATCTTTGATTGAAGTTGCTAACAATACTACAAAATATAAATTAGATGTTCACCTTTTGATTCCTATTTGATTCCTATTAAGACTCGATATACAACCATTTAGTGTATGATATTTTCTATATTTTTTACATTCTTATCGCTGTTTAAAAAATACTCTTTATTTTCTCTTAAAGAAATAAAAAAAATTAATAAATTAAAAATAACTAGTAAAATTTGTAAAATTATCGAACTCAAGCCTATAAAAGGCATTAGGAATGATAAAATTATAATCAAAAAGCTTGATCTTAAAAATACAGAGTACTTAAAAACTGAAATAATTGAAAAAGAGTGAATTACAAGATTTAATAGAGACATCTGCGATGGTCCAAAATATCTATAACCTCGAACTGAATTGATTTCATTGTATTTGTTTAAATGTTTCTTAACCGAACCTGAATAATTATTCCACAAACTAGCTCGATTTAACAAAATGTTAATATCGTATTTTGTTAAACAACTGAAGTAACCAAAGTTGATTTTTTTTCCAGTAAATATAAAAGTAATAATCTTATGAATTTTATATAAAGATTTGAACAATGGTCCTTCAGATCTTTTTGCTCTTTTAGCAACTACTGAAATTTGAGGATTATTTTCAATTTTTTCTAATAAATTTTGTATTTCTTCTGGTCTATCTTCTCCATCTCCATCCATTAAGATTACATAATCATATATTTCTGTACTGTTGATGTATTTTAAACCGTAAGCATTACATCTTGCATGTCCTCTGTTTTCTTTCATATTGATTATTTTTAAAGATCTAAATTTAAGTGGTTTAGATAGTTTTGGTTGAGCAGCTGTAGATGCATCATTTACAACGATACATCTAAATTCATAATTTTTTAAATTTTGAACTGATTTACTAATTTCATCAAGCAACTTAATTAGTGATTCCCAATCATTGTATACTGGAATTAAAATAAATATCTTTTTCATTTTTGTCCTATCATGCAATAGCCAACTGGACTTATCTTTCCAAAAACACCTGGGCAAACCTTTTGTAAAATTTCTGGATTACCAGTATAAATAACTCCCTGATTATAATCTATTGTGGAGATTTTATGTTGCAAGCTATTAGTCCATAAAGGTCTAGAATTTAAATGATATGATAAATTTCCAGCTGCCCATTCATCGCCAACTACGATTTTAATTTCATTTTTGAAATTGTTGTCCCATTTATTTTGAACTAAACGTGCTATCTCTCTACCGGGATAGTCTGTCCTTTTGTTAGGCTCTGACAACGATATATATAAATAAGTGCTAGGAGTTAAAAAAAATAAAAACAAAAAAACTATAAAAAATTTATTTAACTTTTTCATATTAATATTTTTTTGAAATAAATAAACAAAAGCAACTCCTAAAAACAAATAAAAAGGCGTCATCCACATCGTTCTTATTTTCGCACCCATAACTAAAGATGTTATAAATATTAAAATTATTGGAACTAAAGTTGTAAAAACTAAAAAAATTAATTTTTTATCTTTAAAATTAATTTTAACTTTAAATTTTTTAACTAAAAATAGAATCATCAAAAAAAATGGAATTAATATAACTATTTGTTTGCTTAAAAATATTAATGGGAAAATAATATGATCTATTAAATTTCCTATTCCACCCGATCTTTGCAGGCCATAAGTTAAGGTTATATAATTATTTTCTATTAACCAAATTAAATGTGGTAGTAAAACTAAAAAAGCAGTTAAACTAACAATGGATATGTGAAAAAATCTTACTTTTATTCTTTTTTTTAAAAAGTAAATAAGTAATAATTTTATCCCTATTGCTAAATATATAAAAAGATATTTGGATAATATACCTAATCCAATAAATAGACCTAAAAAAAAATAATCTATTTTTTTGTTAAACTTAATACATCGCCAAGTGAAATAAACGCTTAAAGCCCAAAATGGAAGTTGAGATATATTAACGTTAAATTCCGGTGTTGTGAAGTTATAGAAATAGACTCCCTCAAGCAACAATACTGAAATTAAAGCTAAATATCTATTTTTAAACAATTCATCTGCTAATTTAAATACAATAAAAAAAGAAGTTATAACAAAAATTTGGCTTAACAAATAAAAAGCCCAATCTTGATTACCAAACAATTGATAAAAAATTTCTACTGCAAAAGCACTGAAAGGTGGATGTTTATTAAAACCCCAATCTAAGTTACTGCCCCATGCTAAAGCTTCTATGGTATCTAATGGTAAATTTATATTAGATATTGACGGCGCCAAAGTCCATAGAGTTAAATGCATGAACAAAAATATTAAAAAAACACTAAGTATATTTTTATTTTTTATCATTTATTAAAACTATTACTATTTATAAGCTATTGACACGACAAAATTCAAACATATACTCGCCAAAATCATAAAATGCTTAAAAAAAAAACTACTAAAAAAAAATACGTCCCTAATTCTAAAGAGAAATATATGTGTGCTAAACACAAAAAGTTTTTTAATGATGAATTAGTTAGATGGAAAAAAGATATAATTAAAGCAAATAATTTGGGAAATTTATTGAATTCTTCTGATGATAGTGTTTCTTCAGCTGACATGGTCGATCAAGCATCATCCTATACTGATAAAACTGTTGAGATGAAAGCGCTAAATCGAAGTAGAAAACTAATTTCAAAAATTAATTCTGCTTTACAAAGATTAAAAGATGGCACTTATGGTTATTGCGATGAAACAGGTGAGCCAATTGGTTTAAAAAGGTTAATGGCAAGACCTGTGGCAACACTATCAATAGAAGCTCAAGAAAAACATGAGCGAGATGAGAAAATTTTTGTCGATGACTAAGCTCGAGGAATAACTTCTCCTTTTTTTAAAAGATCATAACCTCTTTGAACTGCCTCCCTTTTGGATATCTCTATGTACCATCGATAAAGATTAACAAATTTTTTTAAACCTATGTCATGCCACTCATGTCTTGCTATCCATGGAAAAGTTGCGATATCAGCAATTGTATAATTTTTGCCAGCAAGAAACTTAGATGCGGATAATCTATTATCTAAATCTTTATAAATTTGTAATGCAATTTTAAAATATCTTTTCTCTCCAAATTCACTTTTACCAGGATTGTAATGATGAAATTGATGGTGTTGGCCTAACATGGGACCAACGTAAGCCATTTGCCCCATTAACCACTGGTTTATAATTGATCTTTGTTCTTTATTGTAAAATTTTCCACTTTTTTCTCCTAAATAAATTAAGATCGCTCCTGACTCAAAAAGACTTTGGTTGTTGCTGTGATCAATTATGATTGGTATTTTACAAAATGGGCTTAATTTTTTAAATTCAGGTTTAAATTGTTCATCTTTAAAAATATTAATTTTTTTAATTTTATATTCAATTGCTGCTTCTTCTAACATAATTGATATCTTTTTACCGTTAGGTGTATTAGCGGTTAAAAGCTCAATCATTTTTTTCCAAGTCTCTCCTGAATATTTTTGGAAGATGTGGTAAACTCAAATCTATATTTTTCATTTGGTCTAGCTCTTTTAAAACACTCTACTGAAGCTAAAGCAACTTCATGGAAACCTGATAAAATTAATTTAAGTTTACCTGAGTAAGTACAAATATCTCCAACAGCAAAAATTCCTTTTTTATTAGTTTCAAAATTTTTTGAATTTACTTCTATTGTTTTCTTATTCATATTAAGACCCCATTCAGCAATCGGACCAAGTTTCATAATTAACCCAAAAAAACCTAGGATTATATCTGTTTTAATTTTTTCAATTTTTCCATTTTCAAATTTAATTGAAATAGTTTTTATATTTTTGTCTCCTTCAATAGACTCGAGTTGACATGGCGTTTTTATTGAAATTTTTCCGTTTTTTTCTAACTTTTTTAATTCTGACAAAGTGTGGGAGGCACCTCTAAATTCTTCTCTTCTATGAATTATAGTAATTTTTGAAAATTTTGAGAGCTCAAGAGCCCAATCCAAAGCAGAATCTCCCCCACCAAATATTGAAATATATTTATTCTTAAATTTTTCTTTATCTTTGACTGCGTAAAATATTGATGTGCCCTCAAATTTTTCCGCCTCTTTTAGTGATAATTTTCTAGGTTCAAAAGAACCTACTCCTCCGGCTATAATTATATTTGGAGCAGTAAATTCATTTTTATTATTTGTTTTTACTATCCAATTATCTTTATCTTGTTTTACATCGTCTACTCTTTCATTATAAAAAAATTCAGTTTTAAACGGTTTAATTTGTTCTAGTAAATTTTTTGTTAATTCTTTTCCAGTGCACTCAGGAACTGCAGGGATATCGTATATTGGTTTATCTGGATAAAGTTCTATGCATTGACCTCCAGCTTTATCAAGGTTGTCTATAACTACAGATTTAAGCCCTTTAATACCTAATTGATGCACGGCAAATAATCCAACGGGGCCTGCCCCTATAATTATCACATCTGTTTTAACCATTAAGATTGTTTTTCTGGCGTTGTTACTATCAGCCCATCTAATTCATTTGACACAATTAATTGACAACTTAATCTGCTATTTTTTTTTGGATCAACAGCCATATCAATCATATCAATTTCTCCATCTTCAGCTTTCTGTAATTTATTTAACCATTTTTCTTCGACATAAACATGGCAAGTAGCGCAAGCCATTGAGCCACCACAGTCAGCGTCAATCCCATAGATATTGTTTTGAACTGCTCCTTCCATCACTGATAATCCATTTTCAACTTCTATAGTTTTAGAATTTCCTTGATGATCAATATATGTAATTTTAGGCATAGAATTTAATATCAACTTCTAAAAAAAAGGGCAAGCACACAAATGTACTCGCCCCTTTTAAAAGTTTAATATCTATTATCTAGATGCTAATCTTGTATTTTGCATTGCAGCAGCCCAAATAATAAGACCAAAAGCGATCTTATTTATAAAGTCAGCAGCATTGTAAATAACGTTTAATGCGTTAGCGTCAACACCACCAGTTAAATATCCGAAGATATATCCTAATGGGTAAACTGCCCAACCAATAGTAACGATTATTCTCATAGCACTGAAAGCAGTAGTAAGAGACTTATTACCACCTTTAGCAGCTAATTGACCAGCTTCACCTGAAAATATTTCAAACAAGATGTATATCCATCCAGCCATTCCGATAACAAATCCTACAAATGGTTGTATGTATCCAGCTTCACCTAGGTACCCACCGATTAACATTACTAATGATCCGATTAATAATTTCCAGAATACTGAACTAGGTACTTTTTTAACAGCAGCTAATACAAAATAAAACTCAAGCATTAGTAATGGCACTGTAATTAACCAGTCAATATATCTGTAAACAGTT
>Ga0055584_100007243_pt1 | contig 10887 bp, 10 predicted proteins | sample OSDHelmetaG_FD_58716 | JGI IMG/M metagenome (GOLD analysis project Ga0055584, IMG submission 58716) | Pelagic marine sediment microbial communities from the LTER site Helgoland, North Sea, for post-phytoplankton bloom and carbon turnover... | ecosystem: Environmental > Aquatic > Marine >...
ACCGCGCAACACTCTTGAGCTGCAGATACCGACGACCCAACTTCTGGCAGCTCGACGTACACCACATCACCCAGCGATTCCTGAGCATAATCAGTCAAACCAACTTCAATTAGATCATCCCCCATTAAACGAACCCATTCATGAGTCGCCGCGTACTTAAGTTCGGTTGGAGTATTACTCATTCCTATACCCTATCTTTGGTCTATTTAGCGTTTTATGTAGTTACGGATTCTAACCTGAAATTTAGCGATCTTCGCCAAAATTAGGTTTGAAAATTATCAGTTGGAGCTAAAGGATGAAAATCGTGTGCCTAAGTAGAACAGCTCTCACACATGCCATACATCACCAAAGAATGCTCCTGCAATTTAAAATTATGCTCTTCAGCAACTTTGTCCTGCAGCTTTTCAATCCCTTCATTATAAAACTCGATAACTTTGCTGCACTTAACGCAAACCAGATGATCATGGTGGTGCCCGTCATTAAGCTCGAACACCGATCGACCACCTTCGAAATTATGTCGGATAACCAGCTCTGCGTCTTCAAACTGCGTTAACACACGATAAACGGTAGCCAAACCAATCTCTTCACCGGTATCTAGCAACCTTTTATATACATCTTCGGCAGTAAAATGCTGGTCTGCGGCTTCTTCCATGATACCCAAGATTTTCAGTCGGGGTAATGTGGTCTTTAAACCCGCCTGCCTTAGCTCTTCGCTACTTGACATAATAAACCCTAGTTTTTCCTTCGTATAAGCTGGCCGAAATCTTAACACGAGTTCAGAAGTTTACGCAGCATCCTCACCATTCAGACAAACAATGTCTGAACTTATTGCACGATCTTTATCCACTCACCAGGTTTTGGCTCACCGAACGGGTAATATCCATTGATAGCTCGCAATTGTTGCTCCCCATAACTACCCATGTTTAATGCTCGGTCCAAAGCTCTAAACGTCATCCCTTGTTTTGCTTTGACATAACGAACACGAGGCAACTTTTGAGGCGAGCTTGAAACCTCCCGATACGGTCTAAATGTTTCCAGCAGCGCTTGAAATTGGTCATCGTGCCTCGGTGAAGACGATGACGAATTGTAATAGTTGATCTGGTAAACTCGATTACCGTTAAAAAACACAGCAAGCCTTTCCGATTTAGCATTTTCCTCTGTTGTATTCACCGCTCCCATGTGGCCCAACAAACCGCTAAGCCGAACATCTTTGGTACCAAAAAGTATTACTTTAGGCATATTCGACTGAATATACTCGGCAGGCGTCTTGCTTCCATTTCGTGTGCTGACCTGCACTTCCAACCACTCCTTCTCGTTCTTCGAAGTAGAGCGTAACGGTGGCCCTACCTCGGTAGTCCAATCCTTTGGAAACAAAATAGAAAACCGGTTGGTTTTATCAATGTATGTTTCCGGCGGAAGTTTCGGAGCATTTTCAGGCATCGTGCCACCTCCATAGAGCATTCCGTCGACTGCCTCTCGAAACTCTCCGTCATCGCCGAGCGTAATTGTTGAGTCACCCGGCAAGTTACCAACACCTCGTCTCAAACGCTGATCATCACGCGGGTGAGTCGCATAGACACCATGGTAGGTGCCCGGTGTTTTTCCCTCGGCACTTGCAATTTCACCTACAAAACGTCGATTACTGCGCAGTATTTCGATTACTTCGACCATCGCTGCGGGGTCATATCCTGCTTTAGAAAGGTATTCCAATCCATATTCATCAGCCTCCATTTCTAACTCTCTCTGATGGCCATAAGTAGAAACCTGAGACAGCAGATCGGCTGCTTGCATTGCATCACCGCTACCGGTCATGAGAGCCGTCAATATCGTTAAAAACGTCCCTCCACCACGTTTCGCCTTTCCTCGCTCATGGTGCCGCCCCGCGATATGGCCTACCTCATGACCTAATACAGCCGCCAACTGTGCCTCGGTCTTCAGCTGAATAAAGAGTCCTCTATTAAAATATATATATCCTCCCGGTGCCGCAAATGCGTTCACATCAAAGCTATCGATTAGAAAAAACTTGTATTCAAACCCTCTCGACTTACTGACCGCAGCCATACGCTGACCAACTTTATTTATATAAGCTTGAACATTTGCATCAGGGTAAAGCGGATTGTCTGCTATGTATTGTCTATGTAGCTTCTCATAAGTACCGACTTTTTCAGCGGAATCAGCTGGCACTACATACAACCCGACGCCTAACATGCACACTATGCATATCAGCGCTCGAAACGAAATGTTAATTTGGTGTTTCACCTGTCTCACCTTTAAAGTAGCTTTTAATTTGCATCGCTATTCCATTGCAAGCGCTGGACTGCACTCGAGCAATTATAGGAATAGGCACGATTATCGCAGGTAGATATGAAGTCCCTTCGGCGCTTACAGAAATTTGATCGATTTCTCGATTTTCTTCAATATCCCATATTGACACCTCGTACCCAGATTCATTGGTCCAAATACCCATGCCATAGCACCCGGCAAATCCAGGCGCAATTGCACAGCTCATCGAACCAGACTGATCCGTAGTCTCGGTGGACCCATCAACCCAGACAACATATCGCAAATTCATCGCGTTTAACCGTTCGCGCACTGTCGGTCTATTCATCATATACAGCATAGCTTCGATTTTGATGGGCGCTATCCTCGGCTCAAGCCACGGATAGAGCTCGTCTGATAACACCGTCTCACTAATAACTTGCAGACCATCACGGCCAACGTCATTTGCAACACACGACACCAAATCGTATTCGGTGTTGTAACTGCTTCCATGTCGGCGTCCAAGAACAGCAACGGCATCAGTACTGTCTAAGACGACCGTCTCAATGCGATTTTCTTCGACTCGCACGGTTGAACAGCCAACTAACGCCATTACACATGCCAACATAACTAAGTCTTTAATCATTCGGTTCATGGGGATAGCTCCGCGCCCTGATCGTCCAGCCAAGATTTAAAACCAATATCACGTGGTAAGCCCAGAATTATATTGGCACCTAGATCGCGAACCGCCACACGCACGGCTTCACCAAAGATCGAACCCCTGCTGGACATAAATCGCTGGTCAGATTTTCCGTAAGCGGTAACAGCCCAATCTGTTATTTCACGCCCCGCGCTATCAGAAATCCGTATGGAATACTTGGCCCATACCTCGAGTACTTCCACGCTCGTTTCAGCGGGTAATGCGTATTGAAAATCTTCCAACCTAGGCTCGAACATTACATCAACATTTATTGATTCTGGTCGCGACTCGTACTGCTCCAACGTAGTAAACATGCCGCCCAGAACATTGCCAAGAATCGCAGCCTGTGCCGCGCCTAGATCAACGGATTTCATGCCACGATCATCTCTACTCTCTTCATAGATATAATTGGCAAATTCCGGCGGTATAACGACACCTGCAGAATACGGATACTTCTCCAGTAAAGGAATAGGATATTCATCGGTTACAACCACTGCGGTTCCTCCGCAGCCTGTCAACACAGCACAACACAGCAAGATGCAGATCTGGACTGTTTTAGCTATTTTATTCATTTTTAGAATATTAAAGACCGTTTAAACCTACAAATGTACCGCCATTACGCCAGGTTAACTCACGCATCAATGCGGCAAAACGAATGCTGCTTTCAGGCTGTGCTCGCTGCCCCATGTAATAAACCGGAAAACCAATTGCATGAATGCGGACTCTGCGCTCACCATCTCGTCGTTCTCGATTAAGGCGATCAACCGCCGTTACAACGCGAGCCACTGAACCGCCGGTAAAGTCATCCCCAAAAACATAAAGACTAATTTTCTTATTCTCATCATAAAAGGAACGGATCGCGGCATCAATTCCTTCAACCGGGCTGCTATTACTAAATGGCCTCCATGTTCGCAAACTACGAACAATTGCGGTGCGTCGCTCAGGCGTATCCGGAATCCATCGATCACGATACTGTCGAAACATATAATCGCCCATATCGTTCAGCACCTGAATTCCTTTAACATTCGGATACACATCCAGAGTGGCAACCACTTCATCGATAACCTTACGCCATGCAGCTGACTGCATACTACCCGAGGTATCAATAATAAATACAATGTATTCACTATCTACGGGTATACCACCAACCAAATCTTTATTTTGAATTTCCTTATCTTGCAGAAGTCTCTCCATTTCCTCAGTCATACTTTGGCGAGCAGCCAGCAACTTCTCAAGCTCACTTGATCTTTCATCTTCTTCCCCACCGCTATCATTCATGGCAGCGGCCATGGCATTAAATTGCTGGGTAAGAATCGCGATTTTTTCTAAATATTCTGACAACTGTTCTTGCTTAACCGTCATATCACGATTCAACACAGTCGTTTCACCACGTATTTCGAATAGCGCTGCTTGTAAATCAGCAACTCTCCCCTCTTCAGGCACCGCCTGTTCAAGCGAATGCGGTGGCATAGTCCGGGTAATCATCATTAACAATACGATTGCCCCGAAACCGCAGCAAATAACGTCCAAAAAGGAAATGCTAGCGTCTTCTGATTGAGTTCTATTTTTCTTCATAGCATTTTGTATCTAAGGCCAATCCGGTGCTGGACTCATAAAAGCACCATTCGTTATGACAGCTAATCGCCAAAATGCCGAAGCTGCAATCGGATCCCCTTCCATAGGTTGCAAAATAGTATTCACTGGCACGCCCCGCGGAAGTCGCTCAATAGCTTCACGAAAAAACCCCATCCGTTGAGCCGCAGTCACCGTACCTTGTTTCGGATTCTCTCGCCCCTGTGTGGGCAACCCGTCTGTAACCAAAAAAACATTATCAGGCTGTGGCGACATAATTGCGGCTGCTTCAAAAATGGTTCGCAAGTTGGTACCTCCAGCCGGGATCCGATCACGCATATTAGCTACGGCATCATCCAGTTCACTTCTGTCACTAACCTCTAACCACTCGCCTTCAGTACCTGGCAGCGCGGACTCGTAATCAGTGTTAAACAAGTATATTTGATACTGACTGGTTCTAGGTATACGGGACACAATCCATTCAACTGTATCCAACGCGCGTTGCCATTTGTGCGAACTGCGCTGTTCGGCATCGCTCATATTTCGACGTCGAATTACATTTACGATAGTTCTATCCAGCATGCTTCCAGATGCATCTACCAGAATAAGAATATTTCGGCCGCCAGTTTTAAGGCCGGTTAAATACTGGCGATCGCCTTCACCAAGAATAGCTCTAACGTAACTATCACCGGGATCCTCTCCCAGCTCACGTGTACGTTGTTCAAGCGCAGCAATTTCGGCTTGTAATTGTTCTATTGTATCGCCAGTCGCTATTGGATTCTCGGCTTCAACTGCTGCACGCAATTCATCAATTCTTTCCTGAATCCGGCGCGCCCGTCCCTGTGCCTCGGCGAGCCGATCGTCAACTTCATCCACTGTATTTCGCGCAACCACTAAGTCCTTTTCACCCTCAGTAATCTCTTCTTGCAGTAAATTTATCTCTGCCTGCATCGGCTCAGTGGGGGGTGGCTGATTATCAATGTCATGCTTTAATATCAAAAACAACAGTGCCACGGCACCAAGACCACAAGACATAATGTCCAAAAATGACAGGCTAAACGTTGAAAATTTCCGTTTTGCCTTCACTGAATCACAAAACCCTAATCAGGGTCGCCGATAGTCCATTAATGATTAGCTCGTCGCCTGCATTCAATTTTTTCGAACCAGTAGCTCGCCCATTAAGCAACACACCATCCAATAACCCGTCAAGCGTGTATTCATCGGAGTCGACTGCATCGGCCTTAATTACGCAGGTTTGATCAGCCCATTCTGCTAATTTATTCGTGGATTCAAGTATCAATTCACCATTCTCAACCTTTAGTAAATTTTGCGCACTAAGGGCTCGAGCATTCGAACCGATCAATAGGTGTGTAGGTAGTTCAAGACGAGCAGAATCTTCTCGGGCCGCGGATGTATTCACAGTAAGCTCTGGCTCTACATTCGTACCGCGCGCCAGAATATTGGTAATGTGTACGCCACCGTCGATGGCCGGTTCTAGCAAGTCATTTAGCCACTGGTGTTGCAATTGCACTTGGTCGAACTCAGAAACTGCATTTCGAACGCCTGGTATTTCAGATATCAGGCCAGAACACAGAATTTGATCGGTTCCAGAATCTCCGTTCAAACCCGCAACGCTTACAGACTGAAGTTCATCGATCGCACTGGCAATACGACCTAAAGGGGCCGCACCCCAATCTTGAATCTGCATATCTGCAACCTCAAGCCTTCGACCAGATAACTCAATTGTCAAACCATTACCCAAATCGCCTTCGGCAAATGACTTGTTCAATAAGTCGATAAGCGTTTGTTCACTATCGCCATCGTGCAGAGGATCAAATCGAGTTTCTTTGACGAATAACTCGGCCGCCCCGCGGGACCATGATTCCAAAAAGTTGAGGTATCCTGCACCAGATACAGACTTTACTTCGCTAACTTCCCAATATTGGTCTTGCTTAAGCACTCTACTGACAACGCACTGATGCAATGTCATTTCTAAATGAATAACTGATTCATATGAGCCACTTACAGCAGCTGTTTCCAAAACGGCCCGGCCTACCACTCGACCAATTTCTAATTTTGCATGCTGCGCAACGCCTAGTAACATAGATAATTGAGCTTCCGATGTGCTCGACGGAACAATGACGTCGACTTTGGCATCACTGTTAGAGCCACTTTTTAAATCCATTAAGTGGGCATATACCAAATCAGCATGATGCTGTATTTTACCGGCCTTCGCTTTGATAGGCTGGGTGTCCAATCGATGCCAATACTCACTCGAAATTTGAGTCGGGCGGATGTAACTTTGGGCGACAGCGGCGTCGCCAAACAACAGTGACCCATCACTCTCTACTAACGCGATACCAATACTTTCAACTGCATGCTCACCGGCCACCCAGCGCAAACAGGCATCGTTTAGTTCAAATACGGTGGACTCACTCATTCAGCAACCACCTTCAAAAATCGTAGTAATTTTCGATCGCAATACTTCTCAGTATCTAATACCAAACGTTCTTGCTGTAACTGAAGTTGATGCATGAAAAACATCAAAACGATACTTAATAGCAATGCGACAAACGTCGAGTTAAATGCCACCCCAAGGCTGGCTGCAACCCCTGAGATATTACCTTCTACAGCCTCATGAGCTTTACCAAGTGCATCACCAATCCCGCGAACTGTTCCAATAAAGCCAATCGATGGTATCGCCCAACCAATATAGCGAATCATCGACAACTCTGAGTCCAGGCGCTCGGAATGACTATCACATACCTCACGTATTGCGGTCGAGACACTGCCAATATCCCGTGTAGAGGAAAAACGTAGTAGCGCAGCTGAAATAGCTCGTGCAGGTAACCAATCTTGCTCATCCTCGGTCAACGCCTCAATCGGACGTGCAAGCTGTCGAGCATCTTCCGGCAACACCCGGGTTCCATCCGGTATCTCCAACAGTGACCGGTCCATAATTGACCGCTCGCCCCCTACTTGCTGAGATTTTCGATACATAATCAGCATCGCCCATAACATTAAAATGAAGCAGGCTTCCTGTTCGAGATCTTTCAGAATAATAAATACAGACCGTTGAGCCTCATAGGTTTCACCGGCCTCTTGCCTGGCCAGCTGCTCCGCTACAAGCGAGGCCGCCTGTGGCCTGACAATAGTGACATACACTGAATGCACCACAATGGTCACGATTAGCAACGCTAACAATTGATACATCAATTCGGACTTGGCGCTACTCTGGTTTATAGATATTATTTTCATAGTCGGGTTCTTTCCAAACGCTTTATAAAGCCAAGTCTATCGCTAATATTGATTGTTAAATTGAGTCTTTAAATTGTTTAACATACTGTTAAATATCTACCGGAAAAGGCACAGCATTGTCTTCAGAAATTTGTTCAGTTGGTACAAAATCGTCTTCGGGGATCACAAGTCGATCTTCAGTCTCGTCTTCTTCAGTGGGCTCCTCATCAGTTTGAGAAAACGTCACACTAGCGACAAGCATTAATACAAACCCAGGTATCAGCAATCGTTTTAGTTCGCCCATTTCACCACCCGAAACCCCAAATCGTTTCTTGGCTGATCGCTGTAATCCCTAAAAGATAGCCGCAGTTCAGTCACACTCGCGTGCTTCCAACCCGAACCCCTTACCACATGGTAGCGCCCACCAGTTGCTCCACTAGGGTCGATTTCAACCTTCCCGGGTGCAACCACTTTAACTTCGTAGAAATCATGCACCCACTCAGCCACGTTACCCGACATATCAAAAAGCCCTAGTTGGTTTGGCGTAAAACTCCCCACTGGCGACGTCAACGAAAAGCGATCGTTATATCCTCGAAAAATTCGTGCAATAAATTTTATGGCACTCTCGTCGGCAATATTAGCGCTATCCATCTTAGGCTCTGCTTCATCTCCCCAGGTATAACGCATCATCCCCTGATCTGAAAACCGCGCCGCATAGGCCCACTCAACTTCTGTAGGCAATCTGTAACCGTTAGCCTCTAGATTCGCAGAGACAACCACGCTATCGGCTAACTCATACACCGGGTCTAGGCCTTCCCGCGAACTTAACCAATTGCAAAACCCAGCGGCCTGATCCCAGCTCAAGTTCACCACAGGATGTGAGGATTGATCCAGACTCTGGTCTCCAACCCGGCCGCTGCTATGGCCCGGCAAGAATCGCTTGAATTCGGTATTAGTTACCTCGTGAGTCGATATATAATATGGTCGACTAAGTTTTATAGTGCGCTCTACCTCATTAGCTTGCCTTCCTTGTTCACGGCGGGGCGCACCAATTCGAAACGTATCAGTTGGACGCAATAACTTTAACTGCATATCAATAGAATTGTTGGTGACCAACGCCAGCGAAGCCGCGGCAGACTGTAAAGATACCAGCTCAGCTCGAACCAGTTGTTCCACCCCTTCTCGTGGTGTCACCGATGTAACAAAATCACGATAACCAGTTTTACGAATCAATATCTGATGCGCTCGCGTGGGTAAACTAATGGTTTGATTTACCTTTCCATATGAGCGCTGGTCAATTACCACTTCAGCATCATCTAAATTGGCTTCAAATACTACAGCGCCGGAACTGCGTGCCAGCTCCACTATCAGTCGCTCTTTCGATTGCTTAGCAATGCTCATTCGTCGTACTAATCGCTGATACCCATCCTTGTATATTTCTATTTGATGCTCTGACTCATCGGGCATCGCAACGCTTAATGGTGTGGTACCGCGGTATTCATCATTTAATGTCACGGCGGCACCATCCGGCGTTGAGCTAATTTCAAGCACGCCTGCCGCTGGCAACAAACTAATTTCACCCAAACTAATCTCGTCACCAACCTTAACTATCGCCAGATCGTTCCATGATTTATAACCGGTATGCGCCAAGGTAAACTCAGCGCTTCCGGGTGGTATCACTCCTTTAAACGGAGTGGTTCCGAGCTCCTTGCCATTTACCGAAAAAGTCGCCCCCCCCGGATTAGACTCCACAGAAATACGGGCACCATTAGCAATTAATGCAAGCTCAACGTTTTGATGAGTTCCCATACCCTCTACCAAGAGTTCCTGATCGTAGGGTAAGTAGCCATCAGCGGTAACTCTCAATCGGTAGGTTCCAGCCTCCAGTTCATCAACTTGCAACGGAAGCCGACCACGTAATCGGCCATTCATATAAACCAGACCCGCGGCGTTATCAGTTGCAGACAAGCTTAATGAGCCAGGTAGTTTTTCGAGCCTATAATGGAAATTTTGCACCGAGTCCCAAGACACGGACACGGCATCATCAACACCAACATAACCATCTCTGTCTATCGCAATTCGATAGTCACCCGGAATAGCTAAGTATCGCTTTCCAATCGAGATCGAAAACCCTCCATCTAAACCTACTATTCCGTCAATAGGTTCAGCATCGACATAGACAGAACGAGCCAACAAAATGAAAAGTAAAATGCTTCCTACAAGAACAATGCCAAACCAAGTAATCAATCGGCTATAGCTGTTCTTTCCAGAAGGCTTTTCAACAGAGGTGGGTTCAAACGGAGTAGCCGTCAACGGCCGTGTAAACGATTTAGACATATGCGATCTAAATTGCCTCAGTACAGGCAATCTTCAAAGGCTCGATCAGCTCTCCAGAGCGCACAACAAATTCTAGGCGAACATCACGGAAACCCGATCTGGAACCTACTGCAACATATTTCCCAGGCGACAAAACCAACTCCTCCTGTTGAAACATACCGAGTCGGGACTGCCTAAGAATCCTCACATCAGTCTCACCATCTGAAACCAATTGCACGTTTACTTCGCCTACTAACTTACCTAATTCTGAAGAGATACTGGCTATTTGCTCTAGTAAACGCGGGCCAGCCGAGGGTAATTCCCTAGCTTCGGCTAACGTGGTGTGCGCTTGCTCGCGAACGGCGGGGTCAAGCAAACTATCAAAATCACTTCTATAAGCTACCAGCTTTCGATCTAATGTTAAACGCGCTTGCGCTCTAGCCTGCCCAATCAATCCGTCTATACTTCCAGATTCCAGCGCTAAAACCTGGCTATACGCCTCGACCGCCTGCTGCCAATCTTCTTCAGCTTCCGCCTGACGTGCACGACCGGAAAGCAAACCTACGCGTTGAGAAATTTCAGCGTTACTCACACTCTGCAACGCCACAGCCACTTCAGCTAGATTTGGTCGCAGCTTCGCAGCACGTGAAAAAGCACTACGCGCTGCGGCAAGCTCAGCACTATCCAAATACCGATATCCGCTAGACATTGCCGCAGTATAGTCCCGCTCCAATATCGCTTGTTCCAATTGCACTCTAAGCTGTTGTACCGGCGCGCTCAACGGATCAATTAACGCAAGATCC